>JGI20152J14361_10000402_pt1 | contig 31814 bp, 36 predicted proteins | sample COG_02_FD_14361 | JGI IMG/M metagenome (IMG submission 14361)
GCTAGTTTTGTAAAACCTGCGGATGATGTGCCGTTTTAGGCTGTCAGACATCCGTGGGCTATGCGTGGGACAAATGGCGGACACCTGTGGGGCGCTCCGTCCTGTCTGATCAAGAAAAATGTGGCTACTTTGAAATGTATTCGGCCAAGTCACGGATTGTATGAACCTGTTCGTACAGCGCGATTTCTGGGTCGATCCTGAAATCCAATCCCAATTGATCACATAGGTTTGAAACGTCGTCCAACTCGAATGATACGGGATCAAGATTGAGATCGACCCAAAGATCGTTATCTGGCCGCAATGGAATTGCGCGGGCGGTCTTAGGCAGTTGTCGGCGAAGGGTCGCGAGTAGCAACACGCCATGATCACGTGGTAGATGAATTTCGCGTAGGAATTCATCATCGGAATAATCCGCATTTGCACCCATCAATTTGGTGAAATGTGGGTTCATGTGTTTGGCGTTGTACCAATACCAAGTGGCGCACATTATTGCCGCGCTTATAAGCATAGCGAACATACTGCCTGTCACGGCGAAAGCCACGAGACTGAGGAATATAATCAAGCTGATGATTGAACTGCCTGACATCAATCATAAACCGCAACTGGATCGCCCAACAGATTGCGATCTACGGTAATGCCAAGACCGGCTGAATCGGGTGCAATCACACCGCCGTTTATGACGGGGGCATCGAATTGCGCTGTTTCAATCGTGACCATATCGCGGCAATCCAAAATGCATCGCAAGTTTCGGTCTGGAACAGTTTGAGCCAAATGAGCAATGCCTGCAAATGCGATGGTTGAACCGACGGTATCTTGGACTGACATTGTTAACCCTGCGGCGCGGCACATGTCGCGTTGGCGACGCGCAGGGGTTAAGCCACCTGCCTTGGAGATTTTTAAACCGATTCCATCTGCGGCGTCTGTGGCGATAAGATGTGCTACGTCTGCGTCGTATTGGATTAGTTCATCCAGCACGATAGGGCGTGCGCATTTCGTGCGCAATGAGAGCGTTTCACGCCATGTGGCACAGGGAGCTTCGAGTGTGAAATCAAGGCCGTCAGGTAGCAATGCCAACATGCGCATTGCGTTTTCGACGGTTAATCCGCCATTGGCATCAACCAAGAAATATTCACCGTTTTGACGATCGGCCAATGATGCGGTTATGCGTTCGGCGTCTAATGCTGGGCCGCCTTCGCTATCGAGGGCGCCGACTTTTACGGAATGGCCCAGATATCCACGGGCGCGGTGGTCTGCGACGCGTGCGCGCATGTCATCAGGCGTGCCTGCATAAATGGATGAAATCGTTGGAAGGCGTTGGCCGGTTGATCCGCCCAATAATGCGTAGACAGGTAAGTTTGTAGATTTGCCGAATATATCCCAACAAGCGATATCGATGGCTGCTTTTGCGTGGGCATGGCCAACCAGCGCGCGATCCATCGTGTCATAAATACGATCAGTGCCACGGGGGTCCGCGCCGATCAGGTGGGGTGCGATTTCTGCGATACCTGCGCGTGCGCCCAATGCGTGGGCGGCGATATAGGTGGAACCAAAGGGCGTGCTTTCGCCCCAACCATCAAGACCATTATCAGCGACCACTCGCACGATTGTTGCGTCAAAGCCGTTATATTCACGCCCTGATGACAAAGCATAGGTGCCACCTGAATAAGGTAGATCGATTTGATAGGTTTCGATTCGTTTTATTTTCATGGAGGCCCCCTGTTCTGATCAGAAGACGAAAAAAAACGGTGTTACGCAAGGGAGGAGAAGCGTAACACCGTTCTTTTTTCAGGCCTCAAACGGGAGGGAAGAGGGCCTAGTAATTTTTGCGGCTGGGAGGAGGTAGCCGCTGAGTTGTTATCTCTTGTGAATTAAAATAGCGTTTACGGCGAAGGATGAGAAGTGACGATTGAGCAAACCCGATATGCAGTTTCTGCATATCTGTAGATTGCTATTGCGCAGGGCAGGCCACGATTTTTTCTGCACGGGTTTTTTCAGCGTCTGGACAGAAAAGCTGTTTTCCATCGACGCGGAAATCACCAATCACTTGTTGTCCGCGCGGCGAGGTCATCCAGTTCGCAAAGATTTGTGCTTGTTCTGCTTTTATATGGGGGAACTTTTCGGGGTTCACCAAGATCAATCCATATGGGTTCAGCAAGATTTCATCGCCCGACAATTTGATCATCAGATTGCGCTTATTACCAAATGAAAGCCAAGTGCCGCGGTCCGAAATTGTAAATGCATCGATTGATGCCGCCATATTTAAGGTGGCCCCCATGCCGGAACCGATTTCACGATACCAATCACCGCTGGGGGCGTCGGTATTATATTTCGTCCAGAGTTCGCGTTCTTTTTTGTGGGTTCCGCTGTCGTCGCCACGGGAAATAAAGGGATATGCCCCAGTTTTCTGTGCTTGGTTGAAGAATTCCTTGAGTGTGGTGAGGTCTGGTTTTGGGGTTTGTGGACCAACAAGAACAAAATCATTGTACATCACATCGAATCGTTGGGTGCCGTAGCCCGCGTTGACGAATGCGTCTTCGGATGGGCGGTGGTGTACCAACAGTGCGTCTGCGTCGCCGTTTTTGGCAATGCGAATTGCTTGGCCTGTACCGACGGCGATTACCTTGACTGTGATGCCTGTGTCGGCAGTGAATTTTGGCAGGATATAGTCATACAGGCCCGAGTTTTGGGTCGATGTGGTTGATGATAGGGTGATTGAATTGTCGTTTGCGGTGGCTGTTGTTGCCAGCATCACAAAAAGGGCCGTCAGGAATTTCATTTATTGTCCTTTGACGTATGCGCGTGCCACGTCGGATGTTGGTTGGGCGAAAAACGTTGCCGCTGGTGTGTTTTCAGTCACGCAACCATTGCTGATGAATATGATGTCATCGGCGAAGCGTTGTGCCTGTGATATATTGTGCGTCGCCCAGATAAATTTAACCCCTAAAGAAGCGACCTCTTTTATCAAATTTTCGAATTTTGTTGTGGCACCTGGATCAAGGCTACTGGTGGGCTCGTCCATGATGACGACGTTTGGGCGTGTTGCCAATGCGCGTACCAAGGCCATGCGCTGGACTTCGCCACCGGACAGGACAGCGGCTGGTTCGTCGGATTTGGCTGAAAGCTGTGCCATGTCTAATAGTTCGACCATGCGGGCATTGATGTCCGCGTGCGACCAACCTGCGGCCTGCATTGGTAGGGCGATATTTTGGCGAACAGAGCGGCGTAATGTAATGCGGTGTTGAAAAATGTAACCACGTTTTTGACGCGTTGTTATGGCGGGGGCGCCATTCCATTCAACGGCTCCAATCGTGGGTTCCAACATGCCGTGGCACAATTCCAAGAACAGCGATTTGCCCGCGCCGTTGTATCCCAAGACACATGTTATGCCATTGAGTGTTATGTTTTCGTCCAATGGCCCCAACAGGTTTTTACCGTCAGCCGTGAAGGTCATGTTGTTGAATGTTAAGTTCATCGTGACACCCGTTGGTATTTGGCACCCATTGATTTCAATATATGGATAAAGACGTTCACGATGACGGCCAGCAAGATTAAAATGATCCCTAATGCCATGGCCAATTCCAAATTACCTTTGGATGTTTCTAAGGCGATGGTGGTTGTCATGACGCGGGTTAGCCCGTTTATGTTGCCACCCACGATGATGACTGCGCCGACTTCGGCGATTGCGCGACCAAATCCGGCCAACAGTGCCGTGAAAATGGCGAAACGTGCATCAATGATGAGTGTGCGCAATCGAAACCAGCGTGATGCATCGACGCTGTGAAGTAGCGGGCGATAGGCGGTTTCGATTGGTGTCACTGCTTCTGTTGTGAGGGCCATGATGATGGGAAAGATGAGAACGGATTGTGCAATGATCATGGCTATTGGTGTGAATAACAAGCCAAGCTCGCCCAGTGGGCCAGAGCGAGACAAAAGGAGATAAATAGCGAGGCCAACAACGACGGGGGGCAGGGCCATCAGTGATGAAGATAGGGCGATAATTCCGCGACGTCCCCAGAAGCGCCCCATCGAAAGGGCCGTGCCAAGTGGGATTGCAACGATTGCCGCAATCAGCGTCGCTGTCAGGGAAATACGCAAAGACAAGCCGACGATGCCCCATAAGGTGGCGTCGCCAGAGGTAATTAAGCGTAACGTTGTGCTCAAAATCTCCAAAACCGGTCTTTCTGATCGCTGGGGTCTTGCCCTTGGGGGCAAATTGCGAAAGGTACTGTTCATCACATAAAAGGACGCAATCCACATGTCTATAACAGTTAAAGAAATCATGTCAGAGCTGACGCGCGTACAATTGCCTGATGGCACGGATATTGTCGGTGCCGATATGGTGCGCGGTGTCAATGTGGACGGCGGCAATGTTCGGTTCGTTTTGGAAGTGCCCGCAGAATTAGGCGCACGTATGGAACCAGTGCGCGCGGCGGCGCAAAAGTTGATCGGCGACATGGTCGGCGTGGAACAATGTAGCGTTATGATGACCGCACATAACGCGCCCAAAGAGCCACCAAGTTTGAAAATGGGTGGGCATCCAAAACCCCAAGATGACCGCCAGCCGATTGCTGGTGTCAAAAGTATTATCGCGATTGGTTCAGGTAAAGGTGGTGTGGGTAAATCCACGGTGTCATCCAATCTGGCTGTCGCATTGGCGCGTTTGGGTAAAAAGGTTGGCCTGTTGGATGCGGATATTCATGGGCCAAGCCAGCCACGTATGATGGGTGTTTCAAAGCGCCCAGCCAGCCCAGATGGGAAAACCATTATTCCATTGCAAGCGCACGGTGTGACCATGATGTCGCTGGGGTTGATGTTAAAAGAGGACGAGGCGGTGATCTGGCGTGGCCCGATGTTGATGGGTGCGTTGCAGCAGATGTTGACCCAAGTGGAATGGGGTGAATTGGACGTTTTGTTGATTGATTTGCCACCCGGTACGGGTGATGTTCAATTAACGTTGTCGCAAAAGACAGACGTTAGGGGCGCAATTATCGTGTCGACGCCCCAAGATGTGGCGTTATTGGATGCACGTAAGGCGATCAATATGTTTGAGCGGATGAACGTTCCAATTTTGGGTATGATCGAGAATATGAGCAGTTATCATTGTCCGAAGTGTGGCCACGAGGCGCATATCTTTGGTCATGGTGGTGCGCGCGCAGATGCAAAGAAGGCCAATCTTCCATTTTTGGGCGAGGTGCCGTTGGAGTTGGATATTCGGATTGCTGGTGATGGCGGAACGCCTGTTGCGGCAACTGACAGCCCGCATGGCGCGGCGTATACGAATATCGCGCAGCAATTGATCGAAAGTGGTGCCGTATGATTTTAGACCAAGAACAGCTGGAGCTGGCGGGAGTCGGTGAAGAATGGGTTATGGGGCTGTTGGATACTGTGCGGTTCTCGGACTTAGATCCGTATAACCACGTGAACAACAAAGTGTATCATACGTGGTTTGAAAACCTGCGTGTGAGCTATTTGGCGCAATCGGGTTTTGATTTTAGCGACAATGAAGGTGCAATGCCTGTCGTGCGTTCAGCAAACATTGAATACATTGCACCGATGTTCATGGACGAGGATTATATAACCGTGATCCGTTGTTCGCGTTTAGGACGCACCAGTTTTGATTTGGATTATGCCGTATTCGTGGATGGGGTGATCCGCACGCGTGGCCAAACAATGATTGTGATGGCGGATTTAGCCGCTGGTAAATCGTTGCCTGTTGCCGATGATGTGCGGGAATTGTTTATGACACGCGATAAGGCCGCTGTTTAGCACAGCGTTATTTAAATTCGGCCATATCTGATTTGTTGCGCTGCATTGCGCGAAAGTTTTCCATGGTAAACGCGACCTCTTTACCGGTTTCCCAATCGAATAGGGCGCGTTCAACTTGTGTGAGTGGGCCTTCGTAGATGTGGATTGCATGGCTTTGGCCATCGCCGTCACCTGTAATTGCATGGACGGCATCGGTTCCAAGGCTGGTGACTTGACCTGCAGAAACAATATGATTTCCGCCATGGCGAAGTCCCTGTGGTTCACGTTTGTATAGAACCTCTACCTCTGCGCCGTGATAGACAGCTATGTGGACAGGCATGCAATGTTCGTGTGGGGGAAAAACCACATCCTCGCCATATCGACATGTCCAAATGGAACAGGTTTCATCTTCGAACAGCATGACTTCGTCTTCGGGCATGGCAGCAATTGCATCAGACATTTGGGTGGATTGGTTTATGCTGTCGGTTAAGAGTTCACGCAAGGCATCGCGAGGATGTGCGGCGGCAGCGGCTGTTCGCGCGCGGGCAATGAAATCATCAAGGATATTTTGGGTCATAGCGTGCCTTTGGTCTGAATATTTTAACGTAAGCAGTTCCGTTTGCTAAATGCAATATGGCATAGAATTACACAGGCTTTTAATGTTTGGGGATTGAGATACCGTGCGGAGTTTCATGGTTATGTCTGCGTAACGCGTAACTGGGAAAAAGATGCGTGGTTTTTATGTTTGTTACTTGACTCGGGGCCTGATGCAGGTAGAAGGCCAATTCAAGTTTAATCGGGATGTTCCCGACCCGTATGGAGAAGTCTCATGGCGAAGCCAACCACAATTAAAATCCGTTTGAATTCAACTGCGGACACTGGTCATTTCTATGTGACTAAGAAAAACGCACGTACTATGACCGAAAAAATGGTTGTTAAAAAGTATGACCCAGTTGTTCGTAAACATGTTGAATACAAAGAAGGCAAAATCAAATAGTTTGATTTTACCTTTTATCGTTTGAAGCCACGCCAACGCGTGGCTTTTTGCGTTTTAGGGTGGTGTTAGGTGGTTGCGGTTATAACGCAGGACACAAAAAAGCCGAGGCAAATGCCTCGGCTGATCTGTTTTATGGGGGTGCGTATTATTCGCGGCCGCCCATGAAGTGTAGCAAGAACATAAACATGTTCAAGAAATCCCAGTACAAGTTCAATGCACCCATGATCGCTGCTTTGCCAAGCCATTCAGTTTGACCAGCTTCTGCCATTTGTAGGTAAGTGTTTTTGATTGTTTGCGTGTCATATGCAGTCAAACCAGCAAAGATCAAAAGACCGATGATTGAAATTGCAAATGTCATTGCTGACGAAGCCAACCAGATGTTCAAGATTGATGCAACGATCAAGCCGATAACGCCCATGATCAAAAAGCTGCCCCAACCTGAAATATCACGTTTGGTTGTGTAGCCGTAAACTGATAGGCCGCCAAATGCGATTGCAGTGGTAAAGAACGTTTGCGTGATTGANACGCCAGTGTAGATCGCAAAGATGTATGAGATCGACAAGCCAACAAGCGCAGAAAACGCAATGAATGCCAAACGTGCAGCATTTTCAGATAGGCGATTAATCATCCCGCCCAAAAAGAAAACCATCGCAAGTGGTGCAAACATGATGACGTAACGCATGTAGCCNGTGAACAAAGCGTTCAAGATGTTGGCGTTTGTGCCTGCATAATAAGCAACCAGGCCAGTCACAACCATGCCCACGCCCATAATGCCATAAACGCGGTTCATGTGGGCGCGTAGACCCTCGTCGATATCCAGCGTGCCAACACCGGCACCTGTGCGACGGATAGTTTGATGATCAGCCATTTAATTCTCCTGTAATAGTAAAAACGCGGTTCGCGTCCATCTGATAAAGATATTGGGCTTTATAGGGCGGAATTCAAGTAAAATAAAGGATCAACAGTGTTGAATTAAACGTGAAAAGCGCATGGCAGAAAACTGCTCATGCGCGATCGGTGTTTTAATTTTGCTTTGAGCCGCATTTCGAAAGCTGTTGGGCTTGGACGAAATGCGATTGTTCGTATTCAGTGAATTTCAAAACACCTACCCCAGGATGTGCGGGTGCGACCGCGAGGAGATTCTGTGACTTACTGCCAAAAGCGACGGTTACATTCGGCTGTGCGTTGTGATGGTGTAATGCCGATGTCGTTTAGTTCGGCGTGTGTCAGGCGGGACAAGGCGCGGCGTTGTTTTGAATTTGCGTGCATTGTTGTAATTGAATTGATCATTGTTGCTGCATTGAATGTTGGGAATGCTGTGTTCTCTGTGATGATTGCTGTGTAAGCCATTTTTTTGATCCCTTTATTTGGTTGCGTTGTTTTGTTGTTGTATTCTGTTTAGGCAATGTTGGATCGCATTAATGTGATATATATCACTAAATTATACCCAAATTGATGGATTCTATAATTTATTGTGATTTTTATCACTTAAATAGATTTTGAGTTCGTATGTTTGGATATACAAGTTCTGTTGCAGTTTGCGCAGCTACGTTTCACGGGATTGTTTTTGGTATGTGGGGATCAAACAAAAAACTCACGGCAGCGAACTGCGCGTGAGCGATCGGTGTTTTGCATTTCATCGAGCCGTAATTCTAAGTCCCTCGCTCGCGCGTTTACTTGAATTGCGATTGTTAAATTCAGTAAAATTCAAAAACACCTACCCCAGGATGTGCGGGTGCGACCGCATGGAGATGCTTTGAATTATTTACTTTGCTGCCAAAAGCGACGGTTACATTCAGCTGTGCGTTGTGCAGATGTTACACCGATGTCGTTTAATTCAGCGTGCGACAGGCGAGACAAGGCACGGCGTTGTTTTGACGTTTCGCGCATTGCCATGAAAGTTTTGAAAATTGATTTTACTTTTACAGCTGGGAATGTTGTGTTTTCTGTGATGATTGATGTGTAAGCCATTTTTTTGATCCCTTTGTTTGTTGATGTCTGCATTCTGTTTAGGCAACGATGATCGCTAACAAAGTGACAAACTTCACTTAATGCACTGTAAATTTAAAATTTGAAGGTTAATTGGTGTGTTTTATCACCAATTGTGCCAGTTTTGAAGCTCTTCATGACGGCGTGCCTCTGACATTCCGATATCTTGAAGGGTACGGGCATCCAAAGTCCGCAGCTTTTGGCGTTGGCGCATCTTTTTATCAAAGTTGAAAAAAGCCTTCAAAGGATTCACCGTCAGGCGCGGCAACATTGATATTGATTTGATGTTTGGGTTTAACATGGGAAGTCCTTTCGGTTTTGATGGATGGGAGGTCATTCATCAATATTGTTGATATATATGACGAAGTGGGTTAAATTAGTAAAACGAATGATTGTTCAGTTTACCATCAAGGATTGTGATATGGCGCGGAATTTAGATTTAACGGCTTTGCGGTCATTTAAGACAGTGGCCGAAGTTGGAGGTGTAACCCGAGCAGCGGGGCAATTGCATTTAACGCAATCTGCGGTGTCAATGCAGCTGAAACGATTAGAGGAAAGCATGGGGCTGGAATTGTTGGACAGGTCGGCACGTCAAATCGCGCTGACGCCCCAAGGTGAATTATTATTAAGCTATGCGCGTCGCCTGTTGGCATTAAACGACGAGGCGTGGGGACGGTTGACGGATTCAGGGTTTGACGGTGAAATCAGTTTCGGGGTGCCCCATGATGTTATTTATCCACATATCCCACATGTCTTGCGCCGCTTTTCTGCCGAATACCCAAACGTGAAGCTGAATTTAGTCTCTTCTTATACGGCGTCATTAAAGGCGAGCTTTGATGCAGGTGAGATCGATGTGATCATGACGACTGAACGCGGCGGCCCTGCCGGCCAAGAGCCATTGACAAAAGAGCGACTGGTTTGGGTTGGCGCGCGTGATGGTCGGGCATGGAAGCAACGCCCATTGCGTATGGCGTCTCATGCGGCCTGTGCGTTTCGCCCGATTTCCCAAGAAGCACTGGATACGGCGAACATCCCGTGGGAAATGGCCGTGGATACAGATAGTTCAGAAACAGTAGAGGCATCGATGCTGGCTGATTTGGCCGTCGAAGCGCGGTTATCTGGGCGTATTCCGGAAGAGCTGGAAGAGATTGATCATGGTGGGGCTTTGCCCGAAATGCCATTGTTCAACGTACATCTTTATACATGCCCAGAAGTGCAGTCCCCGCTGGCGGCGCATTTAGCCGAAATGATCCGCGACATATATAAGTAGTTACCAGTGGTCAGGATCAACGGTTTTTGGTTGGGATACGTTTACTGGAGCGATCCAGTTTAATGTGTCCAAATTTGCATTCGAAAGCCCACAGGTTTTAAACAAAGCCGTGCCAAAGCGACCCGTTGCACGATCGGTTTCATAGTTAATGAACGTGATATTGTCAGCGCCCAGCGCCTGTTCAAGCTGTGCGCGCAGGGTAAGCCAGTTGTCGGGCAGGTTTTTTCGGCGTTTATATTGTTGGGGCGCAAACGGGCGATCTGGCTGATCGCGAAAGCGATAGCGGTAAAGAGAGTGCAGCCAATCATTGAACCGTCGCACGTAAAAGACGAATTGAATGTCGTGCCCTGCATCACGAACGCCAGATTGGATGATCGCCAAGAATTGCGCTGACATACCGTAAAGCGGGTTATAGCGGTAATTGCTGGGCAAGGGGCCTAGGATGTCTTCGTGGCTGGCGAGGGCGATGTCTTGGGTGATTGTTTGGGCCATAGCTGTGGCGAGGTCAGATATCAGATCAGACGTGTCATGTTCGTTCTTGGCCATGCGGATGCATGCAAGGACCAGCGCATAATAGACCGGATCACTTTTGTGGATGATCTGCATATGGGGCGACAAGAGCGCGTGATTTTCAACCATCATACGCTGTATATAAGAAGTGCCCGTTTTATGCGGCCCGATATGTAGGATAAGTTTGCCCAAATTTGGTGTGCCCTGACCTTTGCTGGGTTGGTTTTAATGCTGGCCTTTGTGCCATCGCTAGTCTAAAGCGCCAATTAATTCTTTCCCCCTAAAAGGCCAGCCATCATGGATATGAGAAATATCGCAATTATTGCACACGTTGACCACGGTAAAACAACCCTTGTTGACGAAATGCTGAAACAATCCGGTATCTACCGTGAAAACGAAGCAACAACCGAACGCGCAATGGACAGCAATGATCTAGAACGCGAACGCGGTATTACGATTTTTGCGAAACCAACATCTGTTGTATGGAAGGGCACACGTATTAATATCGTGGACACCCCTGGCCACGCAGATTTCGGCGGCGAAGTTGAACGCATCCTGTCCATGGTTGATGGTGTTGTATTGTTGGTGGACGCGGCCGAAGGCCCGATGCCACAAACAAAATTCGTAACACAAAAAGCATTGAAATTGGGTTTGCGCCCAATCGTTGTTGTGAACAAAGTTGATAAACCAGACGGCGAACCTGATCGTGCGTTGGACGAATGTTTCGATTTGTTTGCAAACCTTGATGCATCTGACGAACAATTGGATTTCCCAAACATGTACGCATCTGGCCGTTCTGGCTGGGCTGACATGGAATTGGATGGCCCGCGCAAAGATTTGTCAGCATTGTTTGACTTGATCTTGCACCACGTACCAGCACCTGAACAAATTGCGCTACGCGACGAGCCGTTTTCAATGTTGGCAACAACATTGGGCGCAGATCCATTCTTGGGCCGTATGTTGACGGGCCGTGTTGAAACGGGTGTTGTTAAAACGGGTCAAACAATCAAATCAATGAACATTGATGGCGAATTGATTGAAAACTTCCGTGTTACCAAAATCATGGCGTTCCGTGGTTTGGAGCAAGCAGCAATCGACGTTGGTGAAGCTGGCGATATCGTTGCCATCGCAGGCATGTCCAAGGCAACTGTTGCCGATACATTGGCAGATCCATCAGTTACTGAAGCGATCCCAGCCCAGCCGATCGATCCACCAACCATCACAGTGACCTTTGGCATCAACGACAGCCCATTGGCTGGTCGTGACGGCAAAAAGGTACAATCGCGCGTTATTCGTGAACGTCTGATGAAAGAAGCTGAATCAAATGTTGCGATCAAAGTGACCGACAGCCCAGGCGGTGAAGCGTTTGAAGTTGCAGGTCGTGGCGAATTGCAGATGGGTGTTTTGATTGAAAACATGCGTCGCGAAGGTTTTGAATTATCAATTTCACGCCCACAAGTGTTGTTCCAAGAAATCGATGGCAAACGCCACGAGCCGATTGAGGAAGCAACAATTGACGTTGATGACGAATATTCAGGCATTGTGATCGAAAAATTGACTGGTCACCGCAAAGGTGAATTGGTTGAGATGAAACAAGCTGGCGTTGGTAAGACACGCATCGTGGCACACGTGCCTGCACGTGGCCTGATTGGTTACCACGGCGAGTTTTTGACAGACACGCGCGGCACAGGCGTTTTGAACCGCGTGTTCCACGATTGGGCACCTTTCAAAGGCCCTATCCCTGGTCGTCGTGCTGGTGTTTTGATCTCTATGGAAAATGGCCAATCTGTTTCTTATGCGATTTTCAACCTAGAAGATCGTGGTCGTTTCTTTATCGGTGCACAAGAAGATGTTTACCAAGGTATGATCCTTGGTGAGCACAGCCGTGAAAACGATTTGGAAGTGAACCCGCTGAAAGGTAAGAAACTGACCAACGTGCGTGCCTCCGGTACAGACGAAGCAGTACGCCTGACAACACCGATCACATTGTCCTTGGAAGAGGCGATTGCCTACATCGATAATGATGAATTGGTTGAGGTAACACCGACGTCAATTCGTATGCGTAAACGTTATTTAGACCCGAACGAACGCAAGCGTCACGCGAAGTCAATGAAGGGTTAAACACCCCATTAAGTTGATTCTCTTTTTCAGCTTGAAAAAGAGGTGTTAACCATTAAATCATATTTTTGGCGGAAATCCCGCCAAAAATCGCCAAATTTCAACACCTGTACTTTTAGACATATCCTTTTGGTTAATTGTTTAAAAACAAAGCGATAGCGGGTGATTTCCAAAAAAGTGACGCTACGTCACTTGGGTAAATTTTGATTAACAGTTCTTGTATAGTCTAACTAACAAATAAGGACCGTTAAACATGAAACACCCAGTAGATGTACACGTAGGAAAACGCATTCGTCACCGTCGTTGGATGGTTGGAATGACACAGCAACAATTGGCACAAGCCGTTGGAATTAAGTTTCAACAAATCCAAAAATATGAAACCGGAATGAACCGCGTCAGCGCCTCTCGTTTGTGGGATATTGGCACGTCGATGGATGTCGACGTAAAGTTCTTCTTTGAAGGTTACGAAGAAGGCGAAGTTGAAAATGCCGCTAAATCCGAACAGCCAACGAAAAAGAATGGCGACCTGTTAGCAGACAAAGAAGCATTGGATTTGGTGCGTTCGTATTACGCGATCCCAGAAAACCAACGCCGCAAATTGTTTGATCTGGCACGGGTCCTGAGCGACGCCGCATAAGCTTGACCAAACAACACTGATGTGAAATGCCTCGTTCAACAAGTTTGAACGGGGTTTTTTAATGGCAATTTCCATCCAAGAGCAGGCGGACATTATTGCGACGGTCAATGAAATGGCTGATGCTGGTCGTCCAATTGCTTTGAAATACTTTCGTACGAATGCTCAGTCTGTTGAAAACAAATTGGCGGATGGATTTGATCCCGTCACCATCGCAGACAAAGAAATCGAATTAGCGTTCCGTCAAGTGCTGGCCAAGCGCCGCCCAAATGACGGCGTGTTGGGCGAAGAGTTTGCAGACATTGCCAGTAAATCTGGCCTGACGTGGGTTCTAGACCCGATTGACGGTACACGTGGGTTTATTTCAGGCACACCGACGTGGGGCATGCTGATCGGTCTGTATGACGGGGCAGAGGTTCTGTATGGCATGATTGATCAGCCCTATATTCAGGAACGTTTTGTCGGAGGGTTTGGCGGCGCCAGTTTGACGCATGGTGACAGGGTTGATGCGCTGTCCGTGCGGCCATGTGCGACGTTGGACCAAGCTGTGTTGTTTACCACAATGCCGGATATTGGAAATGCCGATGAAATTACGGCGTTTGACAGGGTCAGTGCCCAATGCAAGCTGACGCGTTTTGGTATGGATTGTTATGCTTATGCTTTGTTGGCCGCGGGACAAATCGATTTGGTTATTGAAGCGGCCTTAAACCCGTATGATATTCAGGGTCCATTGGCGGTTGTTCAGGGTGCTGGTGGTATTGTGACGAACTGGCAAGGCGGATCGGCAGCCATGGGCGGGCAGGTCATTGCGGCCAGTGACCCACGCGTTCACGCTGCTGCAATGGAAATTTTAAACGGGCGTTGACAACAATTGATCAATTTTATCCCAAGCACGTTCAACGACGTCAGGTGTTTCGATCAATATTTCATGCTGGGCACCTTCGAATACAACTAATTCGCCGCTCTCCCATTTATCCATAACAGAATAAATCGCTGGCTGGCTGACGATTGTTTCGTTTGTGCCCATTAGACAAATGGTTGGGATTTTGGGCAAGGGTTTGCTGCGCAGCTTTTGGGTGTCCAATAACGCTTCGTTTACCCAACCAATTGATGGGCCGCCGACCTCTAGTTCGGGGTGGGCCTTTAATTGCTCGGCCCTCAGGTCGTGTTCAACTTTGTTATTGGTCAAATTATTACCTTCGTACCCAAAAACAAAAGATGCATTGCGAATGTTCGTTGTGGGCACCAGTTTTTTGCGCGTGATATAGCGGCCAAAGGTTTGACAGTATAATTTGATTACACGGTCGCCGATGGAATTCACGGCAATATCCCACATGGGGCCTGAAAAAATCGCGCGACTTACGGTCAAGCCGCCTTGGATAGCGCGAAGTCCAATTGCACCGCCCATTGAATGCCCCAACAAAGTGAAGTCAGTGGGTAGGCTATGATCTTCTGCGAACTTTAGAAGTTCAGCAACGTCTAGCTGATAATCTTTGAAGCTATTCACATGCCCCATTGTTGGGCGATCAGTCAAACGATCAGACATCCCATGCCCACGCCAATCGACAGTGGCAACGCTGTAGCCACGATCCAGAAAGCGTTGGATGGTAAGGCCATATTTTTCAATGAACTCTGTTCGTCCTTGAAATATCAAAATGGTACCTTTGGCACCACCTTTCCAGCAGGCCAAACGTACACGTACACCGTCAGCGCAGGTGCGGAATTCGAAAATTCCGCCCTTAGGTGCACGTGCAATATCTTCAAAGAACGGAGCTGGTTGCATTAGCTGAGTACACTTCCAAGTTTCATAGCGATAGACATATCCCCATCCACGCGAAGCTTACCCGACATGAATGCGGATGTTGCGTTTACATCGCCTGATAAAATGCCTTCGAATGTTTCGGCGTCTGATGACATTGTGCAATCAGCATCTGCATCGCTGGCGCTGGCGCCATTTTCGTCGATGATCAATGATCCTTCGTCTTCGATGTCAATTTTGATTGACCCATCAAATACGTCACCCGCCAATTTTTCGTTAATAGCTGCAACAGCTTTGTTAATTACTTCACTCATCTTTCACTCCTGTTAGATGTTTGAGCCTTCCTTTTGGCTGACATCGTGTTAACTTGTTACTCATGAGAGAGATTTGCTTTATTAATAGATTATTCAAGCTAATTGTCGTGGCGTCATTTCTAATTATTTTTGAAATGCGTGAGAATAGTCACGCTTTTGCCCAAACAAGCACCTTGGATGAGCTTTTTGAGCAGCTTCAAGAGGGTGATGGTGGCGGTTATGAGCGGATTGAACGGAAAATTTGGCGCGAGTGGCGGCGTTCTGGCTCGGATTCTGTTGATTTCTTGTTGGAGCGCGGCATGGATGCGATGTCGAATGGGAACTTAACCACCGCCGTTGAACATTTTACGGCTGCAATAGATCACGCACCAGATTTCGCCGAAGCATGGAATATGCGGGCAACCACGTTTTTTATGATGGATGAATTTGGTTTGTCTGTTGCCGACATCCAAGAAACGTTGCGCTTAAACCCACGTCATTTCGGTGCTCTTGGAGGTTTTGGGATGATATTGGAGCAAACCGAACGACCCAAACAAGCAATGGGCGTTTACAAAAAGCTGTTAAATGTGCATCCACACAACAAGGCTGCGCTTGCGGCCTTCGCTCGTTTATCAGAACTGCTTCAGGGCACTGCACTTTAAGGCCAAAAATGTCCCAGAACTTTACCCGCCTTGCGGCAATTTTGGGCCCAACAAACACGGGCAAAACGCATTATGCCATTGAACGCATGTTGGCGCGCCGCACGGGTGTGATCGGCCTGCCGTTGCGCCTGCTTGCACGCGAAGTATACGACAAGGTCGTCGCGTTGCGCGGTGCGAATGCGGTTGCATTGGTGACTGGTGAAGAACGCATTGTGCCTGCAAGTGCGCGATATTGGGTTTGTACAGTTGAATCGATGCCGTTGGATATCGGTGCCGAGTTTGTTGCGATTGACGAAATTCAACTTTGTGCTGATCCTGCCCGTGGGCATGTTTTTACCGATCGTCTGTTAAATATGCGCGGCACAATGGAAACGTTGTTTTTGGGCGCATATACCATGCGTAAAGTCATCGGTCGGTTGATCCCGAATGTCGAGTTTGTAACACGCGAACGGTTTTCCGAATTAGAATACACAGGATCAAAAAAAACCAGCCGTATGCCAGCGCGTAGTGCGATTGTTGGATTTTCGGTGGACAGTGTTTATGCGAACGCAGAATTGCTGCGCCGTCAAAAAGGTGGCGCAGCGGTTGTGATGGGGGCTTTGTCGCCCCGCACGCGCAATGCACAGGTGGAATTGTATCAAAACGGCGATGTCGATTATTTGGTTGCGACGGATGCGATTGGCATGGGGTTAAACCTTGATATCAATCACGTGGCCTTTTCCAGTCTTACAAAATTTGATGGTCGCCGTATGCGTTATTTGATGCCAAACGAGTTGTCGCAAATTGCGGGGCGCGCTGGGCGGTATTTGAATTCTGGCACTTTTGGTGTGACTGGCGAAGCATCGCCATTGGACGAAGAGGTGGTGTATGCCATCGAGAACCATTTGTTTAGCCCATTGAAAAAACTACAATGGCGCAATTCCCGTTTGGAATTTGGCACAACCAGTGCGTTGATTAATGCATTGGATAAGCCATCCACCGATCCTTTGTTGATTAAGGCACAGCCAGCGGAAGATTATCGTACCTTGACCACATTGGTCGAAGACGGCGAGGTGGCTGCACGTGCATCCGATGGGCCATCGGTGAAACTGTTATGGGAAGCCTGTGGCATTCCAGATTTTCGCGGGGTCAGTTTCACGGACCACACGACATTGGTGATGCGGATTTACAATTTTTTGCACGAAAGTGGTCAAGTCCCTGAAGAATGGCTTGCGCAAAAGATCGCCAATATTGACAAACAGGGTGGCGAGATTGACACAATTTCCAAAAGATTGGCGTTTATCCGCACATGGACCTACATCTGTCAAAGAAAAGGCTGGGTGCAGAACGAAAGCTATTGGCGTGAAGAGACGCGTGCAGTAGAAGACCGCCTATCTGATGCGCTTCATAGTGCATTAACGCAACGATTTATCGACCGGCGCACTTCAATGTTGATGCGCCGCTTGAAACAAAAGGAGAGCCTTGTGGCTGAGGTTGATACCAAGGGTGAAGTGACGATCGAAGGCGAATTCGTCGGCAAGTTAAACGGATTTCGTTTCCAAATGGACAAGGATGCCACGGCTGAAGAGGGTAAAACCCTACGCGCCGCATCCATTCAGGCGTTACAGCCTGAATTTAATCTGCGTGCCGATCGTATGTATAATGCGCCTGACACAGAGTTTGAATTCACCGAACAAGGTGGTCTGATGTGGGGCGAATACGGCGTTGGCAAATTGGTCAAAGGCGACGAAGTTTTAGCGCCTCGTATTGATGTATTCGTCGATGACGAAGCAGGTGAAGCAGTGATGGATAAGGTGCAAAAGCGCTTGCGTCACTTTATGGATCGCAAAATCAACGCGGCATTCGAACCCTTGATCGCAATGCGTGACGACGAAATGGTCACAGGCATGGCGCGCGGTTTGGCGTTTCGTTTGATCGAAAGCTTGGGCGTGATCCCGCGGTCTGTGGTTGCGAAAGACGTTAAAGAATTAGATCAAGATGGTCGTGGATTGCTTCGCAAACATGGTGTTCGTTTTGGTCAGTATACATTGTTCCAACAGTTGATGTTGAAGCCTGCGCCAACGCGGTTGCGTTTGGTATTGTGGTCATTGTTCGAAGATTTGGACGAATTTCCAGAGGCACCACCAGCTGGATTGGTGACAATCCCAGAAACCAAAGGCGCACCAAAGGGTTATTACCCACGCGCTGGTTATCGTTTGGCCGGTGAACGTGCGATCCGCATTGATATGCTGGAGCGTTTGGCTGATTTGACACGTGGGCAGGATGTGAAGGGTGGTTTTGAAGCCAACCCAGATATGTTGTCGATTTCAGGTACGACATTGGATCAATTTGCCAACATGATGGAAGGCCTTGGCTTTACTGTTGAAAAGGGTGAACGCGATAAGGTTAAACCTGAGCTTAAAGAGGGCGAAGAGGCCAAACCGGTTGCTGAAGATGAAGAAACGACTGAGGTCTTTTATACATTTAAATGGGTGCCAAAAGCGCGCCCAGTACGTCCAGAGCAATCGCAAAAACCACGTGGCAAAGGTAAGCCAGCTGGCAAACCACAAGGTGGCAAACCTAAGCGCCATACTGCGGCACCTGCCAAGAAGGAAAAACCACTGGATCCAGACAACCCGTTCGCCGCATTGATGGCGTTAAAGGGTAAGTCCTGAGTACGGATCGCATTGATAAATGGCTTTGGCATGCGCGGTTTTTTAAATCGCGCAGCCTGGCCACGAAATTGGTGCGCGAAGGTAAGGTGCGTGTGAATGGCACGCGGATTACCAAACCATCACACCATGTGCAAATCGGTGATGTATTGACGTTTGCCACTGGTGATTGGATTCGTTTGATCGAAGTCGCTGCGATTGGAATACGTCGCGGCCCAGCGCCCGAAGCGCAAACATTATATACAGATCGTTCAGATCCGCCGCCAATTCGGGAAAAAATACCGCATAACCCCAAATTTGAAGGAAAAGGTCGCCCCACTGGCAAATGGCGCCGTGCGTTGCATTCTTTTTCAGATAAGCGGTCTTGATTGATCCGCCAACACGCAATAATAGGCATATGACCACAAAATTTGGACAATCCCCATGACCTATATCGTCAATGATGCCTGTATCGCCTGCAAATACACCGACTGTGTCGAAGTGTGCCCCGTAGATTGTTTCTATGAGGGTGAAAATATGCTGGTTATCCACCCCGATGAATGTATCGATTGCGGTGTTTGCGAACCTGAATGTCCTGCGGATGCGATCCTGCCGGATACAGAACCTGATACTGAAAAATGGGTCGAGTTTAACCGCAAGTATTCCGAAATTTGGCCCGTGATTATCAGCCAAAAAGAGCCATTGCCAGACGCCGATGCGCGCGATGGCGAAGAGGGTAAGTTAGAGAAATACTTCTCTGAAAACCCAGGCGAAGACGGCTGATAGGAATCACCTTTCTGTTAAAAATTTTGGGGCTGGCGCAAAAAAGTACCAGCCCCTTATTTTATTGACGATAAGGGTGATTTTAGACTGCTGGTATAGGGGTCATTTTTGTGATATACTATACGCAGAACCAAGGAGTTTTCTGAACTAATTATGACATCAATTTTCGCATTTTAGTTCACAACAATCCGCACATTTTATTCGTTAACCGCCTGTTATGGCGACGGGTTTATGTGTGCATGCTCCGCTAACAAAAGGAACGGCTATTCATGGCTAAGAATAAAAAATACGGTGAATTTCGGATCAATGATTTTGTGGTCTATCCCGCACATGGTGTTGGAAAAATCTCAACTGTAGAGACACAAGAAATTGCCGGCACCAAAATGGAATTGTTTGTGATTTTATTTGAAAAAGACAAGATGACACTGCGCGTTCCAACGGCCAAGGCAACTGCTGTCGGCATGCGTAATTTGGCAAGCACTGAATTGGTTGAAAAAGCAATGAAGACCCTAAAAGGGCGCGCACGCGTGAAACGTGCGATGTGGTCACGTCGGGCGCAGGAATATGAGCAAAAGATCAATTCAGGTGATTTGATGTCGATTGCTGAAGTTGTGCGTGATTTACACCGCAATGATGAAGAGCGCGAGCAATCTTATTCAGAGCGTCAATTGTACGAAGCTGCGTTGGAACGTTTGACGCGCGAAGTGGCTGCCGTTGATGCCACTGACGAAGGTGTTGCAGGCGAAAAAATAATCGGAATTTTGGTTTCCCGCGCTGGTTAATTAGCCAGTGTGACATCCGTGGGACATGTGGCGGACACATGTAGGACTGATGTCAGGCAAAATAGATGACTTTTATAACCCCATAGGCGCTGCCTGTGGGGTTTTATATTGCCAAAACTGTGGCCAATGCCGCCAGTGTTGCGCATTTTTGCATGGCCCCAAGCACATCGCCTGTATAGCCCTCAATTTTTGCATTGGCGATCAATCCGACACCCCATGCGGATAGGGCGGCGGTTACCATGGCGAGTATGCCAACCCAACCCAATGTCAGAACCGCAATGATAAAACAAACAGCGGTGGCAATTTGAACTGACGTTGCTGGTGGCATGCCAACACCTGCCGCCAATCCATTGTCGCGCGCGTTTGGCATCACCCACATGGCCAGAACCATGGGCAGGCGTGATATGGCCCCGATGCCTGCAAGCGTTAAGATGGGTGTTGCAAAAACCAACCCTTCGATTGCAGACCATTCGGCCAACATGAAAATAATCATTATCACGGCGCCATATGCCCCGATTGAGCTGTCCTTCATGATTTCTAATCTGCGGGAACGATCATGTCCGCCCCAAAATCCATCAGCACAATCAGCCAAGCCGTCTTCGTGCATTGCGCCTGTCAGTGCCACGGCTGTTAGCATCGCCATTGCTGCCGCCAAGCCGCTGGGCAATAACAGTGCCATCGCGATTGATAGCACCAAACCTGACAAGGCACCCACAGCGGCACCAACGATGGGATAAGCCCATGTGGCGATGTTGGCGCGTTCCCCTGCGCGATCATGATCCACAGGGACGGGTAGGCGGGTTAGCAACGCAAACGCTGCCCAAATATCGTGGGCTTCGGGCAAATTTTGATCGTTAGAGTCGCTCATGATGCTTGGCCTTCGCAATTGGGATTTTAACTGGGTCTAAATGGCGTTAATAAGGCCAAGAAATCAATGAAGAAGTGAACGCACAATGACCAATGCCCCTTTTGCCAGCCTTTCGGAATTCAAAACATTGTTGATGGGGATGCCGATCGCCGATGCCAAAGCGGCTAGCGATGCTACGGATCGCAATGGTCAGTTGACCAAACCACCAGGTGCATTGGGTCGATTGGAAGAATTGGCGATTTGGTATGCGGCGTGGCGCGGCGTTGCTGCACCAAGTTTGGATGCGCCGCAGGTTGTGGTTTTCGCGGGTAACCACGGTGTGACCGCCCAAGGCGTGTCTGCGTTCCCTGCCGAAGTAACCGAGCAGATGGTTTTGAATTTTCAACACGGTGGCGCGGCGATTAACCAGCTGTGTTCTGCGTTTGGTGCAAAGCTGGATGTGATTGCATTGGATTTGGATCAACCCACCAATGATTTCACGACCGGCCCCGCCATGAGCGAAGCCGAATGCGTAACCGCATTAAGTGCTGGTTGGAATTCAGTTGATGAAACTGCTGATCTGTTTGTTGCCGGCGAAATGGGAATTGGAAACACGACTCCCGCGGCGGCAATTGCCAATGCATTGTTTGGCGGTGACGCCAGTGATTGGGTTGGACGTGGAACAGGCGTTGATGATGCTGGCGTTAAAAACAAAGCCTGTGTTGTCGCGGCTGGATTGGTTGCGAACCCATCTGCTGTTGAGAACGGGTTGGAAACATTGCGCTGTTTAGGTGGGCGTGAATTGGCTGCGATGGCAGGTGCCATTGCCAGTGCACGTGCCAAATCTATTCCTGTGATTTTGGATGGTTTCATTTGTTGCGCCGCCGCCGCATGTTTAGAAAGTGCGGTGTCTGGATCGTTGGACCATTGTGTTGCGGGTCACCAATCAAACGAACAGGCCCATAAGGCCATGTTGGCGCATTTGAAGAAAGAACCGTTGTTGTCGTTAGGGCTTCGCTTGGGCGAGGGATCTGGTGGCGCATTGGCGATTGGCGTTTTGAAAGGCGCGATTGCCTGTCATTCGGGCATGGCGACTTTTGCAGAGGCAGGCGTGACGGACGGCTGAATTATTCCGCCTTTTCCACGACTTTTCGAAGGTAATTCATCAGATCGTCGTGCAATTCAGGGCGATTAAGCCCGAAATCGATAGTTGCTTTCAAAAAGCCAGCCATAGAGCCGCAATCATAGCGTTGTGCGTCAAATCGGTAGCCGTAAACGCCTTCGGGCGATGATGCTTCGGCGTTAATCGCGTCGGTCAGTTGGATTTCGCCACCGAACCCCGGGTTTGTGACGACCAAACGTTGCATGATTTTGGGTGACAGCAAGTAACGCCCGATGACTGCGTTGTTTGATGGTGCGTCTGCGATATTTGGTTTTTCAACCAAGCCACGCGCTTTGATTGTACGCCCTTCTTCTGATTCCACATCCAAGATACCGTAAGATGGAATATTTTCAGGTGCGACCTGCATTGTACCGACGTAATTGGCTGGCCGTTCGTGCCATGCGTCAACCATTTGGCGCAAACAGCCTGGTGAGCCTTTGATAACGTCATCAGGCAGGATCACGGCGAAGTATTCATCGTGGTCCACGAATTGGCGCGCGCAGGCCACGGCATGACCGAGACCTAAAGGTTCGCCTTGGCGGACATATGCAATATCACCAGAGGCGATGTTTGAGTTTTTGAGTTTCTCTAACAAGTCGTCTTTGCCGTCTGTGGCAAGGCGTTGTTCAAGGGATGGGTGTTTGTCAAAATAATCAGCCATTGCCGTTTTGCCACGTGCGGAGACAAACAGAAAGCTTTCTATGCCTGCTTCGCGGGCTTCGTCGACTGCGTATTGCACCAATGGGCGATCCACCAAGGGAAGTAACTCTTTTGGGATTGATTTTGTGGCAGGTAAAAACCGAGTGCCAAGCCCTGCAACTGGAAAGACGGCTTTGGTAATGCGATTTTTCATTGAGGGCTTTTCCAGTTGGGTCAGAATTATGTATCTAACACCCTATCTTTCAACGCGAAATTGTAAAAGCAAAAAACGAGTTAAAGCCCTGTTCGCGACAGGACTGTTCCAAATGTGCGCAAAATGATTTTTATGTCTAATGCAAACGAACGGGTCTTTTGGTAAGTGACATCCAAAGCCACACGCATGTCATAGTCGATGTGGTTGCGCCCGCTGATTTGCCACAGACCCGTAAGGCCAGGACGAAGTGCCAGATAATGGCGAATATCATTGCCATATTTCACCAATTCGGCAGGCACAATGGGGCGTGGGCCAACGATGCTCATCTCGCCGCGTAGAATGTTGTAGAGTTGGGGTAATTCATCAAGGCTGGATTGGCGCAAAAAACGCCCGATTGGTGTAATGCGCGGATCGTGTTTTAACTTGTTTAGTGTTTGCCATTCTCGCATGGCGATGGGGTTTTTTGCCAAAAACTCTTGTAAGATATGTTGGTTATTTGGAACCATTGTTCGAAATTTCCAGCACCGAAATAAACCGCCATTCTTCCCCACACGGTTTTGGGAATAAAGGGGCGCACCGCCATCCAAACTGCATGCGATCGCCACAAGGATCATAACGGTTATCGTAATTGGTGCTGTGATGAGAATAAGCAGGATATCAAAAACTCTTTTCAATCCTGAATTGTTTAATGTGATGGGGTGAATGTGAGTGTTTGTAAAATGAGAGCTGTCGGAGTGAAATGTCATCGTGCCCGCCGTAAGGAATGTGAAGGATAAATTATTACCAGATGAAGGCGGGACAAAGGTTCACAAAACCTTAAGTTTTGCCAAATTGAGCCATTTTGATTTAAATGAACTGGTATGTTCCTTTTTTATTCTTGGTTTGTTTTTATTTAGTCAACCCGTTGAAGATTAAGGATTTATTAATTGTTTCGCACCGCCATAGGCTTTGGGGATTGTTTCTAAATTGGCAAAAAGTAGACAAATTTGGTAAATTTTTACATTTGTTAACGCTGTATTAATGCTCAGTTCGCAAATTGGATTAGCAAAGAGATTGCCAATTCATAGGCCTGATGTGTTCGGGGTATTCTGATCGGATTGGATTGTCGTTGAATTAAAGCCAAAGGTATTTTTGTTAAAGGAGATTTCAACTTGAAGTATACGCAGTGTTCGACGATTTTGGTTGTTCCGACTCTGAATGAGAGTGCGAATATCCGTGCGTGTTTGTTGTCTTTGATTTCACAGGCCCCTTTGGCGAATATCGTTGTCGTCGATGGCAACAGTATTGATAATACGCGTAAGATTGTCAGAGACATGGCGCGCAATCACGTCAATTTAACGTTGATTGAAAACCCTGAGTGTATTCAATCGCACGGGATAAATTTGGCTGTGGCGGTCTGTGCGAAACCCCACCACCAAATTTTGATCCGATGTGATGCGCATGCGATTTATCCCCCGCAGTTTGTCGCGAAAATCATTACGAGCTTTAACACTCACGACGTGGCCGGTGTCGTTGTTCCAATGGATTCCACGGGCAAAAACGGGTTTGGAAGAGCGGCGGCATGGATTGTTGACAGTGTTTTGGGAAATGGCGGTGCGAAACATCGTGGTGGTTCATATTCGGGTTTAGTTGATCATGGTCACCATGCGGGCATGCGGTTGGATTGGTTCAAATCGCTTGCGGGGTATGACGCCAGTTTTTCCCATAATGAGGATGCAGAATATGATCATAGGGTCGTTCGCGCGGGAGGTCGCATTTGGATGAATGCAGATGCGCGCGTTACATATAATATGCGTGGTTCAATTTCGACAATTCTGCAGCAATATTTCAATTATGGGCATGGGCGGGCGCGGACCTTGGCAAAACATCGTATCCGTCCCAAGTTACGGCAAAGGTTGCCCACCTTAAACCTGATCCTTTTGTCCGCTTGTTTGATCGGGCCCCTGTGGTGGCCGACAATGGTGTGGATACCAATTGCTTATCTGATGGTGCTGTTGGTTGTTTCGTTGACCGCTGTGATGCGGCTGCGCCAACTATCTGGGTTGTGGGCCGGACCGGCGTTGGCATTTATGCATAATGCGTGGGCTGTTGGGTTTGTTCATTTTAAATTACGGGGAATGCCACGTGGTTGAACCTGTAAATATCGACGTCTGTATTTGCACATTCCAACGGGCATCGTTGGACAGGTGTCTGCGGTCTGTTTTGGATCAAAACCTGCCAAGTGATTTGAAAATGCGTGTGATCGTTGCGGATAATGCCCCAAAGGACAGTGTGTCGGAAAAAGTAGCCGCGATTTCGGCCAACAGTGAAATTGATGTGGTTTATATTCATGCGCCATCGCGAAATATTTCCATTGCACGCAATGCTTGTTTGTCTGGCGCGCGGGGTGATTACATTGCCTTTATTGACGATGATGAATTTGCACCCAGCAATTGGTTGGCTCGTCTATGGGCAGATTTGGGCAATAATGACGCTGTGTTTGGACATGTGGTGGCGCAGTATCCAAATGATGCGCCACATTGGATTGTGCGCAACGATTTTCATTCCACAATGCTTGATGAAATGCGCCGCCCCTTTCAAACCGGCTATGCAGGAAATGTATTGATGCGCTGGAAAGGCGCGCCTTTTGTAGACGAACGATTTGATCTTTCCTTGGGCGTTTCGGGCGGAGAGGACACCGATTTTTTCAACAGATTACACCATAAAGGCGCGCAATTTGGCAGCAGTGCGGACGGATTTGTTTATGAATCCGTCTGTATCGAACGCTTGAGCTTTCGCTGGATGGCAAAGCGACGATTTAGATCTGGGCAAAGTTTTGCATATATCGCTGTTGGAAGAACGCGGGGTTGGGCATTGATGGTTGGTGCCTTGGCCAAATCAATTTTCAGCGGGTTTTGCGCTGTTGTGTTTGTCGTGTCGCCAAAGGCGCGTGGATTTTGGGCGATGCGAAGTTTGTTTCATATAGGCGTCGTGACGCGTAGCATTGGGTCGCGTCGGCGCGTTCCAATTTTGGGGCAGAATTTATGAGGGTTTTGATATTTGCAGGCGATTTGAGCGATCCAGCCCAACAGCGTCGTATTTCAGCGCTGAAATCAATTGGTCACGAATTGCAAATCGTTGGATTTCGTAAATCTGAAGTGGGTGTCGAGGGGATTGGCACTCATCTTGATTTGGGCCGCGTGTATCATCAACGTCTAGTTTTACGGTTGGTGAGAACACTGTTCGCAGTCTTAAAGATACATAAATATATGCGCCGAAATGGACGCGTTGATCTGATTTATGCACGAAACTTGGATATGGTTTTACTGGCCTGGATCATGACGTGTCTGACATGGATGCGCGTTGGGTTAGTTTACGAATGCTTGGATATTCACGGTGTCTTTACGAACGGTGGTGCGAAGCAATTTTCGGCACGAAAGTTAGAGCGGTTTTTATTGCGGCGCATTACACGATTGGTCGTTTCATCGCCTGATTTTATATCCCAGTATTTCGCACCTATTCAGCGGTATGACGGTGATTGGTTATTGTTGGAAAACAAGCTGTGGAGTGGTGTTTTGAACAAAGTGCGCCCCAGCCTGAAGGCGGTTTCAAAGCAACATAAAATTCGCGTTGGTTGGGTTGGGAATATCCGATGTCAGCCAAGTTTTGATATTCTTATGAAGCTGGCTGATAAGCGTGCGTTCGATGTGGAGGTTCATATTCATGGCACAGTGCATGAACACGCGATTCTGCATTTTCAACACCATATTGCAGCACGTGAAAATGTGTTTTTTCATGGGGGATACGCATATCCAACAGACCTTGACGCGATCTACCGCGATCTTGATTTAGTCTGGTCGCAAGACATGTGGCATTCATAGTATGACACAAACGATTGATTGGAAGCGTGCCTCGGTGTTCTTCGATAAATTTTAGCCTCACGGTTTTTGCTTCGCGAGGAACTGTGTTGCCTTTTTTAGTATTTCCCTCTCCTCACGAAGCATGCGGACTTCTTTTCGCCGCCGTTCGTTTTCGTGGATCAAATCAATTTGTGGTTCAGGCGTAGAAACTGTACTGCGCTCTCTTTTGATCCAGCGGGTCAATGACGATAACCAAATTCCAAAGCCCGATGCGACCTGTTTACGGCTAAGTCCACTGGCTATGCAACGCGCACAACTTCCTGTCTATATTCTGCTGTTGGAGAAAGGTCAGATATATGAAGACGGCAGTGGGCTACTGTTGCAGCAACCATTCCACGAATACATCAGCACTTTTGTTCGTACGAATCTGACGCGGCCTGACCAAGAAATATCCATATGACGCCAACTCAATATTTGATAAATGAACCAACTGGCCTTCACTTAACTCGCGTTCGACGAGCGCATCGTTTAACGCGATACCTTGTCCGTCAATTACGGCCTGAACGCGGACATTAGGGTCAGGGATGATTAATGTATCTTTACGGGTTTGTCGGGGTAATCCCGCCGCATCGAACCAGTCGGACCAAGCATTGCTTTCATCATGATCTCGTAGCAGTGTGAATGCGGAAAAAGCGCGCTTCAGGCCCAGTTTTTCAACCATCTGATAGGCTTGCGCGTTACCAACTGGCCAAGCAGGTATAGACATTAGCGGTGAAATTTCAGCGTCATCCCATAGGCCATTGCCCCAACGGATTGCAAGATCCACACCTTGGTTTTCTAGATTGAACAGTTGCGTCATAGGTTGAATTCGTAATTGAATATCAGGGTATTTCTGCATAAAGGTCATCAATCGCGGTGACAGCCATCTGGATGCGAAATAGCTCGACATTCCAACGGTCAGGGATTGTGCCGTTGGTGTTTTCAAGGCTAACAACACTTGCTCGATGTCGTGGTAGTGTCCGCGTGTTGCGCCCAACAATTGCTGCCCTTTCAGCGTCAAGTCCACCCCGCGTGGAGTTCGCTTGAATACATCAAAACCCAAACTCTCCTCTAAGGTTTTGACTTGATAACTGATAGCGCCCTTTGTCAGATGCAGTTTTTCTGCAGCATCTGAAAAGCTCTTACACTGTGCAACCTCGGTGAAAAGCCGCAATGTATCGTGGTGTTTGAAGGTGATACTCATAGCAGAGTGTATAAATAAATTGAACGCTATGTACAGAAAATTTCAATTGATATCCATACTGATACGGCTACACGTAATTTAGGGAGGATGTTTGAGTTGGAAAATATTGATGTATCTGTGCAACCAAAACTACGGGCTGCTGTGCGTCGCGGCCGCGCTTCACGTCGAGCAGAAACGCAGGTTGTCCGGTCTCCGCAAACGCGTAAAATACAGCCTTATGGTCTGTTAAACGAAAGTTCACTTTTGGCGATTGAAGATCAGGCCGACTGGATTTTGCAAAATATCGGTGTCGAATTTCGCGGTGACAAAATCGCCCTTGCTCTGTTCGCAGATGCAGGTGCGATAGTTGTAGGGGAGCGCGTTACATTTAAGCCGGGCCTTGCAAGGCAACTTTGCGCAACCGCACCAGCGCAGTTTAAGCTGCACGCCCGTGATCCTGCCAATACCGTTACGCTTGGTGGGGACAATGTCGTGTTGATGCCCGGTTATGGATCGCCATTTGTCAGTGATTTAGAGATGGGCCGCAGATATGCAACGCTGAATGATTTTCAGAACTTTGTAAAATTGACCTACAGCACACCGTGGCTGCACCATTCGGGTGGCACTGTATGTGAACCCACGGATGTACCGGTCAACAAGCGTCATCTGGATATGGTGCTGGCACATCTGACGCTTTCGTCTAAGCCGTTCATGGGCGGGGTCACATCGCCCGATCGCGCGCAAGACAGTATCGAAATGGCGCGTCTGGTTTTTGGCAGAGACTTTATGACAGAAAATGCTGTGATGCAGGGCAACGTCAATGTGAATTCCCCCCTGATCTATGATGACACGATGTCTGGGGCGTTACGCGTTTATGCCGAGGCCAATCAATGTGTTTGTATTTCGCCCGCGATTTTTGCAGGGGCAATGGGGCCGTTGTCACCAGCGGCAGTTGCCGCACAAACCTTGGCCGAGGCGATGGTTGGTATCGCCTTGACGCAGTTGGTGCGCGTTGGATGCCCCGTTGTATTTGGCAGCTTTCATTCAACAATGAATTTGAAATCTGGTGCACTTACATTTGGATCACCCGAGGCCAACCTTGCTACAATGGCGATATCCCAACTGGGGCGTCGCTTGAACGTTCCAATGCGGTCGGGAGGTGGACAGGTTTCAGCGTCAAACGCGGCAGATGGGCAGGCAATGCAAGACAGTACAGGTGCGATGTGGGCCACGCTTTTGTCCGGCACGCATCAGGTTTGGCATGCGGCAGGCTGGTTAGAGGGTGGATTGGTCATGTCATATGAAAAATTCATTATGGACCTTGATCATTGTGGTGCCATGATGACGATGTTGCAGGGTTTTAACACCGACGAAGAAGCCTTTGGTCGGGATGCTTATCATGAGACGGGGCCGGGTGAAAATTTCCTGTCAACGCAACATACACTACGCCACTTTGCGACAGCGAACTATCAGTCTGAAATCCCAGAGGCTGGCCCGTTTGAAACATGGGCAGAAAATGGCAGCATGACAACGGATCAGCGTGCAACGGCGCGTTGGAAGCAGATGCTTAATGATTACAAACCACCGCCAATGGACGATACAGTCCGTGAGGCACTCACTGAATTTGTGGCAAAACGCAAAGCGTCAATGCCCGATGAATGGTACTAGAAAAGGAACAACCATGACCGAAGAACTTAGCCGCACATCCGCGCTCGCATCACGCCACACCGCCCTTGGATCAGGGCTTGAAGATTGGAACGGGATGGGAACTGCGTGGACCTATAATACCGATCCTAATGACGAACACGATGCTGTACGCGAAGCCGTTGGCATGTTCGACATGTCACCGCTGAAAAAAGTATTTGTACGCGGCCCTAGCGCCGCCGCTACGTTGGATCACCTGACCACACGCGACATCTCAAAAATCGCACCAGGGTCGGCGGCATATCTGTGCGTCTTGACTGAAGAAGGCGGCATGGCGGATGATGCCATCGTGTCCAATAACGGTGATGATGAGTGGATGATTGTCCATGGATCAGGTGACACGATGGCATTGCTCAATGCCTCTGCTATTGGGCGCGATGTGGAAGTTGAATTTACGGATGACCTTCATGATCTTTCGGTTCAGGGTCCTAAATCATGTGATATTTTGAATGCACATTGTGATATTAACCTACCTGATCTTGCTTATTTCCAACACGCCTTAGCGGTGCTGTTTGGTCATCCATGTCGTCTGTCGCGCACAGGATATTCAGGCGAACAAGGCTATGAGGTTTTCGCGGATGCCGCTGTTATCGGTGATATTTGGGATAAACTGGTTGATAACGGTGTTATGCCGTGTTCTTTCACCGCACTGGACAAGGTCCGCATTGAAGCAGGGTTGCTGTTCTACGGCTATGACATGACCGAGGATAATACACCCTGGGAAGTGGGTCTTGGCTTTGCTGTCAGCAAAGGTCAGGGAGATTTTCGCGGCAAGGATGCTGCAATGGCTGCGAGAGGTAGCGAGGTTGTAAACAATGTTTGTCTCGACATTGAGCATTCCGATATGGTTGCTGGTGGTGAGGTATTATCCTTAGGCGGTGAAGATGTGGGTATCATCAACAGCCCATGTTATTCGCACCGGATGGGCAAATCTTTGGCGTTGGCACATGTTAGTCCGAATATCAAAATAGGAACAGTTTTAAAGGTATCTAGTAGCGAGATCGACACGACCGCAACGGTAGTTTCCAGCCCCATTTACGACCCATCCAAAAGCCGCACTCACGCTTAACCAGTGAGTATCTGGCCTTTCACACACCCAAACACTTACCGTTTGGGTGTGTGAAAGGGGCAAGGGCGAAGCGGACGTTCCTCAATAAAGTCAAATTGGCAACTTTGTCCGCATAGCGGAGGTTAAGGGAAGATGCCCCCAATGTCCGCTATAAGCGCAACTTAGCGGTGATTTGATCTTTGAGGGTTAGTCGTTGAATATAAAATGTTTTTTCGAATGCCTACTGGAAATTGTTGTCATTTAGATGCGCTGTACACAGGCCTACTTTGCGTTATTCTTGGGCTTTCACGTTTACAAAAAAATTGGTACAAACACTCCAACTCAGCTCTCTGCCGGTTCGGGCGTTGTTAGAATGTTAACCCTAGTTCTGTGTAAATGAGACAAGATGAGTTTGATGATTAATCTGTCCTATTTCTTGTATTGCGTGAAGTTCTTGCGATTTCGATTGGATATATGTTCGCCTGCCGTAATCTTTTCAAACTTTTCATCTCCTGTCCCAAAGTCGGTGGGATCGATGATTGTTTGACTGGCTGGATCACAAAATACAGGTATCGAATAACGCGCGGTTTTATTGCGGTTGATAACGCGGTGTTTTGTCGAAACAAGTGCGCCGTTGGTCCAACGTTCCAACAGGTCGCCAATGTTACACACAAAACTATTTTCGATTGGTGGTGCTTCGATCCAATCACCTGACTGATTTAGAACCTGTAAGCCACCCTGCATATCCTGCAACAAAACTGTGAGTACACCGAAGTCTGTGTGCGGAGCGGCGCCAAAGCGTTCTTCCTTTAAGTCCTCTTCGCTCATCGGTGGATAGTACACCAATTGACCGCGACCCAATGGTTTCAGATACGCGGTTTCGAAAAAATCCTTGGGTTTTCCCAAGCCGTGGGCCAGCGCACTTAATACCATTCGGCTGAGGTCGATTACTGCGGCGTAATAAGGT
>JGI20152J14361_10000405_pt1 | contig 31708 bp, 30 predicted proteins | sample COG_02_FD_14361 | JGI IMG/M metagenome (IMG submission 14361)
GGGACGTTTAATTACAGTTTAAATTATTATAATGAGCAAACAATTGAAAGTTCAACGGTATCAGCTTCTGTGAGTGGTCAAATAGTTGTTCAAGAAAGCACAACAAGTACTTCTACAACAAATACATCTACAGCTTCTATTTACTTTGAAAATAACATTTGTAAATGTCCACAGGCTACAGTAGGAGATACAGAAGTGATTAATGGAGTGACATATACTGCAGTTGACAATTCAACGATAGCAGGTCAGATTGCAAATAATAATGTTAATCTGTGTACGACGAAGGTTACTGATATGGATGGACTGTTTAACAATAATTCCTCGTTTAATACAGATATTAGTTTTTGGGACACTACAGCTGTTACTAATATGAGAAATATGTTTTTTGGTGCAAGTATATTTAATCAAAACATAGGTTCTTGGGATACTTCAAATGTGACTAATATGGAAGAAATGTTTAATGTTGCGAGGGAATTTAATCAAGATATTTCTAACTGGAATACCTCTAACGTTTCTAATATGAGATATATGTTTGCACAAGCAACAGCATTTAATCAAAACATAGGTTCTTGGAATACTTCCAGCGTAACTAATATGTATGGAATGTTTTATTTTGCTTCAGCATTTAATCAGGATTTAGGAAGCTGGAATACTTCTGGTGTAACAGATATGGATATTATGTTTCTAAATGCTTCAGCATTTAATCAAGATTTAACAGGCTGGTGTGTTTCTGGTATTACATCAGAACCAGATGGTTTTTCTGACTCTTCTGCCCTTACAGAAGCCAACAAACCTCTATGGGATAAAGAATTTACAATTGCACTCACAACAGGTTCTAACTCACAGACAGTAACAGGAACAACAGCTATTACAGATATAAAATATACAGCAACACCTATTTGTGCTGGTTCAATATCAGCATCTGTTTCAGGTTTACCATCAGGAGTAACTTTAGCCTTTGGTAATAATGTAGCCACTATATCAGGAACACCTGGTGCAACAGGAACATTTAACTACACAGTAACTATTTCAGGGGCTTCAACAACTCAAACTGTTTCAGGAACAATAACGGTCAATGCAGCAGCTACAACTAATAATTCAGGAAGCATCTCATTTATAAATGGAACGTGTGAGTGTCCTAATGCATCAGTAGGAGATACAGCTGTGATTAATGGGGTGACTTATACTGTGGTTGATAATTCAACTATTGGGGGTCAAGCTAATAGCGGTAATATCAATTTATGCACAACGTTGGTTACTAGTATGCAAAATTTATTTTCTGGTAAAGCAAACTTTAACTCTGACATTGGTTTTTGGGATACCTCAAATATAACTAATATGGACAGAATGTTTGAAAATGCATCTTCATTTAATCAGAACATTTCGGGGTGGTGTGTTTCTAACATTAATTCCGAGCCTACAAACTTTTTATTTAATTCAGCCCTAACAGAAGACAACAAACCTGTTTGGGGGACTTGTCCTAATGGAAGTGTTGATACCACACCTCCTGTGATTTCATTATTAGGCTCTTCTACAATTAACCTAACTGTCGGGAATACTTTCACAGATCCTGGAGTTACTGCTACCGATGATGTAGATGGTGATTTGACGAGTTCAATTACTGTTTCTGGTTCAGTTGATACTTTTAATACAGGAACGTATACTCTAACTTACCTTGTAGCTGATTCATCCGGCAACCAGACTGGTGTGTCTAGGACAGTTATTATAAGTGCGGCTGCAACTACATATTCCATTTCGGTAACCGCCAGTTCTAATGCTGATTATACCTTATCAGGAACAGATGCTAATGGTTCAGTTAGTGGAGATGACGTATCAATAACAATAAATTCAGGAGACACCCTCAGTTTTACTGTTGATGCTGCAAGTCATCCCTTCTATATTAAAACAGTTCAAGGGACAGGTACAGATAATCAAGCCAGTGGAGTTAATAATAACGGAGCTACAAATGGAACAGTAACTTGGACACCAACAACAGCAGGAACGTATTACTACCAATGTTCAGTTCACAATGGTATGTATGGAACAATTACAGTTCAATAACAGGCATACCGCTTCTATTAGTTCAAAAACTTCTTTGAATTTAATAGAACTATTAAAGTGGTCAATGGAACTATTGAGGACTTCGTTAAAGGATAAAGCGTTAAGCCAAATGAGTACCAGAGATTCAGAAGTGAGACCTCAAAAAAGTACGGAAAAGTTGTACCCCATATTGCATCAAAAAAAAGAGACAGCTAATGCTGTCTCTTTATAAGGGTGGAAGAGCGGTCTCGAACCGCCGACCTCCTGAACCACAATCAGGCGCTCTAACCAAAAGAAACTGCTGTTAATACCTTAAGGTCAACTGCTTACAGAAGATTTAGTAAACATTGTTTAACTAAATTGGAACATTCGTGGAAAACAATCTCTCCTATCCGACGGTATACAAAAATGCCAAAGACAAGTACTACATCCATTTCATCTTAAATGGTAAACGCTGCCGATTATCTAATGGCAAAAAGATTAACTCAGTTTTATACCCTAATACCTTTCCCAAGAACCAAAGAAGGAAGAAAGCTGCTGAGCTAGCAAATCTCACTTACAATTATCTTATTGATAATAATTATCATTTCGAACAAAACAGCTTGCCTAGTGAAGTTGAACACTTTGATGAGATAATAGCAAATAAGCTATCAGAACCTCTATCTAGAAGCTACAAATACACTTTAAAGTCAATTGCAGAATTACTTCGAACGGAGTTAGTCAAAGAAGGAGAACTGGGTATTAAATTCATAGAGAACTATATGAAGTCTTACTCAAACCCAACTAGTTTTAACACCGTCAGAAGGCATTTAAACGCCGTTTTAAACTGCTTGAAAGATAATGGTTTTGATGCCAAGATAAGCCGTCTAAGACCCCTTAAACAGTCCGAGATACTGCACAAACCTATTCCTAATGTACCTGAATTATTAGATGAGGTTAAGGCGTTTAATCACAACCTGTATCTGTGCTGTTTATTTACCTATTGCTGTCTTTTGCGACCACATAGAGAGATACGACTGCTCAAGTGGAAGGACTTTAGTGAAGACTTAAAGCATGTTTCTATTGATGGTTCAAGAGTAAAGTCAAAACGTAATAGAATAGTACCAGTTCCAGAGATTATTAGAGAAAATCTAGAGGTATCTGAATTAGAAAACTACATCTTTACAAATGCCTCTATTGAATTTAACAGAGACTATTTTAAGACGCTTTGGAGTCGTTTTAAGAGAAGTAATAAAGCACTTGACAAGAACATAACTCTGTACTCATTTAGGCATTCTGGAGCAATTGATTTGTTTAAAAGAACAGGTTCTATATCGAAGCTGCAGTCCGCTATGGGGCATTCCTCCATAAAGGTTAGTCTGACCTATTTAAGAGGCTTAGAAGTGCCTGAACTTACTGAAGAGGATATGCCTGTGGTTTAATTACTAAAAGAATGTGTTTGATGTCCCAATGTCCCAAACCCAGGTAGTGGGTCGATGGGACAACACTATATTTCTTTTATTATTTTATCATACAGTTTTGGTGTTTTTCCCCAGGAGTAAGAACCATCTTGAGGAGTCCAAGATTTTGAGGTTAAAATGTTTTCAGGCAATATCAAAATAGCATCATCGTGCTTATATATCTTGACTACTTCATTTTCAATAAATGCCACATAAATATCTTTTCCTAAATACTTCTTGTCTAACGTAAACCTTCCTTTGAGTTGAACTTTTATCATATTATCACCATTGACTGCAATAAAGTCAGCACCCTGCCAGTCATTATTAAGTCTCATAGAATCATAGCCGTAATCCGCAAGTGCAGAAGCTACTTTATGGTAATTAAAATTTTCTTTTTGTTTGCTATTCAATGAATTATAATCTATTTTTTCAAATGTCATAAATATGTTTCCTTATTTTTTTACAATAACCTCATTTACACTGTCATACCTATAATTTATAATTTCTCCGCTATCTAATAGTGTTACTGCTTGTTCAATGGCTTTCAAAGGAGCAATAAACCATTCTCTTGGAGTATGTCTAATACCATTGTTATCAAACACATCTATTTCTAAACAAGTATGACCAAAAAACCTATGAATTAATGACTCAAACTTTTGAGCGTTCATATTGTAGCATATCCAAGATGACTCTTCTTTAACAGGTGCCATTAAATAGGTTGGCTCATTCACAGCGTTCTTAATTCTATCTTGAACACTTGTTGACGAGTACCCAATTTTATATAGATTTTCAAGTGATGCTATATCTTCTTTTTCACTTTGTGATGTTAAGACATAAATGTAACCAGTTTCTTTGTCCTCTTTTGTTATTCCACTAAATTGTTCTGAAAACTCTTCAATTACCTTGTCAACATTTTGGGTTACAACTTTTCCGGTTTTGTAAAGATTCTTTTCAACCGAACGTTTTAATATATTTGATTCAGTACCATTTTCAAAAATACAACGTGTTCTTCCGTCTTTTCTAACCCTTGTTCCATCCTCTTTATAATGGTCATCTCTTTCGTAGATAATACTCTCAAGTAAAAATAATATCCCATTGTGAACATAGTAGTTTCCTTCTCTCAGATTAGGTTCTTTAAAATCAACTAACTTTCTTTTGCCTAAAGCCAAATCATCCTGAACTTCTTTGAATAAGTGCTCATACTTATCAAAATCTTTACATTTGAATCTTTTGCCTACAAAATCAGCTTTCGCCTTTTCATAATCCTTTGGCGTATGTTTAAACGTAAATAATCCCTCAGCATCATCTCCTAAAATATCTAATGAGTCATCCCCAAATATGTCATCAATGGAGTTAATCTCTTTTTTTTCTATGTTTAGTAATCCGTGCTTATCTTGTGGTTCTAAGGCTATCATTTTCTCTTCATTTTCTCTTAGGCTATTTAGTGTTGAGTAGAGTTTGTATTCAGACATATTAGAAACGTCTGGTTTGGGTTCTCGTTCATTCTTTTCGATAAAGTCATTGATTTCATCAAAAGAAGAAGCTAACCTTTCATCAGAAGTCCGTGCAGCCGATTTTTTTGGTATTATGTTTAATAAACCAAAAGGGTCATTGTCAAAGATTTCTTTTAATATGCTTTCTTTATCCTTCATTATTTGAAGCCTTTTTACGTCTTTCTTCTTTAAGGTAAATTATACATTCTGCCATCCTTTTTTCAGTTTCTATAATTGAATTTATGTCTGGCTGTCTACTATGCGTTTTTACAAACTCTTGAATATTAGGCCACAATATAAGTGCCTCTTCGGCTGTCATATCTATTCTTGTAGCTTCAATGGTCTCCTGGATGATTTTAAGCACCTTAGCTGATACCGATTTTGACAACACCTCGAATGCCTCTTGAAATGGATTTACTCTGTCTATAAGGTCTATATGGATGTCATCTATATCAACAAAAGACCCCGCCATTCTTATAAAACGCTTATCTGCAACTTCCTTTATCGTTCCGTTCTTAATCACCGAATCCACAACAACGTGCTGTCTAACCTCTTCTACTTGGTCATCTGTTAAGTCTGGATATTTTGTTCTAATGACTTTAGGTATTAAAACCTTATTAATAACCTCGGGTTCTACTGATGGGTCAGGCATTGCCTTTAGCATTGTAGTATCTTGAAAAATAGCTGCTTTTAAATCGGGTAAATCATCCCCCGTAATATCTTTTACACGTTGAGAACTTGGCTCCTTTAAACCTCTAATTTTTATTTCTCCTGGCTTTGCCTTATCATCATCTGAAACTTTGGTTTTAAACTTCCAATTAGGAGCTAATACTTGTTCCATTAGCAGAGATGCCGTAATGGCTTTCAGCATATTATTTACAGAAAGTTTTACCTCATCATCTGCCGCATTTGGTTGTGCAATAAGATTGGTAAATTGAGCGTGAATTTTGTTATCACTGTCTCTTGTGGCTCTACCAATAATTTGGATAATCTCAGTTAAAGAACCTCTATAACCAACAGTAAGTGCGTGTTCACAATAAGGCCAATCAAAGCCCTCCTTAGCCATTCCTAAAGCAATAATGATATCTATATCATCCTCAGAGTCTACTGTTCTAAGATAATTTTGAATTAATTCTCGTTCTTTTGTGTCTGTAACTAAATCAGCTACTTTCAGAACCTTTCCATCTGTTTTTCTCTTTACGTGAATAACACCAGTGTCAGTATCTTGCTTAACCACATCCCCTATGGCATCTAAAATAAAATTAACCTCATCATACTTGTCTTTGGTAGACTCGCCCGAATTAACACTTGGAATATGTAGGATGGTCTTTTTATCGGTATCCAATACCTCCATAATAGCATTGGTGTATCTACCTTGATAGAAGTGATAACCTATCCCTAAAGTTTTAAGAAATTCATATCCGTTAAGCTGCTCATAATAGTTATAGGTAACTTTGGTAAACTTCTTCTCATCCTCGGGAAGTAAAATAGGCACACTATCTCCTCTAAAATAAGAACCCGTCATAGCAACTATATGTACCTTAGACTTATCCATTATATTTTTTAAAATCTCACCCAATTTGTTATCTCCCGCAACAGATACGTGGTGAAATTCATCAATAGCCAATAGAGTATTGTCAAACTTCTTCTCATCCAACCCCTCACAAGCAAAACGAAGTGTGGCGTGTGTACAGATTAATATCTGCTCGTCATTATCCATAAAGTTATGGAAGGCAGAAACTTTACTTTTACTACCATCACTTCCAGGCGTACATAGATTGTATATTTCTTTAGGAGCCCAATTCGCAAAAAAGCCAAACTTCTTTAAATCTGTTGGGGCGAATGAACTACCAATAGAACGTTCGGGTACAGCAACAACGACTTTTTTAATGCCTTGATTGATAAGTTTATCCAATCCTAAAAACATTAATGCTCTGGACTTCCCAGAAGCTGGTGGGGACTTTAGTAGCATATACTGAGCATCTCGATACTCAAAGGCACGTTCTTGCATTTCACGCATCCCGTAAGGGTTGGTGCTTGTACTATTTCCAGTTTGTTGGTATTCTACGCTAACTATATCGGGCATAATTATTTTCTTTTACGTGTTTTCTTTTCTTTGGCGAAAAGGGTGTCTTTATCTTTTTCTTCTTGAATCATTTTTTCATAGAGTTTGAAGAGGTATTCTAAACGTTCTTCATCACTATTAAAAGGTGTGCTTCTGTAACAACGCTCCACTGCTAAATCATTTTGACGATGTGCCTCTTTTAACCCCTCGGGCATTTTATCGGGGTCGTATAACTGAGCCATTGTTTTTTCTGAATGCTTCAGGCGTTCATCAATTATCTTTAATATGCATTGAGTTAATTCTTCCTTTCGTTGTTTTGAAATATTTGGGAAAGGGAAGGAATTATAACACACACCAGCTGAATATTTAATACTGGTTCCTAATTTTAAAGAGACTGCGTTAACCCAAATATTATGAATTTTCGATGTTAAAATAGATAATAAATGTGTTGGGGGGTCGAATATCACATTTGCAGAAGCTGAAATTATAAATTTACTATCTAAAAACCCTACGGGAATATATTCTCTTCTTTCTGAGGAAACTATTGGAATTATTAATTGAGTGGTAATTGCTTCGTTTATCTGAACGAATCGATATGGATAATTAATAAAATTTCTTTCAAGAGAATTTCCATTCGCTCTTTTCATTCTTACTAAGGACACTCTTTCCTTAATACCTTCAATCGTTAATGCATTTTCAACTTGATTCTCATTAATCCAAATACACCATCGGTCAATCCCTCTTATATATTCTACTGAGCCAATAAATGGTCTTATATATTTGGATGCATCTGGGTATTTTGCTAAAAAAACTAATTTTTGTTCGTTTGTTAATATTAAATTACCACCTTCTCTTGGTTGATTACCGCCTTCCATTTTAGGCAAATCAGAAAGCATATTAAATCGTTTTTTTATAATGGTTGAATTGGCTGCTGTTAGATAAGGGCCTATTTCATCAACTATAACTTTATTGTTATCAGTTATTATGAATTTTTCTTTTTTATTGGGTTTTGACATTCCAATAATGCAAACGACTACTCCAGCGTTACTTTTAGCGTTATTACTCCACTTAAAATCCTTGTAAGCAAAGAAAATTTCTAAATTGAATTTAAATAATTTTGGCCAAAGTTTACCAATCTGAGTACCCTGTGATATTGAGGCAGTTGAAACAAAAGCAAACCTGTTTTCTGTATTAGAAATATATTTAGCAGCGTTTAAAAACCAGATTGATACATAATCTAAATTTTTATAATCGGAAAACCCTTTAAAAGCAAATTCTAAATCGTTTTTATGAATAAGTTTCTGATTCCTTTGACCTAAATATGGAGGATTTCCTAAAATATAAATCTCATCATCTTCATTTTTAGGACAAACTTCTTCCCAATCCAATCGACAAGCATTTCCTTGTACAATATTACCAGAATCTGTAAGAGGTAATGTAGGATTGGTTCTTCCAAATTCTTTAAAGAACTCAACATTCATTTGGTGTTTAGTAAGCCACAAAGCAAGAATGGCAATCTCGTGAGCAAAATCATCTAACTCAATACCATAGAACTGATTTAATGAGATTTCAGAAAGTGCCAATGAGCCCATTTCTTTAAAGATTTCCATCTCTAGCCTTCGCAGTTCTTTATAGGCTATAATCAAGAAATTACCACTACCACAAGCGGGGTCAAATATTTTAATGTTCTTAAGTCTGTATAATAGTTGGTTGAGTTTATTGTTATTCCTTCTAGCATTTTCAAACTCTTCTTTTAGGTCATTTAAAAATAAAGGTTCAATCACCTTCATAATATTAGGCACAGAAGTAAAGTGCTGCCCTAAAGTTCCTCTGTTATCAGCGTGGTTTACCGCTTGAAACATTGAACCAAAAATATCGGGGTTAATCTCTGCCCAACTTAAACTCCCACTCTCAATAATAGCCTTTCTTGAAGTATATGAAAAATTAGGAGCACCGTGTTTTTCTGCAAATAAACCTCCATTAACATATGGAAAAGCGTTGAGGTATTCGGGTAATCCTACTCTTTGGTTTTCGGGTGTATTAAGTACCTCAAATAGTTTATCTAAATATTTCTTTAAGTCACTACCATCTTCTTGCGTATGGGATGCTATGGCATTTGCAAACTGATTTTCCTTAAATATATTTGCATCCTCTGCAAAAAAGCAAAATAACAACCTTGAAAGGAATATATTTAAACTGTGAAGGAACTCTGGTGAATCATCTTGATTATCTGAATTAATTTCATCAAACAGCTTGGCCATTTTAACCGCTGCTTTTATATCAGCGGGGTTTTCATTTTGAAGTTGTGCCTTTTCCATTCCCGCCCAAGGCAAGAAGAAATCATAGTTCTTTGGTAAGTCTTTTATGTGAATATCGAGCGTGACATTCATTTTAGTATCCTTAGCAAGAAGTGTTTTGAAGTCTGTAACTATTACGAATCGCTGATTATTCTTTATATCCTTAGAAAGATTGGTTATACTAAGATGGAGGTCTTCATTATATACTTCTTTGAAGAGTAACTTCTTTTTAAGAGATACTTCTCCATCAACTTTTGAAAGATTGGCCGTACCTTTTTGAAGCCTCGTAATAGTTGCCTTTGGTAAATTATATGCTAATAGTAAATCATATACAAAAGTCTCCTCGTTGAAACTCTTTATTAGTTTAACTAAGTTGCTTTCTATTTGGGAAATATTCATGTTAATTAAGACTAATTCATTGTTTGTATAAATGTAACAAAATCAAAATTAATTTCACAGGTATAAAGTTTAATATAAAAAGACCTGATTAAGACTCAAAGGGCTTGCTGTCAGTGTTTTAAAATTACAATCAACTATTTCATACATTATTAAAGTATTTTGTCCCCTTGTCCCACTCCTTGGGTTTGGGACATTGGGACACCTTCCTTCTAAAGTTTTCTTTGAATACTTGATTTTGAAACATTGTACCCATTATTGTTAAGCTCATCAGTTATAGCTCTAATTGATTTTCCTTCCTTTCTTAGGTCCTTTGCTTCCTTTAAGTAGTCTTCATCAATTAGTTCGTCAAGGTCTACTCTTTCTCCAGTATTATCAAAAGCAAGGTGTTCATTGAACTTCAATACAAAACTCTCAGACTTATTAGTTTCTGGCATATAGTTATTCTTAACAACGCATAGATGCCGGTGAGACTTGTTGTCATTGTCTTTAGTAAGCATCATTACACTTCTCATTTTAGCCTCAAATCCTTGAGAACCCAAGATGTTGTTTTTATTTGGTCTTGAACCTGCAGATGACTTCTTTGTATGGTGTAGAAAAATTACTGTTGTTCCAAATTCATTAACTAAATTATCATATTGATTTAAGAAACCCCTTACTTCATTTGAGTTATTCATTGAACCAGTAAATAAATCCGCATAAGAATCAACAATTATAAGGTCAATACAGTTGTTTTTTACGGCATCTCGAAGGTTACTTATGATTCCATCAGTAGAAAAGATAAAGTTGAGTTTGGAAAGGATATCGTCTTTGGATTTCTCTTGACCAAAATACTTATTCAACCAAACCGAGGTTGCCATCTCCCCATCCTCAGTACTAACATATAAGACGTTATTACAAGAACTTTTCATTTTAAAACCCAAGAAATATTCATCTCCATAGACCATCGAAACGGCTAGCTGTCTTAATAAAGAACTTTTACCTGTGTCGCTTTCCCCAACTAAAGCGCATAAAGTACCCTTCGGAATTAGTTTATCTACAAGATATTCCACCTCTTTGTAATTCTTATTTTTAATCACATCTGCTCCAATAAGAAACTTGGATAACTTGCCATTAGGCTTAATTTTACTCTGCGTAGACTTTACATCTGATGTACCCTCTACAGTTGATTTATTGATAAACATACTGCAAAGAATGTGGATTGGAGAGTCAAAAAAAATAGGGAGTACTTTAGTCTAAAGTGATTAGGATTTCTGATATCATATTATCTACCTCTTTATAACCAGTAGGTTTACCAGACTTTGTAGCCTGATACATTCTTCGATTATTAGCTATGTCTGAATTTGGGAGGAAGTGTTGATTTATAATATGATTATGCTTACTGGTTGCTACAAAATTGCGCTCTCTAAGTCTGTCATTCAAATAGATGCACAAGCCAATCTTTCCTTGCCATTTAAAGGGTCTAACAAATTCTTCTTTGGATGCATTAAAAACAATATCTAAGTCATCTACACAGCGAAACATTTTAAGCCAGTATGAGGTTACATCATCTAGGCTACAAGGGTGAGTAATAACCATCCAGGAACGCTCCATGCAAGCACTTAAAAGCGCCTTGAAAAACGTATAATATTCGCTCTCTGGAGTCTCCCAATAGTATGGATTTCTATGCTGCTCTTTAAACGGGTCTTTCGGTATGTATTGCAGGAATTTTAAGTGTATATCTATTTCACTTTTGTTCTTTTTTGGGATGCTTCCACCAAGTCTGACAATCTCCTTTTCTAGAGGTAAGATTTTATCAAAATACTGTTCTTCCATCTTGTTCTCAATAAGCTCATTAACCTTTTCTGAAAATGCTTCGCTGTTTTCTAAGATATACTCAACTTCATTGGTGCGTTGGTGTTCCTTGTAATCATCATTCATAAAGTGGCACTTGGAGATTATTAATTGAATAGAAAGCTACATAATAACTGGCATACTAACAAATACAAGTGAGAGTAGTCGGAAATGGCGCTAGGAGATTAAACACTTAAAAAGAAACCTGTTTAATAAGTAAGTATTGATTTAAATCTAGGCAGAGTCTAAAAACATAAAGCTTGTTACCATTGGTTTTGCATCCCGTTCTGCAAGAAGGGGTGTGATGGAAGAAAATGGAAAATTTGTGGAATATTCGTGGAAAGAAGTGCTAAGTATTCCGTAAATTTAGGATATAAATCTATCTGTAAGAAAGTTCCATTTTTTGGAAGAACAGTGGGTAGAGCCCATAAAAAAGCCCCTCTTTCGAAGGGCTTAAGCGGGTGGAAGAGCGGTCTCGAACCGCCGACCTCCTGAACCACAATCAGGCGCTCTAACCAACTGAGCTACAACCACCGTTTATGCGGCAAATTTAATACTTTTTTTGACCTCTCCAAAGCCAAAAAAAAGAATTTAAAATAAATTACTAAACGACTGAATTACAGGTACTCGTTCTACTGTAAAACCTTCGGCTGCATCTACTCCACTCAATCTTCCTAAGTTTTGTGCACGATACCGTACGCTATCCAAAAAATTCTTACTGCTTATAGGGGTTTGCGGAGCTTTGCTGTTTGTATCAAAAAACTGACTCTTATAAGCTTGGATGGCTTCCATTTTTTGTTCTATAAAAGGCGAAATATCCACCACAAAATCGGGTTCAATATCCTTCCACTGGATGTAGTGGTATACTTGTTTCGGCCTCCATGCATCTTGGTTCTTTCCTTCAGAATCTTGTGTGACAATCTTTGACAGTCCAGACAAAAAACAGGCATGGCTTACTAGGTCACTCCCTTTGGCGTGGTCAATGTGCCGATCCTCTATTGCATTACACAAAACAACCTCTGGTTGATGCAGACGAAGGAGTCGGATAACTTCCAACTGATGTGCCTCATCATTCACAAAAAAACCATCGCGAAAGCCTAAGTTTTTTCGAAAGGAAACCCCTAAAATTGAAGCGGCTTTTGTTGCTTCCTCTTTTCGAATTGCAGCTGAGCCTCTAGTGCCGAGTTCGCCCTGCGTTAGATCTACAACTCCAATGCTTTTACCGGAGGCAACTGCAGCCAGTATACTCCCTGCACAACCCAATTCTACATCATCGGGATGGGCGCCAAAAGCGACTATATCTACCTTCATTTTTTTGATTTTTTTAATGCCTCGTTAATATCGTTTTTCAAATCGTCGATATGTTCTATTCCTGTAGAAAAACGAATCAAATTATCTTGTATTCCTTGAGCAATTCGATCTTCATCGCCCAACAACGCATGGGAGGTTTTCGAGGGAATGGTGAGGGTGCTCTCTACTCCTGCCAAACTCATCGCTGGCACTATTAATTGTAATGCTTTCTGAAACAGATCCAAGTCATGGGAAGTGTTCAACTCAAAAGACAACATACCGCCAAAACCATGCATTTGCTCTTGTGCAAGTTCATGATCGGGATGACTTTTTAATCCCGGATAATAGACAGCATCAATGGCTGAATTTTCGAATAAAAATGCAGCTAATGCCATTGCATTGTCGTTTTGTGCTCGAACGCGAAGCGAGAGGGTCTTAATACTCCGCTCTAAAAGCCAAACGGTATAATCGCTGAGGCTACCTCCTAAATTTTTAGCCATTTGAAAAACAACATCCATTTGCTTTTCAGACCCAACAACGGCCCCAGCTAAAATATCACTGTGCCCACCTAAATATTTTGTTGCACTATGAATGACGATATCGATGCCAAAAGCTATTGGATTTTGATTGATGGGAGATGCAAACGTATTGTCGATCATACTAATCAAACCTTTACTCTTAGCCAAGGCTGCAATGGCTTTTAGGTCAATAATTTTCATCAATGGATTACTAGGACTCTCAACGTAAATAACCTTCGTATTGGGCAGAATTTGGGCTTCAAAATCAGAGGCCAGTAAACCCGAAGTAAAAGTGTATTCGATTCCAAACTTATTGAATTCTTCGACAATTAAGTTGGTTGTACCGCCATAAAGGTCCAACTGAAGAACAACATGATCTCCAGACCGAAGGTGGGACAACAAGGCCGTAGAAACAGCCGCCATCCCAGAGCCAAAAATAAGGCCTCGTTCTGCTCCTTCTAGTGCGGCAATTTTTTGAGCTAAACCAACCTGATTGGGGGTGTTGAAATAACGAGGATAGCGTTTCTCATCTACCCCGTCAAAGGCATAAGCAGTTGACATGTACAGGGGTGAAATAACCCCATGGTGCTGACGATCTTTGAGTTGACCTTCGTGCACACATAGCGTATCGATTTTATTCTTTTTCATTCGGAAACCTACTTTGTGATCCAGGCGATAACCTCAGGGTCATCGGGTTGTGTTTTAGGATCAATTACTTTTTCTAAAACGCCTTCTTCGTTCAATAGATACTTCTGAAAATTCCAAGTTACTTTAGAGTCCATTACTCCGTTTTTATCCTTGTCGGTTAAAAAAGTATAGACCGGATGTTTATCTTTTCCTTTAACGTCGATCTTAGACATCATCGGAAAAGTTACACCATAATTAGCTTCGCAAAAAAGAGCTATTTCTTCTTCCGAGCCTGGCTCTTGAAATAAAAAGTTGTTAGCGGGAAAACCTATGATTATAAATTTATCCGACCCGTAAGTCTCGTATATTGCTTGCAATTGTTTGTATTGTGGGGTTAATCCACATTTTGATGCCGTATTGACAATCATAACTTTTTTCCCCTTTAAAGAGGCAAGATCGAAAACATTACCTGAAATGTCTTCTACTGAAAACTGATGTATACTCTGACTCATATTTGTTTTGTTTTGTGCACCCACAAGATACGATAAAAATAAGGTGAATAATATTAGGGCGTTTTTCACTTTTTATTTTTATTTGAGGTTAAATTCCTGAGTGAATGTACACATTTTATTGGAGCTTTATACTAAGAGTAGTTTTGTAACCTTTGTTACTTCATAGCTCCAGATTTCTTTTTAATATTGCCTTTCAATTAACAACATATTTATGGATTACATTTTGAGCCCCTGGCCTTGGTTTGTTTCAGGCCCTTTAATCGCAACAGTGATGTTTCTTTTGGTTTCCTTTGGGAAAACATTTGGCATGTCCTCTAACCTACGAACGCTATGCTCCTTGGGCGGTGCAGGAAAAATTAGCTCTTTTTTTGATTTCGATTGGAGAGAGCACCAATGGAATCTTTGGGTTGTTGTCGGAAGTATTCTTGGAGGCTATATTGCCGTACAATTTCTAAGCAGTACAGATTCAGTCGGCATTAATCCCAATACCCTTTCTGTACTTGCTGAATATGGTTTCGAGGCACCACAAAATAATTTAGTCCCTGCCGAATTGTTTTCTCTAGAAGCACTTCAAAACCCATACAACTTAGCGTTACTGATAAGCGCTGGATTCATGATTGGATTTGGAACACGTTATGCAGGAGGTTGTACTTCAGGCCATGCAATAACAGGCCTGAGCAACTTACAACTTCCGTCCCTTGTTGCGGTTATTGGTTTTTTCATCGGTGGCTTGCTCATGACCCACCTATTTTTCCCCTTTATTTTTTAAATTATGAAAGCAATAAAATTTTTACTTACTGGAATTTTCTTTGGTATAGTCCTAACCAAATCAGAAGCCGTTTCTTGGTATCGAATCGTAGAGATGTTCCGATTTGAATCCTTTCATATGTATGGAATTATAGGGAGCGCAGTAATCACGGGAGTTATTTTACTTCAATTGAGCAAACGCTTTGGTATACAAACTACTGAAGGAAATCCTATTGCCCTCCCAGAGAAAGCGAAGCTTTACAAAAAAGCACTTTTGGGCGGTAGTATTTTTGGATTAGGCTGGGCATTAGCTGGAGCTTGCCCCGGCCCCATGTTCATTCTTTTTGGAGCTGGTTATTACAGCATTAGTATTGTCATACTTGCTGCCCTTTTAGGGACTTTTGTTTACGGCTTGGTAGCACACAAACTTCCCTAAACTAATTCTGCGGATAAGTTGGCTTTGAGCATGGAAGAACAACGGGGTTCTAAATCGTCGTAGGAGCCCGTTTTGACCGTACACTTTCCGTTGTAATGAACGATATAGGCACACTGTTCGGCTTGTTCTAGGGTATGATCACAATAGCGAATTAAACAGTTGATGACGTGATCAAAAGTATTTACATCATCGTTGTGTAAGATGATTTTATGCTCTTTTGATGCAAGTACTTCTACTTCTTCAAGCTCTTGATGTTTTGGATTCGGATACATTTTATTGTTTAGTAAATTTAACTGCTACCCAATGCGCTCTTTCTAGATGCGATATATATTCTAGATCAGCTGAAGTACAAACACGGCTGATATCTTCCATATCTGCTGCATAAAAACCACTGATTAATAGGGTTCCGTTTGCATGTAAACAAGAAGCATAGGTTGGAATATCGTGTAACAAAACATTCTTATTGATGTTTGCTATGATCAGATCGTACTTTTTTCCATCCAATAAACGCGCATCTCCTTCGTATACCCGTATGTTTTTGCAGGCATTTAAAAGAGCATTTTCTTTTGTGTTTTCATAGCACCAAGGCTCAATATCAATTGCATCAGCAGTATGGGCCCCTTTTTTAACAGCTAAAATAGCCAAGACACCTGTTCCACAGCCCATATCCAAAACAGAAGTCCCTTTCAGGTCTAAATCTAAAATATGCTGTATCATCATATAAGTGGTTTGGTGATGCCCAGTTCCAAAACTCATTTTTGGTGTAATGATCAGTTCGTAATCGACAGCAATGGGTTCGTGAAAATCAGCACGTACTGCACAACGCTCGTCTACAACAATGGGCTTAAAATCGGATTCCCAAACTTCATTCCAATTTTTGGGTGCTAGGGTATTGATAGAATATTCAATTGAAAATTCGGGATTTTTTAGAAGAGTGACTTCTTGCAAAGACTCTTCTAAAAAATCCGTTTGTGGGATATAGGCTTCTAATCCGTGCTCCAGTTCAACAAAACTTTCAAATCCAATTTGAGCTAATTCTGCCATCAAGATTTCACTCGCTGGTTCGACAGGCTCAAGTGTAAAGAGAAGTTGAACGTATGAGGTTGACATTAGATGGATTTAATGATTGTTGTGAAATCTGCTGCACTAAGAGCTGCACCGCCAATTAGGCCGCCATCAACATCTTGCTTCGAAAAAATTTCTTGTGCATTGCCAGGTTTTACACTCCCTCCATAAAGAATAGAAACATCATCTGCCAAAGCCGCATCGTACTGGTCTCGTACCAAGCCTCGAATAAATGCATGCATTTCTTGTGCCTGCTCCGGAGAAGCAGTTTCGCCAGTACCAATGGCCCAAACGGGTTCGTATGCTAAAACAATCTTAGACCAAGCTGCTGCTGGCAATGCAAATAAAGCATTGNNGATTTGAGATTTTACAACACTAAAGTGCTTGTCNGATTTGCGATCTTCTAGTTCTTCGCCAAAGCAAAAAANAACATCCATATCGTGATCCAATGCATTGGAAACTTTTTTTGCTAAGGTTGCGTCATTTTCTCCAAAATAAGCTCTTCTTTCTGAATGTCCTAAAATAACCGTTTGAATTCCAACACTGGACAACATAGCAGGAGAAACCTCTCCTGTGTATGCTCCTGAAGTAGCTTCATGCATATTCTGTGCTGCAACTTCAATTCCAGAATCAGCCGTTAAAGTAACCGCTTGAGCTAAATGTACAAATGAGGGCGCAATAATAACTCGGGTAGCCCCAAAGTCACCATGAGCTTTTAAAGCATCAATTAGGGTGCTTGTATCAGCTTGATCATTATTCATTTTCCAGTTTCCGGCTACAATTTTAGAACGCATAGGTGTTTTTTTTAGATTAATTTAAAATGGTTTTGCTTGTGGGTCGATGACCACATAAAATAAGTCCACAAAGATATTGATTATAATGAATAAAGTTGCTATGATTAGCACAGATCCCATCACAACGGGTATATCGAGTGTATTCAATGCTGTAACTATTTCTTTTCCAATACCCCGCCATCCAAAAATATATTCCACAAACACCGCCCCAGCAAGCATCGATGCAAACCATCCGGATACAGCAGTGATTACTGGATTCAATGAGTTCTTCAAAGCATGCCGATAAACTATCGTCAAGGGTGATAAGCCTTTGGCTTTGGCCGTACGAATATAATCTTGGGTCATTACCTCAATCAAACCACTACGAACCAGTTGAACAATCACGGCCAAAGGGCGAATTCCCAACACAAAAGCCGGGAGGATTAGGTTCTTAAGCTGCAGTTGCGACCCTTCTCCAAAGTCGTCTAATTCGTATAAACTCCCCGTCATATTCAAATGAGTATGGGCATTCAGCAAATAACCAAAAATCCAAGAAAAAAGAATGGCACTAAAAAAAGAAGGGACACTCATGCCTAGAGTACTTAATAACTGGATGCTCGTATCGATCCAACTCCCTTTAAAGATCCCTGCAATAACCCCAAAAATAAGGCCTAGTATGATCGCAATTCCTATTGAAGCCACTGCCAAAATAAAGGTATTGGGTAAGGTTTCGGCTATGATGGTTTGTACTTTCTTGCCCTGACGTTGGTAGGAGGTTCTCAAATAGGGAGTCTTAAAGATTAGGTCAACTTTTGAAAAAGATAAAAGCAAAAAACCACCGTATTTCGATGGGGTATAGAACGTAAAGTCGGTTGGATTTTTAGAGTGAAAAGAAAGAGGTGCAAGATCATTCAAGTAAATTAAATATTGCTTTCCAATGGGCATATCGAAGCCGTACTTTTTTTTCACTTTCATCAATTGAACTTCTGTTGCGTTTTGGTCCAACACCATTTGAGCGGGATCACCAGGCAATACATTGAATAAAAAAAACACTACGGTAGCCACCCCAAAAAGGGTTAGCAATCCACTGATTATTTTTTCTAAAATAAAAGTAAACATGGTTTATGAATCCAAATGAATCAAAGCAAAAACAGCATAATTGATCATGTCCTGATAATTTGCGTCAATACCTTCGCTGACAATTGTCTTTCCTTGATTGTCTTCAATTTGTTTTACACGCAACAGTTTTTGTAAAATCAAGTCTGTTAATGAGCTTACGCGCATTTCCCTCCAAGCTTCTCCATAATCGTGATTTTTATCCATCATGAGTTGAAAGGTTTCGGCAAGATGTTTTTCGTACAATTCGGTTGCTTTTTGTGGATTTAAGTCGGGTTGCTCGGCTATTCCAAGCTCCAATTGAATCAGGGCCATCAAAGAATAATTGATGATCCCCATAAACTCGCTGACCTGACCTTCTTCAATTTTTTGCTCCTCAAGATCTTGTATGCTCCTGATTCGTTGTGCTTTAATAAAAATTTGATCGGTAAGCGAAGGTAATCTAAGAATTCTCCAAGCTGCACCGTAATCCTTCATCTTATTGATGAACAGGTCTTTACATCTGTTGGTAATCTGTTGATAATGTGCTTGAGTAGATTTCATAGGTATAGCAAATATGTGTAAATTTCGTTTAATTTTTCATCTCTTTCAAATATTCCGAAAAAAGTTATTCATGAATACTAAACACCACAGGACGATCAATTGCAGCGGCACTCTAGTAGATTTATCTAAACCCAAGATCATGGGAATTTTAAACCTTACTCCTGACTCTTTTTTTGATGGTGGAAATTACAACAAGGTCGACGCTGCCCTAGTTCAATGTGAAAAGATGATCAAGGAGGGTGCAGACTTTATTGACGTTGGTGCCTATAGTTCCAAGCCCGGAACTGAAGAAGTTTCTGAAGTGGAAGAATTGAAGCGCCTCCTCCCCACATTCGAAAAACTAAAATTTGAATTTCCTCAAACACTCTTTTCTATAGATACCTTTAGATCAAAAGTTGCAGCCCAAACCATTGATCGTGGAGCTGCGCTAATCAACGACATCTCGGCTGGGGCATTTGATCCTGAAATGTTAACTACAGTCGGAAAACACCAAGTTCCCTTTATCGCCATGCACATGCAAGGCAGGCCAGAAACCATGCAACTGCAACCGGTATATACGAATGTAGTCGATGAGGTAGTTTTTTTCTTTTCAAAAAAAATAAAGGAGGCCCAAACAGCGGGGATCAACGACATCATCATCGATCCTGGGTTTGGATTTGGAAAAACCAAGGAACATAATTTTGAGTTACTCAAACAACTTGAAACCTTTCAATGTTTTGATGTACCCGTACTTGCAGGGGTTTCAAGAAAATCCATGATCTATAAAACATTGAATATAAAAGCCGAAACTGCTCTTAATGGAACAACGGTCTTGCACACCCTTGCGCTTTCTAAAAAAGCACAAATACTTCGAGTCCATGACGTCAAAGAAGCAAAAGAATGTATTGATTTATTAGAAGCGCTTCAATAGTTTTTCTAATTTTACAAAAAACACTTTGCCTTGGATGGCCTAAATTTCTTAGAAATCAGTTTTATTGACGTAACCGATATCATCTTGGTAGCGGTATTACTCTACTATTTATACAAGCTAGTAAAAGGTACTGTAGCGATCAATATCTTCCTGGGAATTGTAATCATATACCTCATCTGGGTATTGACCGATGCCCTAAACATGGATGTTCTGAGTAATATTCTTGGTAAATTCATCAGTGTTGGATTCTTTGCTTTGATTGTTGTTTTCCAACAAGAAATACGGAAGTTTCTTCTCCTCTTGGGCTCTACAAATTATACCAGTAGAAAAAGCTTGGTTCGCTATTTTAATTTCTTGGGACAACAAAATGATGTGGTAAAACTGGACCTGTCTTTACTAGCGAGCGCTTGTGAAAAAATGGCAAGCGAAAAAACGGGGGCAATCATAGTTATAGAACGTTCCAATTCATTAGACTTTCTACAAAATACAGGCGATAAAACTGAAATAAAACTTTCCTCTCAGATTCTAGAAACCATTTTCTTTAAAAACAGTCCCCTTCACGATGGAGCAATCATAATCAAGGACAACGTCATAACTGCTACTCGGGTGGTTCTTCCGGTATCCGAATCGACTTCCATTCCGAAAAACTATGGTTTACGTCACAGAGCAGGAGCTGGAATTTCCGAAAAGACAGACGCCTTAGTTATTGTTGTTTCGGAACAACGCGGATTGATTACCTACATTAAAGATGGAGCGTTCATCAACTTTACTTCTGTCGATAAGTTGAAAAGGATTTTGAGCGAAGATTTATCGTTCTAAGATTCAATCTCAGAAAACTGAACTTGATGTAGTTTTTGGTAATAGCCATTCTTTTTATTCAACAACTCTTTGTGAGTGCCTACTTCAACAATCAAGCCTTGGTCCATCACAACAATACGATCTGCATTCTGAATAGTAGCCAAACGATGGGCAATGATCAGTGATGTTTTTCCTCTGGTAATGGTCTCCGTTGCGGTCTGAATCAATTCTTCGGAATAAGAGTCTATGGAAGAAGTGGCTTCGTCCAACACTAAAATGGTAGGCTTTGAAAGAAAGGCTCGTAAAAAAGCAATCAGTTGTCGCTGACCAGCTGACAACATAACACCGCGTTCCTTTACGTTATACTCATAACCGCCGGGCAAAGAACTGATGAATTCGTGAACTCCAATTTCTTTAGCTGCTAGTTGAACCTGTTCTAAACTGATGTTCGGGTTGTAAAGCGTAATGTTATTATAAACGGTATCCGCAAAAAGGAATACATCCTGCAACACAACGGCTACATGCCTTCTTAAATCGGTTAAGGCATAATCGCGAATGGATGTTCCATCAATCTTGATGTCCCCAGAATCAAATTCATAGAATCGAGAAAGCAGATTGATGATTGTAGATTTTCCTGCTCCCGTAGCTCCAACGATCGCCACTGTTTCACCTGGCAGAACTTGCAAGTCGATGCCTTTGAGTACTTCTTCTCCTTTGATGTACGAAAAATGAAGCTGCTCTAAATCAATTTTTCCCGACATCGCCTGAGTCGTAAAGGCTCCATTGTCTTCAATTTGACTTTCGGTCTCTAAGATTACAAAAACACGATTGGCAGCTACCATCCCCATTTGAAGCGTATTGAATTTATCCGCTATCTGACGTAGTGGGCGAAAAAGCATTTGAGAAAGCTGTATGAACAAGAAGATAATACCCAAGGAAATACTCCCGCCAGCAATGACATTCAAGCCGCCGTACCAAACTAAAAGTCCAATGGTAACGGAGGTGGAAATTTCCGCAACTGGAAAAAATATGGAGTTGAACCAAACCGTTTTTAACCAAGCCTTTTTATGCTTTTTATTGATGCCCATAAAGGTATTTTGCTCAATTACCTCCCGATTAAAAAGTTGGACGATTTTCATTCCACTAATCCGCTCTTGAACAAAGGTGTTTAAATCAGCAACCTGCTTGCGAACATCTTCAAAGGCTTTTTTCATGGACTTCTGAAATACACGCGTAGCATATAAAATAACCGGTAAGACCGAAAAAACAATGAGTGAAAGCTTCCAATTTACAAAGAGCATAACCGCTACAACTATTCCCATTTTTAATAAATCGGCGATGATCATAAACAATCCCTGACTGAAGATACTGGCAATGGTTTCTATATCACTAACGGATCGGGTTACTAAACGTCCAACTGCCGAAGTATCGTAATAAGCCATTTTAAAACGAATCAGTTTTTGAAACAATTCTACCCGAAGGTCTTTTACAATCATTTGCCCCAACCAGTTCGCGTAATAAATAAAGATGAACTGAAAAACGACCTCTAAAATTAAACTGAGTAACATTAAGAGTGAACAAAACACCAACCCATCATAATCTTTAGGAGTAATGTAATCGTCGATAACGATTTTAAGTAAATAGGGACTTAGCGTAGAAAACACAGACAGCAAAATCGCAGATAGCAAGACAAAATAATAGGTCAATCGATAGGGATTAGAGTAATCCATCAATTTACCTAACAACTTTAAATCAAATACTTTGCCGTTAACTTTTGCCATTTATACTATAGGTTTCTTTTGGGTATTGAATGTCTGTAAGATACAACCCTTGTGCTGGTACAGAAAGCCCCGCATTACTTCTTTTTTTACTTTTTATAATTTCTCCGAATGCCTCAATCGTAATTTTACCTGTGCCCACATCCAATAGGGTTCCTACAATAGCACGAACCATATTCCGTAAAAAACGATTGGCTGTGATGGTAAAAACATAGCCGCCTTCTTTGGCGACCCATTGGGCGTGTTGGATGTCACAAAAGAATGTTTTGACTTCGGTATGTATTTTTGAAAATGCCTCAAAATCTTTGAAAGTTTGCATCAATTGAGCAGCTTCGTTCATTTTCTCCAGATCGAGGGCATCACGAACATAATAGGTTAACCCTTGTGAAAATGGATTTTTCTTCGCATCTATATGGTATTCATAGGTTCTCCAACTAGCGTCAAAGCGTGCATGAGCATCTGGCTTTACCGCTACAACGGAATGAATTACAACATCAAAATTGAGGTATTGATTGATCAGATAAACCAAATTGCCTTGTATTTCCTTTGGAACCTCTGCGTCAAAGTGAGCAACCATGAGTCGGGCATGAACTCCTGTATCGGTTCGTCCAGCTCCAGTTACCTTTATTGGAGCTCGTAACACCGTTGTCAAAGCATCTTCCAAAACCTCTTGAACGCTGATCGCGTTGGGTTGGCATTGCCATCCGTGAAACGGACTTCCTAAATAAGATAAATTGATGAAATAACGCACTTAAATTCTTTGTTGCAAAGGTATCAGAAAAACATAACAAGCAAAACAATATCTACAATTGCACGAGTTTAATTGAAAGTAATTTAAATCGAATAAGCATTATTTCACATATTTATTTAAAGTAAATTGCAATGAAATAATTTAATTAAGACATTTGAGCGAGAACCTAAAAGTCACCAAAACTCCTTTACTAAACTTTTGAAAAAAATACTCCTCCTCTCCGATACGCATAGCCATATAGACGAACGTATCCTCAGTTATGTTGAACAGGCAGACGAAGTTTGGCATGCCGGCGATATTGGAAACCTCAGTGTAACCGATGCTATTGAAAAAATAAAGCCTTTGCGGGCTGTCTACGGCAATATCGACGGAAAAGAGGCACGGCTAAGTTTTCCAGAATTTCAACAATTTTACTGCGAAAAAGTAGCAGTACTCATGACCCATATTGGAGGAAATCCTGGCCGTTACAACCCCAAAGTACGCACAGTATTGAGCAGATCATTCCCTAAGCTTTTTATTTGTGGGCATTCCCACATTCTCAAAGTAATGCAGGACAAAAAGTACAAGCACTTACATATGAACCCCGGAGCAGCGGGTGTACACGGATTTCACAAGGTACGAACCATGTTGCGCTTTGAAATTGATGGAGATCAGATTCAAAATCTAGAAGCTATAGAGTTGGGAATGCGAGGTAAAATTCAAGATTAACGCAAACGGTCTACGGACCGAATCAAAGCCTCATCTTTTTTGATGTATCTGTTGGCCAGTAGTAAGAATATCCAGCTTAGCAAGACAAGTGAATAATGGATTAAGATTAATTGCTTGAGAGAATCAAATTGCTCAAAAACATCTACCAGTTCAAATACCTCATATCCTATTGAAGTGACTAAAATAAGTCTGTTCAATACAAGTTGAAAACTCCGCTTGGAAAACAGCATCAAACTCACAGAGGCAAGCAAAACAAAGAGGTAAGGCATATTGCTGAGAACCCCATAAATACGCTCAGGGTTATCGTCTAAGGGTATCGGAAAACGAACAATAGCAAGGATTGTAATTATTATGTAGGCAAGGGTATACAGCGTCTGAATTCTTTGCAGCATTATATTTTTTTTTCAAAATTAAAGATTTTTCATTGAGGGTTATATTTTTTTCGTATTATTGTTGAAGCAATCGACAAATCAAGGATTGTTCTTCAACCAAACTTCACATTTACCGGGATTCTACCGAGTAAATCAATTTCACAAAAAGAATGTACGAAATATCAGAATTAAAGAGTAAAAAACTACCCGATTTACAAATTATAGCCAAGTCAATTGGTGTAAAGCGAATTACTGGCCTCAAAAAAATGGATTTGATCTATCAAATCATAGATTATGTTTCTGCAAATCCAGATGCGATAAAGAGTGCACCCATTGCACCCGCAGCTGCATCAGCTCCAACTGCACCAAAAGAAGAAGTGGTTAGAGCGAAAAAACCAAATGTAAGAACGTCCAAACCGACTAAAACTACAAATACAGAAACAATAGAAAGCAAACCCGATACAGCGGTAAGCTCAGAATCTTCCTCCCAAGAGGAGAAAGAACCTACGCAGCCAAAAAGAAATAATCCAGAGAAGTCAAGAGCTCAAAATCAAAACGGGAACCCCAATCAAAAACAAAATCCCAATCAGAAACAGAATGGGAATCCCAATCAAAAACAGAATCCAAACCAAAACCCGAATCAGAAGCAGAATCCAAATCAAAAGCAAAACCCAAACCAGCGAAAAAATAACAACCCCAATCAAAAGCACAAAAATCAGGGTGAGCCAAATCACAACAAAGACAAACGCAATCGTTACCGCGAACCTGATTATGAATTCGAAGGGATTATTGATTCCGAAGGAGTTTTAGACATAATGGCTGAAGGCTATGGTTTTTTAAGATCATCGGATTACCATTACCTCTCTTCTCCTGATGATGTATATGTTTCTCAGTCTCAAATTCGCTTATTTGGTCTTAAAACTGGAGACACCGTCCTTGGAACCGTTCGTCCACCCAAAGAAGGAGAAAAATATTTCCCTTTAATTAAAGTAAATAAAATCAATGGTCTCGATCCAAAAGTAGTTCGCGATCGTGTATCTTTTGAACACCTTACTCCGCTTTTCCCTCAAGAAAAATTCAAGTTAGCAGAGCGACAGAGTACCATTTCAACTCGAATCATCGACCTATTCTCTCCTATCGGGAAAGGACAGCGTGGCATGATCGTTTCGCAGCCAAAAACAGGTAAGACCATGCTGCTTAAAGACATCGCAAATGCGATCGCTGCCAATCATCCTGAAGTGTATCAAATCATTCTTTTGATTGATGAACGTCCAGAGGAGGTAACCGATATGCAACGTAATGTAAAAGGAGAGGTTGTTGCTTCTACTTTTGACGAACCGGCAGACAGACACGTTAAAGTGGCTAATATTGTCTTAGAAAAAGCAAAGCGTTTGGTCGAATGTGGTCATGATGTTGTAATACTCTTAGACTCCATCACCCGTTTGGCGCGAGCTTATAATACTGTTCAGCCTGCTTCAGGAAAAATACTGAGTGGAGGGGTTGATGCCAACGCACTACACAAACCAAAACGATTTTTCGGGGCAGCTCGTAACATTGAAAATGGAGGATCCTTATCGATCATTGCAACTGCTTTGACAGAGACCGGATCTAAAATGGATGAAGTTATTTTCGAGGAATTCAAAGGAACTGGAAATATGGAACTTCAATTGGAACGTAAAATTTCCAACCGACGTATTTTCCCTGCCATAGATTTGATTTCGTCGAGCACAAGACGTGACGACATCTTATTGGATGAAAATACCGTAAAACGCATGTGGATCATGCGCAAGTATCTTGCCGACATGAATCCTGTAGAAGCGATGGAATTCATCAACGATCGCTTTAAAAGAACTAAAAACAACGAAGAGTTTTTGATTTCGATGAATGCTTAAATAAAAACCCTTACAAAACAAAAAAGTGCTATCCGACGATAGCACTTTTTTTAGGTCTTAAAGCGAGCTCAAAAGACCATAAGAGTATGATTAGGTCCCAATTTACATTTGATTTAGCGCTATGGTGTACTTCTGTAAAACAAAAGCAAAAAAAAAGTGCTATCAAATGGATAGCACTTTTTTGAAGGGGTATAGATACAACTAAAGAGCCGAAACGTGTTTAGTCAATTTTGACTTCAAGTTAGCTGCTTTGTTAGCGTGTATGATGTTGTTTTTAGACAATTTGTCTAACATAGAGATAACGCTCTTGAGCAATACATCAGCTTCTTTACGATCCGTAAGTTCTTTCAACTTTTTGACAGCGTTACGTGTTGTTTTGTGTTGAAAACGGTTACGTAATCTTTTCTTGTCGTTTGATCTAATTCTCTTTAATGCAGATTTATGATTTGCCATCTAAATGTTGTTTTTTTTAATGTGTAGCCCGTAGGGGAGTCGAACCCCTCTTTCTAGGATGAAAACCTAACGTCCTAACCGATAGACGAACGGGCCATTTTTTATGGTTGCAAATTTAAAACGAAATAATATACCCTGCAACCCTTTTCCGTTAATTTTTATTGATTTTTTTTATATAATTTTCTTGACATAAAAGCAGTTTCTTGAATATGCTGATTAGTAGGCTTTAGCGAATAACACCCTTTGAACTGAGGGTTTTCCAGAAAAAACACAGCTTCCTTCTTTGGACACCGAAGCATACGGAATACATCGTATTGTTGCCTTTGTAGCTTTCTTTATTGCTTCTTCAGATTCGGACGTTCCGTCCCAATGCGCCGAAACAAACCCCCCTTTGGTATTGAGGATTTCTTTAAAAGTTTCAAAATCATCTACCTCCGTGATGTGATCGTCTCTGTAATTTGCCGCTTTTGTAAAAAGTGTTTCTTGAATCTCCTTGAGTAAATTCGGAATTACTGTTCCAAGTTCAGCGATGGGTTCATAAGACTTGGTCAGGGTGTCTCTTCTTGCCAGCTCAATTTGGTTCTTCTCTAAGTCTCTTGGACCTATTGCAATGCGTAAAGGAACTCCTTTAAGCTCATAGTCGTTGAACTTGAATCCTGGCTTCACATTATCGCGATCATCAAACTTAACACTCACTCCCAAATCAAGCAATTGCTGTTTAATGGCTAAGGCTACTTCGGTAATAGCTGCCAATTGTTCTGCTCCTTTGTAAATAGGAACAATGACGACTTGTATGGGTGCTAAATTTGGAGGTAAAACCAAACCGTTATCATCGGAGTGGGTCATGATGAGCGCGCCCATTAGGCGGGTCGATACGCCCCAAGAGGATGCCCAAACGTGCTCCAACTTCCCTTCTTTGGATGCAAATTTAACATCAAATGCTTTGGCAAAGTTTTGCCCTAAAAAATGAGAAGTTCCAGCCTGTAAGGCTTTTCCGTCTTGCATCAGTGTTTCGATACAATAGGTCTCCTCTGCCCCAGCAAAACGTTCACTTTCTGACTTCACTCCCTTAATGACAGGAATTGCCATAAAATTTTCTGCAAAATTGGCATAAATATCGTTTATCAAAATGGTCTCGTCTAAGGCTTCTTGTCTCGTTGCATGGGCGGTATGCCCTTCTTGCCACAAAAACTCTGCAGTTCTTAGGAATAAACGGGTACGCATTTCCCAACGCACAACGTTCGCCCATTGGTTAATGAGAATTGGCAGGTCTCTGTAGGACTGAATCCAATTTTTATAGGTACTCCAAATGATTGCTTCACTGGTAGGTCGAACCACAAGTTCCTCCTCTAATTTAGCGTCAGGGTCTACCATTAGTTTCCCCGACTCATCTGGATTGTTCTTAAGACGGTAATGGGTGACTACCGCACATTCTTTTGCAAATCCTTCGGCATTCTTTTCCTCAGCTTCAAAAAGGCTTTTAGGTACCAATAGAGGGAAGTAGGCATTTTGATGTCCGGTTTCTTTGAATTTCTTATCCAACTCAGCTTGCATTTTTTCCCAAATGGCATAGCCATAAGGCTTGATTACCATACAGCCTCGAACCGCAGAGTTTTCTGCTAAGTCAGCTTTAGTAACCAGTTCGTTATACCATTTGGAATAATCTTCCGATCGTGTTGTAAGTTTCTTTGACATTAGTTTGAAATAGAATTAAACGATTTGCTCTTTAAAATATTGAGGTGTAAAATTAATTGTTTTCATTTTGTTTTACCTACAAAAAAATGAATGTTATCTGATTTTATTAACCTGAGTGAATCTTGAGAAAATAAAGGCCTAAGGAATTAGAGCATAAAAACACAGTTCAATCCCGTCGCTTTTTGTAATCTCTTGGAGAGAATATTCAGTGAATGCTGATCTACCCCTGGTATTTTGATTGCTGGATTTCGATAACCATTTACTTCTTCAACAACCAACTGCTCGATTGGATTTTGTCGCCTAGTCCATCGACCAAGGATATTCCCAATTGATCACAGATGGGTTTTTCAGGTATACTGCTATTGGTTTGATCTCCACCATTGGCAAAACTTAAGTCAAATTCGTTGCCGAAATCTAGCGCAATTTTCTCAATGGTTTTACATACGGTTCGGTCTTGATCTACAGAAAGTATACAATGATCTACCGATTTTATATTAGAAACGATACATACGCGTTCTTGTTCTTCTTGAAATTCAGCACTCCCCTTTAAAGCCCTTTGATGATCATTGTTAACAATCACAAACAACTCATCGGACAAAGCTTTGGCGTTATTTAAATACTCGATATGCCCTTTGTGGATGGGATTAAAATATCCCGAAACAATCATTCCTTTTTTCTTATTCATCTTTTAAGATTTTATCTACCAAAATCGTCTTGTACTCGGATGATATCATCTTCATCCGAAGGGTTATTTATATCGTTGTGCTGCCATATTTCTGCAACTATACAAGGCTCATCCAAGCCAATTAGCCTGTGTCGTTCTCCTTGCTTTAAAACAATTTGATCGCCTTCATTATACACTTCCATTTTGGTTTCAGTATCATCAACACTTCTCACAACACCCGCTGAGCCTTGGAATATCTGCCAAATTTCTGCTCTTCGGTTATGATACTGCCAAGACAGTCTGGCTTCTGGTTTCACAATCAAAATCTTAGGGCTCAGCTTCCCTCCTATTTTTAGTGTATCTATATCCAACCCTTCAAAAAAGTGATTAGAAAACTCTTGGGCTTGGCTTTCATCGATGACTAGAAAACCTCCCCAGGGTCTGTTGAAGTCTTTTGAAATGATTTTAAAACCTAAGGATCCGATAAGTCGTTCTATTTCTTTAAACATTTTTTTATAGGGCTATTCCTGATTTTTTCATAATGTACTGAAGACAGAATAAAATTATTAGTCCCATTGCATATTCTAAATACTAGTGGTGCTTAGATCTTAAATAAAAACCTCAAATTCAGAAGTCTACTGCTACAGCAAAAATAGGGAATTCAGTTTTATTTTTAGATTGTTTTTAGTAGTTCATTGACATTTCAATTAAAATGAATCTTGTGGGTCAGTTACGCGAAGATTATAAGAGTTCATTTTTCTGGCACAGAATTTGAAATAGTACCTTATGAACCACAAGTTGTACTTCTTTTAATTTACTTTTGTTACAACTGCTAAAACTGAATATTATGAAAAATCATCCATCAACTTCGATCTTAAGAACTACATTTCTTATTGTTTTTTCTATTTTTCTGTATTCTTGTGGTAGTTTTCAACCTACTTCTTATTACGCTACTGATGGCATTTACAGTAGTGATCAACAAGTTCAAAATACGCCTAAAAAACAAGCACCCAAATCGACTGAATACTCTCAATACTTCAATGAAAAATCTAAAGAATATGCATGGGATGAATCTGCAACTGATGTGTATTTAACAGATGTCGACAACTATACAGGAAACCCTGCAAACGCAGCACAAGTCCCCCAAGGACAGTGGGGAAGTGCACCGCAAAGCACCAATGTGTATGTCTTTGGTGGTCCTATAGATAATCGTTTTAACTACTTAGGCTATGACCCCTTTTTCAACAATGGTTTCCGTTTTGGTTTTGGGAATTTTGGCGGTGGCTTTTACGGTAGTTTTGGAAGAGGATACAACCCTTATGGTTGGGGATTTTACAATCCCTACTACGCTCCCTATGCCTATGGTTTTTATGATCCTTATTTTTATGGAGGTTATCCCTACAACCCGTATCGTAGATTCAATCGCTTCAATAATAGAAATTTCAATCGTGTAGCTAGAAATAGAGTTCAACCCAGAAGAAGATCCTATTCTAATTCTCGACGCGGGTCAGTAAATACTTCAAGACGATCCAACTCCAATGCTTCAAGAATATCTGCTACTTCAGTACGACGAGGAAATATTGGTTCAAGAAGCACAAATACTGTTGCACGGGTTCCGAATTTAATTCGAAATTCTTCTAATGTATCGCGAAGTAATGGCGAAGAAATTCGAAACTATGCTCGGCGATATGTTACTCCAACGAACAACAACAACATCATCATCAACAATAATTCTTCTCGCTCACAAGCAAGGAGACCCAACAACGTGAATTCAGGGTCGAACTCGAACTATTACAAACCGAGAACATCGTCTTCGAGAAGTAATAATTCCAACTACAATAACAGTAGTAGAAGTTCTAATGTTCGAAGTTCAAGCAGCAGAAGTTCGAGCAGCAGAAGTTCTGCTGCAAGATCAAGTTCTAGCTCCCGTTCATCGAGATCAGGTAGAAGAAATTAACAACCATACTCATTCCAATTAAATCCTATGAAACATTATTTCAAAGCCATACTATTGCTTTTTTTTGTCACTTCAATGAACGGGCAAACTTTTCAAGATATCCTGAGATACAGTACGTCTGATCTCAACGGAACTGCTCGTTATACGGCAATGGGGGGTGCTTTTGGAGCCTTAGGAGGCAACTTTAGCGCTCTTCAAAACAACCCAGCGGCAGGTTCTGTATTTGAACATACCCAATTCAGCATTACGACCAGCTCCATTCGAAACCAAACCAACGCCACGTATTTTGGAAGCAGTTATCAGACTAACAATAAAGACTCTGAATTTGACCAAGTAGGTTTTGCTTTGATTTTAAAGAATACGGAAGAGAGTCCGTGGTCAAAGATTGGTTTTGCCTTTGATTACCAAAAAACGGCTAATTTCAATAATGTTTTTGAGGCGGATGGTTACAACACAAATGGAGTCGATCAATACTTTTTGAATAATGCTCAAGGTTTTGAGTTGAGTAATTTTCAAATTAGATCGAATGAAAATGAATCAG
>JGI20152J14361_10000413_pt1 | contig 31417 bp, 29 predicted proteins | sample COG_02_FD_14361 | JGI IMG/M metagenome (IMG submission 14361)
CTTTTCCATAATGTCATCATAACAATCCATCTCATTTCATCAATGTTGATAGATTTTTGATTCAAAATCATAATTTGATCTAAAATTACTTCAAATTCTGTTGAATTTAGAATTTTTGCGTTGAGTAAAAATGTAAGAAAGGTAAAAGCTTCACTAGAAATCTTTTCATATTCTTTTTGTGATAAAACTCTCAAGCTATTCTTATTGGTCAGCTTACAACCATTACTAATTTTTTCCAAATGATTAAACCAATCAAACGCAGATGAAATATCTTTGTCATTAAAGCCTGCTTCTTCAAGCTCAACTGTAATGTCATTCATATTTAATTTAGGTTTTGTACTTATATAATTTTCGAATAGATAAATGAGTAGATCTAACATTTTTTTAGCCCTAAAGTTTGGTTAAAGAATATATAAATCCTTATAGGTATAATATCAGATATGTAACTAAAGCAAATAATTCAAATTTTTTTTTACAGAAATATAAAATGACAACACTAAACATTCTAAAATATCCTGATCCAAGGCTATACAAGGTTGCCAGTGAGGTAAAGATTGTTGATAGTAAAACAAAACAATTAATCTCAGCAATGACTAAAACGATGTATGAAGCACCCGGAATTGGCTTGGCAGCAACGCAAGTAGATGTTCATCAGAGAATAATAGTAATTGATATATCAGAAGATAAGGATGATTTGCTAGTTTTGATAAACCCAGTTCTCCTTGAAAAAAAAGGGGAGAAAATTAATCAGGAAGGTTGCTTGTCAGTACCTGAAATTTTTGAAAAAGTTAAAAGGGCTGAATGGATCAAAGTATCTGCTTTAGACGAAAATGCTAAAAAATTCGAATTAGAAGCCGAAGGTTTGTTAGCCGTTTGTATTCAACATGAAATGGATCATCTAGAGGGAAAAGTATTTGTTGATTACTTGTCAAATTTGAAGAAAAGTAGAATTAAGAAAAAATTATATAAGATGAGTAAATGAACATAAAAAAAATAAGCATTATTTTTGCTGGAACCCCAGAATTTGCTGTGCCAGCATTAGAGAAAATTTATTTAGCTGGTTTTGAAATAAAATTGGTTTTGACACAGCCTGATAGAAAGTCAGGCAGGGGCATGAATATTAAAAAAAGCCCCGTGAAGCAAAAATCAATTGAGCTTGACATCCCTGTGTATCAACCTGAAGTTTTAATAAATAATAAGGAGGCTATAAATAAAATCACTACAAAGAAAGCAGATATTTTAATTGTTGTAGCCTATGGCTTAATTATTCCAGACGAAATTTTAAACGCATATAACGGACATATATACAATATTCATGCCTCCCTATTACCTCGGTGGCGAGGAGCTGCACCTATTCATAGAGCCATAGAAGCGGGAGATAAGGAAGCGGGCATTACAATTATGAAGATTGTCAATAAACTTGATGCGGGGCCTATGATAATGAAAGAAAAATTATCTGTATCAGAAGAAGATACGACTGATTCTTTATCTAAAAAATTATCAGACATTGGGGCATCATTGATCACTACCTTACTAAACGATATTGAAAGAGGAAAAGTAATAAAGCTGGAGAAACAAAATGAAGAGAATGTTACTTATGCAAAAAAAATAAATAAATTAGAGGCTATCGCTGATTTTAATAATTCACCTGAAGTTTTATGTCAGAAGATTAGGGCATTTAATCCATTCCCAATGATTAATATTAATTTTGAAGGAAAGAGCCTGAAGATTGTTAGAGCAAATATTTATAATAAAAAAGAAATTAAGCATAATTTAGCATCAGGAAAATTATTCTTACATGGAGAAGACTTACTATTAAAGCTTTCTTCAGGGATCTTAAAATTAGAGGAAGTTCGACTTGAAGGAAAGAAAACAATGATAGCCTCAGATTTTGTAAAAGGGCATCAAGTCATGAAAATTAATTCAGTTAACAAGTGAAAGAAGCTCAACTATCGGCCGCAGGAATAGTAATAGATGTAATAGAAGGCAATAATTTAAATAAAGTTTTTCAAAAATACTCACAAGAAAATAAAATTAGTCCAAAAGATATTTCTCAGATAAAAGATCTGGTTTTTGGTACTCTTCGCTCATATGGCAAAACAAAATTTGTTATCAACAAATTAGTTAAAAGAATGCCATCCAACACTTTAATTTTATCATTGCTTCATGTCGCACTATTTCAACTCATTTCTAATCGGTCAAATTCATACACAGTAGTAGATCAAGCTGTTTCAGCATCAAATATGATAAATAAAAGACACACTAAATTCGTAAATGGTGTGCTTAGATCCTTTCTTAGGGAAAAGGTTAGTATCCTAGACAAGGCTGAAAAGATTGATGAAGCAAAATATAGTTATCCTATCTGGTGGATAAATCTAATAAAAAATGAATATCCAAAATCTTGGGAAAATATTCTTGATATAGGAAACTCACATCCACCCCTTATAATTAGAGTTAATATAAAAAAAGGAAGTATTAGCAACTACATTAAAAAATTGGAAAAATATCATATTGAGCATCTCTATTTAGGCATGGAAGCAATATTAATTAAAAAACCAATACCAATAGATTCTTTACCTGGTTTTAAAGAGGGGGAGGTTTCAATACAAGATTATGGAGCTCAACTCGCAACACATTTACTAGATTTAAAGAAAAATTATAATGTTTTAGATGCTTGCGCAGCTCCCGGCGGTAAGGCTTGTCATATGAATGAGATAGAAGAAATTAAATTGACGGCAGTAGAGGCCGATAAACAAAGAGTGGAAAGAATTAATGAAAACCTAAACAGGCTTGGACATACTTTTAAAGTAATAAATTCTGAAATTAAAGCTGGCAACGCATGGTGGGATAAAAATTTATTCGATAGAATTTTATTGGATGCACCATGTTCTGCATCTGGAATAGTAAGGAGACATATAGATATAAAATGGTTAAGAAGGCCTGGCGATCTTGATTATTTCCACGAAAAGCAGTTTCAATTACTAAGAGCATCATGGGAGATGTTAAAGCCTTTAGGTAAACTTCTTTATGTTACGTGCTCAATATTTGAGAAAGAGAATAGATCAGTAGTAAATAGATTTTTAAAAGAAGAGAAAACCGCAATAGAAATTAAAATTAAATTTCCAAAAAATATAAATGTAGATGATAATCAGCTATTACCTTCATTAATTCATGACGGATTATTTTATGTACTATTTGAAAAAAAATAATTTACATTTATTACTTTGTTTTATCTTTATTTTTAATCTGAGCCTAACGTTTGCAAACATAAATAATCAAATTAGCATAAGTCAAATTAAGCTAGAAAATAACCAAGAAAATATTATTATTGATCTACAGCAAAGCTCGCAATTATCCCCAAAAATCATAGAGCTTCTTGAAAGAGGTATTCCAATTGTTTTTAATCTAAAAATTGACTTAATCAAAGAAGAAAAGTATTGGTTTGATAAGGTAATAGATCAGAATAATTTTGTATACCAAATTAAATATTTTTCACTGAGAAAAGTTTTCGAGGTTATTGATATAAATGGAAATAAAAAAATTTTTGAAGATGAACAAGAAGCTATTAAAAATTTACTAAGCGACAAAGAAATTATAATAAAAAAATATATTCATCTAAATAATACCAAATTAAAAATATGGGTAGAGCTTGATAAAAAAAGATTACCGAAAGCAATTCAGGCAGATATATTCAATAAGTCGTGGGATGCAGAGTCAAACATGATAATTTTTGATATGAATAAATTATGAAGTACCTAATTACCTCAGTAGCTGTAATTGGATTAGGATTTTTAATTCTTCTAGCACAGTCATTATCTAATACTGACTTAGTATCAAATGATACTTTTATAGTTTTACTGGTCATTTCTATAGCCTTTGTTGTATGTCTATTTCTTCTTATTATTTTCCAAGTATTCAAATTACTGCAAAGTGTAAGAAAAGAAATTACTGGTAGCAAATTAACATTACGATTAGTCATTTCATTTGGATTAATGGTCCTTATTCCTGTATCAATTGTATATTTGGTATCCGTAAACTTCTTAACAAAATCTATTGAGTCATGGTTTGATGTTCGTGTTGAGTCAGCCCTCGAGGGAGGTTTAAATCTTGGGCAAAAGACAATAGATATTTTAATAGATGACATTGAATTGAAGGGGAAAAGTATTGCATATGCAATTGCAAACAAGCCATATGAAAAAAGAGAGGACATCTTAATTGATCTAAGAGAAAAATTTAGTATATCAAGCGCAGTTTTGTATAAAAATGATGGAAGCATATCTGCAATATCAGAAAGTAATCCAACTATAAAGTCGACAACTATAAGCCTGGAAGATATAAGAAGAGTCCAAAATGGATATTTTGGAAGAATTGAAGAAACAAAAAATAAGAATCTATTACTTAAAGCATTTATCCCAATTTTTTATAACGATAAAAATCAAACAATCGATTTAATTGGTTCAGAAGAAATATTAATGTTGTCTCAACCGGTTCCCGAGTCTATATCAAATATGGCAATTTCAGTCGAGTCAGTTTTTGAGGAGTATCAGCAACTAAGGTATAGTCGAAACTCATTAAAAATTATTTATACGTTAACATTAACAATCGTTCTCATGTTAGCAATCTTAACGTCGGTTGCAATTTCATTTGTTTTAAGTAGAAGATTTACAAGGCCACTCTCGCTATTATCCGAAGCAACAAATCAAATAGCAAAAGGGAATTATAAAAAAATAATACCAGAGGTAGGTAAGGATGAATTGGGAATATTAGTCAAATCGTTTAACTCGATGACATATCAACTAGATACTGCCACAAAAAATTCAAAAAAAAATAGAAAGCGCTTGGAGGAGGCAAGAGAATTTTTAGATGCTACTCTTACAAATTTAGCAACCTCAATTGTGGTTATTGATAAAAATATCAATATAAAATTGTATAACAAGTCGGCAGCAAAATTACTGAATTTTAAATTATCAAATATGGTTGGTGAGAATTTAAAAAATGCAGTTAAAGATATGCAGAAATTTCAAATGATATTTAATTTCATTGAAGAATCATTAGGTAAAAAAAATAAGATCACAGATATATCAAAAGAAATTGTTATAGGTTCAAAGGAAGATGAAAAAACCTTAATCTTGAAACTTTCAGCACTTGATGAAAGCTCGGGAAATTCTTATATTATTGTATTAGAAGATATTTCAACAGTCGCAAAAGCCCAGAGACAAATTGCATGGAGTGAGATTGCAAGAAGATTAGCACATGAAATTAAGAACCCTCTAACTCCAATTCAGCTATCAGCTGAAAGGGTTCAAAATAAAATTATTGGTAAGTTAAATGAGGCAGACAAAGAATTATTAAATAAATCAACTAATACAATAATTAAACAAGTAGATGCCTTAAAGTTAATGGTTAATGAATTTGCCGAATACTCACGAACTCCAAGCGTTGTAAGAAAAAGTATTAATATTGCTGAGCTAATTGATGAAATTTCTTATTTATACTCTGATCAAAATATTGCAATCAAAAAAAATTATCCTAAAAAAATTAAAGAAATAAAAATAGACGAAAATAAATTTAGGCAGGTAATAATAAATATTTTTGATAACTCGAAAGCAGCAACTGAAAAAATAAAGAATCCCAAAATACTGATTACAGTAAAAAACAATAAAAATTTTATTATGCTTAAATTTGAGGATAATGGAATAGGGATACCAACAGAAATAATTGATAAAATTTATGAGCCATATGTCACATCAAAAAAAACAGGAACAGGACTTGGATTAGCAATTGTAAATAAAATAATCGAAGAACATTCTGGTGATATAGAAATAAAAAATACTAAACCAAGCGGAGTATGCATATTAATTACTCTTCCTCTGATGGAGATTAAAAATGGATAAGGTAAGAATTAAACTTCTAATCATTGATGATGAAAAAGATATTAGAGATTCACTAAAAGATATATTGATTGACGAGGGTTATGAAATTCACCTGGCTGAAAATGCGTTGGAAGCAAAAAAAATAAAGTTATCCCAAACTTTTAACTTAATTTTACTTGATATTTGGATGCCAGATATTGATGGTCTTTCCTTACTAAAAGAGTGGGCATCTAATAATGAAATAAATTGTCCAGTTGTAATGATGTCTGGACATGGAACTATTGATACGGCGATTGAGGCAACAAAAATTGGCGCAACCGATTTTCTAGAGAAACCGATATCATTGCAAAAACTTCTAAAAACTATTTCGAGCGCCCTTAAAAATTCGGTTGAGTTAAAAAAGACTGATAAGACCTTTTTTGACGAATGTAATTTAAAGTTTATAAGAGATATTGAAGCTGAAATCAATCAGCTTAAGAAGAATAATTTGGTTGCCTTTGTCGGCAATAAAAATAATTTTATAGAAATCTTTATATCAATGCTATTTAATACTAATTACTATTTAGTGAAGAAAGTTTCTGATATAAATAGTAATTTAATAAATATAATTCAGACATCAGGGCTAAAATTTGTATTGTTCGAAAATTGCCTTGATGGAGCAATAAAGTTTCATGATAATAAAAAAATATTTAATGAGTTAATTGCGAATAAAATAAAGATTATTTTTTTAGAAAAAGAGAAAGATTTACTTGAGAGCTTTTTTGAAAATGANAATAATGCTGTTATTTTTGAACCACCAAAGTTATCTAATGATAGAGATTTAATCCCTGATTTATCTAATGCATTTCTTACATTTCATTTAAATAAAAATCCTAATATTTCTTTTAAGATTCTTGATATTTCGGCCTTAAACACATTAAGGAATAAGTCTGGAATAGAATGTTTAGACCAACTAGATAAAATTATCGTTTCACTAATTAAGACATCAGATACTGAACTCATTGATAAAGATAATGTTGATAATTATTTTAATCAACACAATTCATCTTTTGATCAAAATAGTAATGATGAAATAAAAATAGATTTTTTATATGAAAAACCTCTTAAAGAATCAAGAGATTTGTTTGAGACAATGTATTTAAAACATCACTTGAGTCAAAATAAGTCTATTACCGAATTATCCAAAAAAACGGGAATAGAAAGAACACACCTTTATAGAAAACTTAAACAATTAGGGATTAAGGCTTAATTCAGTCACTACTGGAACGTGATCTGAAGGTCGTTCAAGGGTTCGCGTCGCTTTATCGATGTAGGCTTTTTTTAAAAAAGGTAATAGAGTTTTTGATAAAAGAATATGATCAATGCGCATCCCTAAATTTCGTTTAAAAGGTATTCTATAGTCCCACCAAGAGAATTCATTTGCATTAGGATTCATCTCTCTAAAAGTATCAATGAATCCTACATTAAGTAATTTATCGAAATATTCTCGCTCTTGAGGAGATACTAAAATTTTGCCATCCCATGATTTTGTGTCATAACAATCCAGTGTTGAGGGTGCAATATTAAAATCTCCAGTGATAATATTTTCAATTCCATCAATTTTCGTTTGTAAAAAATTAATAAATGATTTGAGCCAATTCATTTTATATTCAAATTTATCTGAGTTAAGTGATTGTCCGTTAGGGATGTAAGCAGAAATAACACGAAACTTAGGATCTTCATCATTAGGGTATATTCCAGATATCAATCTTTTTTGTTCATCATAGAAATTAGGAATATCAAATTGAACATCAATTAATTCTTTATTGCTTATTATGGCAACACCATTATAAGTATTTTGTCCGTTGTGATATGAAAAGAGACCTCTCTTTTCAAAAACATCATGCGGGAAATTATCATTATTTTGCTTTGTTTCTTGTAAACAAAGAACATCTGGTTGATTCAAACTTATCCAATCTAAAACCTGAGGCAGTCTAACTTTTAAAGAATTTACATTCCACGATGCTATCTTCATTAATTAGTGAGTCCATGATGGGTCAGTAAAGCATTTATTTTTGGTTTTCTTCCTCTAAAAGCAATAAAAGATTCCATTGCAGTTCGAGACCCTCCTTTAGAGAGAATTTCTTTTTTAAATTTATTACCTGCTGTTTTTGATAAAATTCCGATTTCTTCAAATAAACTATAGGCATCAGCAGAAAGCACTTCGGCCCATTTATAGCTATAGTAGGCTGAAGCATATCCTCCTGAGAAAATATGACTAAAGCTATGGGGGAATTTGTTCCACGTAGGTGTATTTATAACTGAAACTTGAGCTTTAACGTTATTTAGAATCTTCATAAAACTTCTATTCTTTGGTGAATATTCTCTGTGAAGTTTAATATCAAATAATGCAAATTCAACTTGCCTCAATGTTTGTAAACCTGATTGGAAATTCTTCGACTCTAACAAATTATTAAAGAGCCTCTTAGGCATATAGGCATTAGTTTTTTTGTTATATGACATATCTCTAATGACAGACCATTCCCAGCAATAATTTTCCATAAACTGACTGGGTAGTTCAACTGCATCCCACTCTACTCCCTTTATTCCTGAAATAGAATATTCTGTCACTTCAGTTAGAAGATGATGAAGCCCATGTCCAAATTCGTGAAATAAAGTGATAATCTCATCATGTGTTAAGTACGCTTTACCATTTGATGGAGGAGTAAAATTACAAGTCAGATATGCAACGGGGCTTTCTTCTTCATTCAAAAATTTATATTTAGAAATTGCTTCATCCATCCAGGCACCACCACGTTTCTCTTTCCTCGCATATAGATCTAAATAGAATTTCCCTACTAACTGCTTCTCCTTATTAAATATTTCAAAAAATTTAACATCTTCATGCCACGTAGATACTTTTGTTTCATTAATATTTAAACCATAAATCTTTTTGCAAATATTAAAAAGCCCCTGCAATACGTTATTAACAGAAAAATATTGTTTAATTTCTTCATCAGTAATACTGAATTTTTCCTTTTTTAGTTTTTCAGAAAGATAAGGCATATCCCATGGCATAACTTTAGTAATATTAAATTCTTTTGCGATATCATTAATATCATCAATATCAGCTAAGGCCGATTTCGTTGCTTTTTTTGTAAGTTTTGATAAGAAAGATATAACCTCTTCCGAAGATTTAGCCATCTTAGTTGTTAAGAGCATCGATGAGATATCTGAGTAGCCAAGTAACTTTGACATCTCATATTTAAGTTTCAGTATATGATTTATATTTTTTGTATTATCAAACTTTTTATTCATTAATGAAGAAGCTTTTGTATTATATGCAGTATAAATATCCTTTCTTAGTTTACGATTATCTGCATATTGCATGATTGGTAAATAGCTTGGGAAGTCAATGGTAAATAAATAGCCCCTCATTTTTTTAGCTTTGGCTTTTAAATGTGCAGATTCAACAACATCATCTGGAATTCCTTTTAATAAGTTTTTATCTGAAATAACTAATTTAAAATTATTCATAGAATCTAAGATATTTTCATCAAAAGAAGATGATAGCTTTGATAGTTTGCTTTGAATTGCTTTAAATCTTGACTTTTGTTTTTTATTTAAAGCAACACCAGAAAGCTCAAAAGATATAATTTCATTCTTAATAAGTTTTTTCTGTGAATGTGATAACTGATTATTATTTTGAAGTATATTTTTATATTTATTATAAAGAATATGGCTTTGACCTAAATGAGTAGAATATTCAGTAACTTTTGCAAGCGCTTGGTTATAGACCTTCCTATACGATGTTGAGCTTTTAACTGCGTTAATATGATTAATGTAAGACCAGACTCTGTTAAGTTTCTCACTGCATATTTCTAAGGGCGCTACAAAGTTCATCCAATTAGGTGATTCGCTCATAGTTTCTATTTTTGAAACAACTTTGAGATTTTCGTTAATTACTTTATTTATTGCAGGAATCACGTGTTTAGGTTTTACGTTAAAAAAATCCGGCAATTTATCTCTTACTAAAAAAGGGTTCATATTAAATAGAAAACTTGAAATTAAAACATTGGGGCTTTATTAAACAAAAAAAATTCAAATTAAATTAATTTTCAGCTGAAAAATCAGTTCTTTTGATATTCTGGTGAAATTGATGATTCTTAATTTTGTCTTTATGCTTCATAATTTGTTTGTCGAGTTTGCTTACTAATAAGTCAATTGATTGATACATATCAGAACTCGAACATTTAGCATGAAGATCAGTCTTGTGAAGGTAAATATTACCCTCAGCATTATGAGTGATATTCTCAATACTCAATATAATTTTAATTTCTGAAATTTCTTGAGAATGTCCCTCTATTTTTTTTAGTTTTTTCCCGATATGATCTTTTAAACTGTCGGTAATCTCTAGATGATGTCCTATTATGTTAACTTTCATACAAATATTTTATACTTTTCTTTGGTTAGAGGGCAAGATTTTTAATTTGATGCGATATTTTGCAACTGTTCTTCTGGCTATTTCTATTCCATCGTCGTTTAGAATCTTACATATCGCAGAATCAGAATAAGGCTTTTTGGGATTCTCTTTGCTAATTAGGGTATTTATCTTACTAAGAAGGGACCTTGATGAAACATCTGGTGTTTCATTCCCAACCGAAGAGTTAAAGAAAAACTTTATTTCGAATATTCCATGTGGTGTGGCAATAAACTTATTTGAAGAGATTCTTGAAATGGTTGATTCATGCAATTCAAGATCAGATGCAATTTTCTTTAATGTTAAAGGTTTGATGCCAGACTCTCCATGTTCTAAAAAGTTAATCTGATTTTGCATAATTGCTCTAGAAACTCTTAAAATTGAAATTGATCTTTCATTTAAATTCTTTATCAACCATTTTGCTTCTTGAAATTTTTCTTTCAAATCTTGTTCAAGTGAATTACTCAATAAATTTTGAGAATTTTCTTCTAATTTCAGTTTAATATGATTATCTTCATTCAAAGTTGTTATCCACTGACTACCCTCTTTTTTAACAAAAACATCCGCTGCTATATATGATGTTCGATCAGTTTTTTGAAAGATTAGCCCAGGTTTTGGATTTAAATTTTTAATTAAGGAGACAACATCCACTAGTTCTAATTCACTACATTTTAAATTCTTTTTTAATTCCTCATAATTTTTGTTTCCCAGGAGGCTTAAGTGATTTTTTATTAATTTCTTAGCAAGATTACAAATCTTCTCTTGATTATTGATAAGTTTTAATTGAATAGTTAAACATTCGGTTAAATTTCTTGCACCAATACCAGGGTGTGTTGAATTTTGTATTATTTTTAATAACTCCTCGACTCGTTTTATTGCTGGTTTTTGTTTAATAGGGATTGAGTTTCTAATATCATCTGTAGAGTCAATTAAATATCCATTTTCATCAATTGAATCTATTAAGTAAGACAGAATTAATTGGTCCTCCTCGCTAAAGTTAAAAATAGCAATATTCTCAACTAAATATTCTCTTAGAGTTTGGTTTATTTCTTCATTATTTAAAATATCATAATAAGTTTGATCGGATGAATACTTAGATTTTGAACTTTGATTAGATAATAAAGTTATATCTTTTACTTTAAGGAAAATATTATCTGATAGATATTCCTCAATCAGGTCATTTAGTTCTGATTGTGATGCGTGAAGAAGCTTTATTGATTGCTGTAGCAGGGGAGTTAATTTTATAGATTGCGTTAATCTTAAATTTAAACCTAACTTCATTTTAAAGTATAAAGTTCTCGCCTAAATATATATCTTTGACACTCTGGTTTTGAGCAATAACTTTGGGTGTGCCTTGTGCAAAAATTTCACCTTGGTTAACAATATATGCTTGATCACAGATACCTAAAGTTTCTCTAACGCTATGGTCAGTGATTAAGATTCCAATTCCATTAGAGGCGAGTTGTTTGATAATTTTTTGAATATCAATGACAGCAATAGGATCAATTCCGGCAAAAGGTTCATCAAGAAGAATAAATTTTGGTTTATTGGCCAGGCATCTTGCTATTTCAACCCTTCTCCTCTCTCCACCCGAAAGGCTAATAGCTGTATTATTTTTAATGTGCTGAATATTTAATTCTTTTAAAAGGCTTTCAAGCTCTAATTTTATTTGATGCTTACTTAAATTTCGAAGTTCTAAAATGCTAATGATATTTTCACTGACATCCATCTTTCGGAAAATTGATGGTTCTTGTGGTAAGTATGAGATACCTTGTTTTGCTCTAATATGAATAGGAGTTTTTGTTAAATTTTTCTGATCTAATAAAATGTTGCCATGATCAGCTGCTATTAAACCAACAATCATATAAAAAGTGGTTGTTTTTCCTGCCCCGTTAGGGCCAAGAAGACCTACTATCTGTCCACTTGCTATTTTTAATGAAACATTTTTAACAACAATATTTTTTTTATAACTTTTTCTTAGGTTTTGTATTGTTAAAGTAGACATTATTTTTTAGGCTTTATGATTGCTTTCGTACGCCCTTTTTTTGTCTCTGAACCGCCCTCATCTTTTCTTGATAGTGCTTGGGCAAATTCACTAGTGGCATCATACATAATATAATCTCCCCATACCTCGTCATCACCTCTTTTTACAAAGGCTTTTTCATACAAGTGAATTTTGTCCATATGACCATCGTACTCAATACGAAGCGCCTTGCCTTCAATATATTCATCAGAACCTTCCATTTTTTGTCTAAAAGTTGTCGGATTACCAATGGAAGTACTGTGTTGAAAACCTTGTCTATCTTCTCTAATAATAAGTTTGTCCGCATTTATTAATAGTGACCCCTGGGTAAGAATGACATCCCCTTCATAAGTACTAGTATTTTTTGTTTCTTCTACTGTCATTGTGTCTGCTTCAATTTCAATAGGTTTATCACTATCTGCCTCCTCTGAAATAGCTAAATGACAAACTAAAATTGATATTACGAAGACATAATATATATATTTATTTTTGTACTCAATATTTGAATCTTTCATCACCTGTTGGTTTTTCATAGCGTACTTTAACATTACTTAAAAGTTTTAAAATTCCAATTTTATTATCATACTTCATTCCAACTCCATCTATTTCAATATTTGGTTCTTGAATCATTTTTACAGCTTTTTGGCTTGTGACAATATCTAATTCTGAATATATATTTAGTTCATGAGTATAAAGCTTTAAAGTCTTTTTTGTTTCTGTAGGAAACCTTATGAGAATAGCATTTTCTTTAAGGATTATTTCCTCACCCTTGTCGCTTATCTCACCTACGTCACTATAAATAGTCGAATGTTTATTTTTATTTTTATATTTAGTATAGAGGGGTTTAAATAAGGAAGTTTTATCTTCTTCTTTAAAATGTTTCATATAATCAGCTTGAAGAGAAGATTGTAAATTTCCATCTTCATCCGTTTTAGTTGAATCAAAATCTTTAAGGAAGAATGATGGGCCACTATTTTTACTTAGCGTAAAGTTTTTATATTCATTTATAACCTCTTCTTTAAGCCAAAAAGATGCTAATGCAACAATAGCTATAAAAATAAAAGCAAAAGCCGTTGAAAGTAAATTCATAAAATAATTATAAAATTTTAGCCTTGAAGAGGCTTTGCAGTGTTAGTGAGCCAATTAAAGAATTATCTGTATCAGTGATTAAAAAAGATGTGATTTTTTGTTTTTCCATAATTTTAAGTGCCTCTATCGCCATTTGTTTTCCATTTAATGTGATGGGGGAGTTTTTCATTACTTCAGAAATAGGCGTATCAAGACTAATATGCCTTAAAAGTGATCTTCTTAAATCACCATCAGTGAATATTCCTTTTGGAACATTTTGCTTATCAATAATGGCTGTAAAACCTAATTTTTTATTTGTAATTTCCTCTATTGCATCCCTAATTGTAGCTTCAACTTTTATTTTTGGTGTAGATTCTAAATTAATCATAATATCTTTAATGTGAACGATTTTACCAAGTGAGCCACCAGGATGAGATCTTGCAAAATCCTCCGAACTAAAATCCCTTTCATTAAGAACACAAACTGCCAGGGCATCGCCCAATGCTAACATTAAAGAAGAACTCGCTGTTGGCGCAAGTCCCAGGGGGCATGCCTCTTTTTTAACTGAGGAATTAATATGAATATTACTTTCTGTGAATAAAGTAGAGTTAGTATCGCCGGTAATGCTAATTATTTTTGCTCCTATCCGCTTAATAAGTGGCACTAGAAGAATGAGTTCTTGGCTTTCCCCTGAATTAGAAAGGAAGATAACAATATCTTTCTCCGTAATCATACCTAGGTCACCATGGCTGGCTTCACCAGGATGCATAAAGAACGATGGTGTTCCTGTACTTGAAAGAGTAGAAGCTATTTTTCCAGCAATATGGCCCGATTTTCCAATGCCACTTAAAATAACTCTTCCTTCACAGCGAAGAATGCATTCCACCGCATCAGAAAATTCGTTTGATATTTTGTCACTCGCTTTTAATATTTCATTTGCTTCAATATTTAAAACATCTTGAGCAAGCTTTATTATTTTTGGCGACATAGCTCCACTAAATTTTAATTACAATTACATAAGTATAGTGTGGTTTGATAGTAGAATAAAGAATATAAAAAAAGGTTTTATAGTATATGTTTGAATCTCTTCAATTAATAATTTTATTATTAGTAAGTTCCGTGTTCCTAGTGGCACTTTTTAAATACTTATCATTACCCCCAATGATCGCATATTTTGTCGTAGGGCTTGTTCTTGGTCCCAATGCCTTAGGAATTCTTCCAGATTCTGAATCAAGCCGCCATTTTGTTGAATTTGGTATTGTATTTTTAATGTTTACAATTGGTTTGGAGTTTAGTTTACCTAAGTTAAATTCAATGAGAAATATCTTATTTGGTTTAGGTGGGTCCCAAGTCTTAATAACACTCCTCGTTGTAATAATGTGCAGTATGTTTTTTGGATTGCAATTACCTTCAGCATTCATTATTGGTGCAGCACTTACAATGTCATCTACAGCCATAGTATCAAAGATTTTGATTGAGAGATCAGATTTAAATAGCCGACATGGAAGGTTATCTATTGGGATTCTATTGTTTCAGGATATTGCAGTGATATTTGTTTTGATATTGATCCCTGTATTTAATAATTTAGAGGCAGATTTATTTAAATTAATTTTCTTTGCATTATTAAAAATTATTTTTTTATTATTTATAGTATTTAAGGCTGGTAAACCACTGATGAATTTTTGGTTTGATGTTGTTGCAAAAAATAAATCGAGGGAGTTATTTGTTTTAAATGTTTTAATGATCACTCTTATTTTCTCTTACGTCACTAAATTGGCGGGTTTATCTTATGCTTTAGGCGCATTTCTTGCTGGCATGATTATCTCTGAAACTCGATATAGACACCAAGTAGAATCAGACATTACTTCATTTAGAAATATTTTATTAGGCTTATTTTTCATAAGTGTCGGCATGATGTTAAATATCTCGATATTCAAAGATAATTTCTCGCTAATTATTTTATTATTCTTAACTTTTACAATTTTTAAAATTATCTTAATCACATTTTTAACAACCGTGTTTAAGTATGAGCTGGGTGTGGGGATTAGAACAGGAATTATTTTATCTCAGGCGGGGGAATTTGGCTTCGTGATTTTAGCGTTAGGCCAAAAAAATGCAATTATTACAGGAGATATATTTCAAATAATATTATCTGTATGCTTATTATCTATGCTGATAGCACCAATATTAATTCCATTAAATGGTCGAATTGCTAGATGGATTGCAAAAGGATATTCAAAAAAATCGGAAACTCTTGTCAAGCAAATTGAAGGGGTAGGGCATGATTACTCAGACCATGTGATTTTATGTGGCTATGGGAGAAGTGGACAATATCTTGGGAGATTTTTAAAAGAAGAAAATATTAGTTTTATCGCTATCGATATGGATTTAAATAGAGTAAGTGATGCTTCTATAGCTGGTGAAAATGTTATGTATGGGGATGCTAGCAGGAGGATCGTACTAAGAGCAGCAGGGATTGAAAGAGCAAAGGCAGTAATCGTTGCTTATACAGATGATAGGTCAACAGAAAAAGTGCTTAACGTTATTAGAGAGTCATATCCTATTTTACCTGTAATTGTTAGAACTAAAGATGAATCGTCTGTAGATAAATTGCAAAATGCAGGAGCTACAGATGTAGTTCCTGAGGTACAAGAAGGTAGTTTAATGTTAGCATCACATGCGCTTGTTCTTCTTGGAATACCCTTAAGCAATGTAATTAAAAAAATCAGAATCTTTAGGAGTGAAAGATACAAAATGTTTAGAGGATATTTTGCAGGGGCAACGGACGTTGATCAGGAGACTTCAAGTCAAGATTTACCTCAGCTTCACTCAGTTGAAATAAAAGAATATTTTTCTATTTGTAATAATTCAATTTCAAACTTATCTTTGAAGAATTTTGATATTGAAATTCAATATATAAGAAGACCTAATATGTTGGAAAATATAGAGCCAAGACCAGATATTGTTCTATCCGCTGGGGATATATTAGTCATTATAGGCACCCAAGAAAATCTAAATTTATTTGAAAAATATACCATTAATGGAGAATAGTTTGTGGCTGTAAAAGCCGTAATAATAGGAGGAGGAGTTGTAGGTTGTATCACTGCAATTAAACTTAAAGAAAATGGATACGATGTCACTGTGGTAGACAAATCAGTTGTTGGCGAAGAATCATCAGCAGCAGGAGCGGGCATCATATTTCCATTAATGCCTTGGAATTATGAATCAAGGGTATTTGATTTATGTTTAGGCGCACTATCATTCTATAAAAATTTATCAATTAAGTTAATTAAGGCTGGGTTTGAGGATCCAGAATTTATTGAGTCGGGAATGATTTGTATTGATCCATCAGATAAAAATGAAATTGTGCAATGGGGGAAAAAAAATAATTTCACAATTAACGAATATTTATTTGACAATAAGCCATCGTATGAACTTTCAAAAGTAGCACAGATTAACCCAAAAAAACTAATGAAATCTTTAAAGCAGTATATTTCGAAGCTTGGTGTTGAACTAATTGAAAATGTGAATATGCGTAAAATAGAAAAAAAATCTAATTATTTAGATGGATGGCCAACTAATAATAATGAAATTATAAAGGGTGATTTTTTTGTGACCACGGTAGGAGCATGGAGCTCAGAAATAAATGATGATTATAAAAATAAAATTTACCCAATACGAGGACAGATAATTAGATATCCTAAATCAGAAATTAAACTAGATAAAATTCTATATTCGAAAAATTTTTATTTATTACAAAGAAAATGTGGTTCTATTTTGGCGGGAAGTACAATTGAAAATGTCGGCTTTGATAAAACAGTAACCCCAAAAGCAGCAAATGAACTCAATGAAAAGGCTATCAATCTTGTTCCTGAATTAAGAAATTTTAAGCCTTGTAATCAATGGGCTGGTTTGCGACCAGGTGTAAAAGGAAATATCCCGTTCATAGAGCAAGATAACAATTATAAAAATGTGTATATAAATTCTGGGCACTATCGATATGGGCTTACAATGGCTCCAAAATCTGCTAATGAGGTATTAAAATTAATTGAAGACAAATAAAGATGAAAAAATTAAGGTTATCTGGCGCTTCATAGATGGAAAAGCAGGTCACGATAAACAATCTTTAGCGCTTGTTGAAAGCTTAAAGAATCAAACTAAGTGTAGGGTATTTGATTTCAATATCCAAAGTCAAACTAATCCGATTTTAAATATAATCTTTAAAAGCTATAAGTTACCGGAAGGTATAACAAAACCTGATATTGCTATAGGCGCAGGACATAAAACTCATTTACATTTATTAGCTGTAAAAAGATGTTTAAATGCAAAGATAGTAGTAATCATGAAACCAAGCCTACCTCTTAAACTCTTTGATTTGTGCGTTATCCCACAACATGATGATGTGAAAAGTGTTAGTAATGTCTTCATAACGAATACCACACTAGTAAACTTTAATTTAAATACGAAAAAAAAAGAAGATATGGCTTTATTTTTAATTGGAGGCCCCTCTAAACATTTTTATTGGAATTCAAAAATATTGTTAGAACAAATTAAAAATATCTCAAAAAAGTTCAAATTCAAAAAATTACTAATAACGACCTCGAGAAGAACTCCAATAGATTTTATTGACGAATTTAACAGATTAAAGATTAGAAATATAAAGCTTTATGAATATACAAAAACAGCAAATGATTGGCTTGATAAAAATATTATTAGGGCAAAAAATATATGGGTTACAAATGATTCATATTCAATGCTTATTGAAGCAATTGCCTCGGGTGCAAGTACAGATATTCTAGAACTTAAAATTAAAAAAAAATCAAAATTGTCTATGGAAATAAATTCAATTAAGAAAAAAATAAGAAATAAAATAATAATTCAAAATGAAGCTGAAAGAGTTGCTAAGTTTATTCAAAAAATATGGTTCTAAATAAAAAAATTACAATTTTACAAGTTTTACCAGATCTTAATTCAGGTGGTGTTGAAAGAGGTACTCTCGAAGTAAATAAATATTTAGCAAATAATGGCCATAGAACATTAGTGGTGTCCAACGGCGGGAAAATGGTTGAAGAGTTAATAAGAGATAAGGGCGAGCATTTTAAACTTGGAGTTGGGAAAAAAAATCTTTTTGTTATTTTTTCGATTTTTAAATTAATTAATTTTATTAAAATAAACAAAATCGATATAGTTCATGCGAGATCAAGGTTACCAGCCTGGATATGTTTTTTGGCTTTAAATTTAATAAAAAAAGATAATAGACCTATCTTTATTACTACAGTCCATGGGCCTTATACAGTTAATTATTACAGTAGTATTATGACTAAAGGAGAAAAAGTAATCGTCGTTTCAGAGATGATTAGGGAGTATGTTCTTAAAAATTATAAGGTTGATAGGAAGAAACTCGTTCTAAATTATAGAGGCGTATCAGATAAAATTTTTCCTTATAACTTTAAGGCATCACAAAAGTGGTTAAGAAAATGGCACAAGGATTTTCCACAAACAAGAAATAAAATAATCTTAACTCTTCCAGGAAGAATAACTCGATGGAAAGGTCAAGATGATTTTATAATTGTAATGAAAGGAATAATTAAAAAATATCCAAATGTTCATGGATTGATAGTTGGGGATGCAGGTAAGAATCTAAAATTTACAAAAGAACTAGAGGCTCTAGTAACAGAGTATGGGTTGAACCAGAATATTTCATTTGTCGGTAATCGTAAAGATATAAAAGAAATAATGTCTATTTCAAAGATAGTCTTTTCTTTATCAAAGGAACCAGAAGCTTTTGGGAGGATATCGCTTGAGAGTCTTAGTTTAGGAATCCCTGTTATTGCCTACTCACATGGCGGTGTTAAGGAGCAACTAATAAAACTACTTCCAACAGGATTAATTGAGGTTGGGAAAATTAATGATGTAGTTAACTTGGCTTTAAGATGGATTACTAAACCTCCTAAAATAAAAAAGAATAATTTTTTTACATTGAAAAAGATGTTGCAAAATACAATGAATGTATATGATAAAGCTGTTAAGAAGAAATGGGAGGCCTCACTTGATGAAAAAAGAAAATGCCAACTTAATGATTAATTTAAAAGAGTATGCAATGCCTCGATTTAAAAATTTTTTTAAGAAAAAAAATTTTTTATCTTTAGAAAAATTACAAGGAGAAAGTGATTGTCTAGTTGCAGGCCCATTTCTTGGTGAGTTTGGATGGGAGTTGATGCAATGGCAAGGATATATAAGGCAACTCTCAAAATTCTATGAACATGTAATTGTTTATGGAAGACCTTCATCAGCATTCTTATATAAAGATTTCGTTTCAGAATTTATAGAAATGGATATCCCGTCTTGGGATACTGATGCATATCTTCTGCGAGATTTTAATTACTCTGAATGGGCAGCCCAATTTAAGGATCAAGATATACTCATTGCAGATAATAGATGCAAGGAACTTCCTGGTTTGATGAATCAAGACTTTATTTCTTATGGCGATAAAAAAAAAGAAAATGAATATGATTTAGTTATTCATGCGAGGGATATTCCATTACTTAAAGGAAATAAAAAGAAATCATTAAGAAATTGGTCAACAGAATCATGGGACTCATTATGTGAATCATTAGAGCATCTAAAAATTGCAGCTGTAGGAATAAAAGAGCTTTCCTATGCTCCACAAGGGACTGAAGATTTAAGAGGCATAGAATCAGAAGAGCTTTGTTCTATTTTAGCAAGTTCAAAATGTTGTGTAGGTCCTTCATCGGGATTAATGCATCTTGCAAGCTTATGTAAAACACCACATTTAGTATGGACTTCTAATTATAATGGGTCTAAAAGATTTGGGGGAGTTGCATATCGATATCTTAGAAGTTGGAACCCTTTATCTACTAAAGTTAAATTAATAAATAAAGAAGGCGAGCAACCCTCATTTAATTATGTTAAAAATGAAATATTGGATTTTTTAAATAATTTACATGAAAAAAAATGAAAATATTTTAATTATTAAGCACGGCGCTTTAGGCGATCTGATTCAGGCTGAAGGCATTATTAAATCAATCAGGTATGAACATAAAAATGCAAAATTAGTACTATTAACCTCAAAAAAATTCATTAATTTAATGTCAATGTGTCCATATATTGATGATCAATTAATCGACAATAGGTCTTCATTTTTAAATATTTTTTCACTTATACATTTATATAAGAATATAAAAAAATATAACTTTAAAATAATTTATGACTTACAAAACTCACAACGAACATATATATATCGTAAGTATCTATTTAAAAAAATAAATTGGGTAACTACTGATAGAAAAGATCATCCAATATCAGGCCTTCGTGGGCTAGAAGAAATGTTAAGAGAATATCTTGTTATTTCCAAAGATATTTTCAGACCAGATATTAGTTGGTTAGCAATAGACACTAAAAATATTATTAAGAAAAACAAAATTTTATCTAAATATATTGTATTGCTCCCTGGTTCATCGAAAAAAAACCCATTAAAAAGATGGCCTTATTTTGTAGATTTAGCAAAACTTCTTATATCAAAAGGGTATGAAGTTATAACTATACTTGGTCCAGAGGAGTTAGAAATGAACCGTTCATTTCCAGGTCATATCCTTAAAAATTTGGATTGGTCTCAGTTATCAGGGATCATCAAAAATTCATATTTTGTTGTTGGAAATGATTCAGGGCCATCCCATATAGCATCATGTTTAAATAAAAAAGGTCTAGCTTTATTTGGACCGTCAACTTCCGCAGTAAGATCTGAGCTTAAAAGGGGGAAATTTGAAATTCTTAAAGTAGATAATTTAGAAAATCTAGCTGCTGATGAAGTTTTAGGAGTAATGATTAAAATTTTAAATAAAAATTAAATTATTTAATACTTTTGGAAAAAAGCTTATTAGTTGCAAGCATCACTCCAATTAACAACCAAATAATAGCAGCATATTTATTTGCGAAGAAACTTGTGCTTGATGCTATAGGTAAAAAACAAGTGAAAATGATGTTTAAAACTAAAGCAAACGAAAGCCATAATCTTTTAGTATAAAAAGTTTTTAGCGATGAAAATGTTAGAACACATACCATTATATAAAATAATATAAATCCAATTATCCCTGTCTCAGAAAGTAATTGAAGTGAAATATTGTGGGGGTGAAAGCAAACTCCGCTTCCAATTGCATTTAAATAAGATGATCCATAGATACCAAGATTTTCGCAAGCCTCTCTGTATTTATGAAGACCAACGCCAAACACAGGAGATTGCATCCAAACATCATAAGCACTTTGCCATACAAGACCATAATCCGATGTTCTCCAATTAAATATTTTCTCTATCGAGGAAAAATAAGCACGTTGTGTTGTATCAGGAAAGGTATAGGCAAAATATAATATTCCACAAAAAGAGACCAATAACAATATCACCATTTTTTTAAGCGAAAATAATTTATCAAGAACGAATCCAATAAAAATAATAAAAATATTTGCAAGAATTAGTAGGAGAGCCATTCTTTCACCTGTTATAAAAACTGATAGAAATAATATAGAAGAGACTATAAAAAAAGTATAAGTTAGATGATTTTTATAATGTTGTAATTTTAATTTTTTATATAGGATTAAAAACATGGGAGGTAATAAAACAAGCTTAGCTATCCAGGCACCAACATGAGGATTATTTTTAAAAGGCCCAGTCAACCTATCACCAGAATATTTTTCAAAACCAAAAATGTCTTGTTCAAAGAAGAACTGCCACCAAGTATCAAAAATTATAAAAAATAAGACAATCGTCATTGATACAAAAAATTTCTTTAGTGATTTAGCATCATTCAAGATCCAGTATGCCAAAGCCAATGCAAATATGGGCCATCTTATAAAAAATAACGAGTAAGCTAAGGTCTCAGTTGGTTCAATACTCATTGCTGAATTAATTGTCAGACAATAAATTGTAAAAATTAATGCAAAGCAAAACCATCTTTCTTTAACCCAATGCCAACCTATATTTTTGTAAGAATAGTATAAAAATAAAAGACTAATTAAAACAATAGTTATATCTGCTAAGCTTCGAGAGAAAACTAAAAGCAAAGGAAGAAGGTATGGGAAGTATTTTTTTATACTAGCAGTCATAATTGAAGCTCGCACATAAGTTCTTTCATTGGTTTTTTCCAATCTCCTAAGGTCGATTGTCTAAAAATTTTAATTGATGGGTACCACGGTGAATCTGATCTTTCATTCATCCATAAAAAACTTGATTTTTCTGGAAGGAGTAAAAAAGTTTTCTTACCTAATGCGCCTGCTAGATGTGCGACTACTGAATCAACAGATATTACAACGTCTAACATTTTAATTAGTGATGCAGTATCAGAGAAGTCACGAAGTGATTTTTGATGATCAATAATTTTAGAATTATTAAGAATCTCTAAATCTTCACTTGGCACCTCCTTTTGAAGGGAATAAAATTCAAAAGGAAGAGATAATAATTCAGCAAAATCGTTAATTGACATACTTCTATTGTGATTATTTTTATGTAAAGGATTTCCAGACCAACTTAAACCAATTCTCAAATGATTACTATTTATAAATTTTTCTTCCCAAACTTTATTCTTATTTAAATTTGTTTGTAGGTAAGGACATTTATTTGGGATATTCGAAATTTCAGTTTTGAATCCTAGAGGGAGGCTCATAATAGGTGAATAAAAATCAAATTCAGGAGGTTGATCATTTGGGCCAATAACCTCTATTTCTGAATCCTGAGAGGATATAATGCTATGAAAAGGCTCAGTGACCTCTAAGATTATTTTCCTCGGATGTAAGTCTTTTAATAAAGCTATGTATCTAAAACAATGAATAAAATCACCATGGCCTTGTTCGGGATATATGAAGATGACTTTATTTTCTATAGATTCATTTCCCAGCCATAATTTTTTAGGATAATCCCTGACCCATTCTTTTGCGAAGCTTTGCCACCTATATTCATAAAGCTTCCATCCGACTTTAAAATTTCCTTGAAAAAGATGGAGTAATGATTTATTCCAATATGATTCTGGGTACTTTGGATCAAGAGAGATACATTTATTATAATCTTCCATAGCTAAATTTAATTTTTTTAATGCCTGAAAAGATAAGCCACGATTACTATAAAAATATCCTATTGTCGGTGCATTTTTAATACACAGATTGAAGTAGCCAATTGATTCATCGAACCTATTCATTCTAAAAGCAGCTAAACCAGCATTGTTATATAAGATTGCATTATCTTTATCTATTTTTATGCTCTGAGTAAAATATTCCAAAGCATTCTTTGCTTCACCAATTTCTAATAGATTTATTCCTAAAGCATTTAAAATTTTTAAATTTCCAGGAGCTAGTTCTAGCGCACTCTTAAAACAATCAATTGCCTCATTATGAATTTTAAGATTAGTTAAAAGCTCTCCTTTTTTTATATAGGCTTCTATATATTCAGGCGCTTTTGTAATTGTTGATGTATAAAATTCAAGCGCCTTTGTGAGATTTTTTTGATTTAGATATGAATTCCCAAGATTAAAGCTAATCATAGGTTGGTTTGGATTTATTTGAAGTGATTTTTCAAGCAATGAACATCCTTTTTTGTCATTACCTAATTGAAGATTTAAAGTACCAAGACTATTGCATAAGTCAGCACTCTCTGGATATTTAGAAATTAAGTATTCAAATCCTTTTTGTGCTTTATTTAAGTCTCCAGATTGATGAAGCTGGATACTTTCTTGAAATATATCATCATCATTTTTCTGTTTATTCAAGACCATTAAATTATGTATTCACTTACACCAATTACCTGACTTACCGCCAGATTTTTTTAATAGCATAATTTGTGAAATAGATAAATTTTTGCTAAAAGATTTACACATATCATATATTGTAAGTAAGGCGATAGAAACAGAGGTGAGTGCTTCCATTTCAACTCCAGTTTTACCAAAACACCTCACCAAACCTTTGCAATTAATTATATTTTCTTTAGCATCAATAAAAAATTCAATTTCAATTTTAGTAAGATTTAAATTATGTGCCAATGGAATTAAATCGGAGGTTCTTTTTGCTGCTTGGATACCTGCAAGTCTAGATGTTGATAGCACATCTCCCTTCTTATTTCTATTTTCAATAATAGCATTAATTATTTCTTTATTGAGTATTATAGATCCCTGAGCAATCGCCTCCCTTAGAGTATCGTTCTTTTTTGAGACATCGACCATGTTGGCATCACCATTTTCATCAATATGAGTAAACATCTATTTATCTTCCGCTATAATTTATTAAGTAATTACAATGATAATATCAATGTATGAAAAAAACTCTATTAATATTAATTTTCTTAAGCTGTATTGTGATGGCTAATAATTTGCCTGAGCTTGGTGACTACAGCTCTTCCAAAATAAGCGAAAATGAAGAAATTTTCATCGGTAGACAAATTTTATTTCAAGTTAATCAGAGCGATAGCATTATTCGCGATATTGAGATTTCAGACTATCTTGATTTATTAGGCAAAAGACTCATAAACGCAAGTACAGATCCCGCAAAAAAAATTGAATTTTTTATTGTGAATGATTCATCAATAAATGCTTTTGCAATGCTTGGGGGTGTTATAGGAGTTCATTCAGGATTATTTCTCGCCTCAAACACAGAGTCAGAATTAGCAAGTGTTATAAGTCATGAGATAGCCCACATTAATCAAAAACATATTTCAAGATTTTTAGCGCAACAAGAAAGAGCCTCTTATCAGTCAACTTTTCTTATGGCCGTGGCACTCTTATTGGCTAGATCGAATCCTCAACTCGCAAGTACAACTATGGCCGGGGCATCTGCAGGCTCAGTTCAAGGAGCACTTGACTTTACGAGGGAGAATGAGAAAGAAGCAGATAGAGTTGGAATTCAAACGTTAAATAATGCTGGCTTTGATGTTAGAGGCGCCCGTGATTTCTTTACGACTCTTAAAAAAGCTAATCAGTTTTCTGGTGGAGCGGCCCCAGCATTTTTACAAACCCATCCTATAACAAGTAACAGAATAAGTGATATTGAAGATCGATTAAAAGATTATCCATATAAGCAAAGGTTGGGTAGTCAAACTTTTCACTACGTCAAGGGTAAGTTAAAAGCTCTTCTTGGAGATAAAAGTAATACGAAAAATATCTTAGAGGAAAATATTAAAAATAAAATATATATAAATGAAGCAGGAGAAAGGTTTGCTCTTGCATATATTTACTTAATGGATAATGAATTTATTAAATCACAAGAGCAGATTCAATGGTTATTTGATAATGAAAAATCAAACCCAATGTTAAGTCAGCTCTATATAAATTATTTAATAAAAACAAATAAAGTTACAGAAGCAAAAAAATTATATATACAAAATTTAAATTTTTTCCCATCTAACAGATCTTTTATATTTGGTCTTGCTGATTTATATTTAAGAACACAAGAAACAGAAAAAGCACTAAAACTTCTGAAAAAAAACGAGCAAAAATTTTTACAAGACCCCATTCTTTATAATTTGTATGCAAAAGTTTATGCTAAACAAGGGGAAAAATTACTTCAATATGAGAATCTAGCAGAAGCCGCTTATTATAGTTTTAATCTTCAGGAGGCAATTATGAGAATGGATTTAGCAATTAAAGCAAATGACGGTGATTTTTACGAAAAGTCTAGAGTTGAATCAAGATTAAAAAAATTCCAAAGAGAGCAACAATTTCAAACAAGAGATAAATGATAAGTTTTACTTATCATCATGATTTTAAGATAAAATTATACTAAGTAACCCAGATAAACTATCATTCATAATTATCAATTAACTATAGGAATTAACCATGTCTTCAATTATAAATACAGAAGTTAAGCCTTTCAAGGCGACAGCATTTCACAGCGAAAAAGGTGGCATAGAAGTGACCGAGGCTGATCTTAAAGGAAAGTGGTCCGCTGTTGTTTTTTATCCAGCTGATTTTACATTTGTTTGTCCAACTGAGCTTGGAGATCTTGCAGACCATTATGAAGAGTTACAAAAAATAGGTGTGGAAGTGTATGCGGTATCAACAGATACACACTTTACGCACAAAGCTTGGCATGACACATCAGAAACTATTAAAAAAATAAAATTTCCAATGATTGGAGATCCGACAGGCGTAATATCAAGAAACTTTGATGTGATGATTGAAGAGGAAGGTTTGGCTTTGAGAGGTTCATTCATAATAAATCCAGATGGAATCATTAAAACTGCTGAAATAAATGATTTAGGAATTGGTCGTTCAGCAGCCGATTTAGTAAGAAAGGTTCAGGCAGCTCAACATATTGCAGCTAATCCAAATCAAGCATGCCCTGCTTCTTGGAAACCAGGAGAAGAGGCATTAACTCCATCACTTGATTTAGTGGGTAAAATTTAGAACCAGAAATATAATAGTTTGGTTGGGCAAAAAGTAAGTCCAACCAAAGCTATGCTCCGGAAGACTATTTATGGCACTTTCAACTGAAATTTCAACACAATTAAGACAATACTTAGTGAAGCTTAAGTCAGATGTCGTCATTGAAGCATTTGTGGATGAAAGTGAAGTTTCAACAAATATGAGTGAACTATTGGTTGAATTAGCAGAGATGACAGAAAAAATTTCTCTCAATATTCATAAAGATAAGGCTGAGAGAACGCCATCCTTTAAAATTAACAAACCTAATGAAACAACCGGCATTCAATTTGCAGGAATTCCTTTAGGACACGAATTTTCATCATTAGTACTAGCTTTGTTACAGGTGGGCGAACATCCATTAAAAATTTCAGAGGGTTTAGTCGATCAAATTAAAAACATAGAAGGAGAATTTTTTTTCGAAACCTTCATTTCCTTGTCATGCCACAACTGTCCAGATGTTGTTCAAGCGTTAAATATCCTATCACTTATAAATCCTAATATAAGCCACTGTATGGTGGATGGCGCACTATTTCAAGATGAGGTGAAAAGAAAAAAAATAATGTCAGTCCCAACAGTCTTTCTAAATGATATTGAGTTTGGGCAAGGTAGGATGGAACTAGAGGAGATTATCAATAAAATTGATACAAAGGCTGGTGAAAAAAAAGCTGATCAATTATCCCAAAAAGAGCTTTTCGATATCCTTGTTGTTGGTGGGGGTCCAGCAGGCGCATCGGCTGCAATTTATTCAGCAAGGAAAGGAATAAAAACAGGAATTATTGCTGAGCGTTTTGGGGGACAGGTCATGGATACACTAGGAATAGAAAATTTTATTTCTGTACAAAAAACTGAAGGCCCAAAGTTAGTGAAAGCGCTTGAAGAGCATGTAAAAGAATATGATGTTGACGTCATTAATCTTCAGACAGCAAAAAAAATTGTAAAAGTAAATGATTTATTATTTGAGGTTCACCTAAATAGCGGAGGCATTCTTAAATCTAAGTCAGTCGTTATTGCCACTGGGGCAAGCTGGAAGGAATTAGGTGTTCCTGGAGAAAAAGAATTTAAGGGGAAAGGGGTAGCCTATTGCCCACATTGTGACGGCCCTCTGTTTAAGGGCAAAGATGTAGCTGTAGTCGGAGGGGGGAATTCAGGTATTGAAGCTGCAATTGACTTAGCAGGTATCGTTAAGCATGTCACTATCTTAGAGTTTGCTGCCGAGCTTAATGGTGATCAGGTATTAATTGATAGATTAAAGAGCTTAGATAATATTGAGGTTGTACTTAATGCCAAAACAAATGAAATTTGTGGCTCAGATAAAGTAACGCACTTAGTTTATACAGATAGAAAACATGAAAAAGAAGAGAGAATAAATATTGAAGCGGTATTTATTCAAATTGGTTTAAATTCAAATAGTGACTGGGTAAAAGAGGATATAAAATTAAGCCAATATGGCGAAATCGAAATCAATGACCATGGAGAAACATCAATGCAAGGTGTTTTCGCAGCAGGCGACGTCACTACAATACCTTATAAACAAATCATTATAGCTATGGGAGAAGGCTCAAAAGCAGCATTAGGAGCTTTTGACCATCTAATAAGGCATTAATTAAATAAAAAATTTAATCGTTGTTTTTAAGAAGTTTTTTTAGGAGAGGTATAGTAATTGGCTTTTTCATTTTTAAAGACCAATTATCTAATGCGTCTAAGGTTGCGATTAAGAAGTGTAAGTCCCTTTGTAAATGTTTCATACAATATTCAATAACATTCTCGCTACATGACATTCCTTTTTGTTTTGAATGACTCAATAATGCTAATTTTTTCTCGCTATCTGTTAGTGGTTTAATTTGATAGACAAGACCCCAGCTAAGTCTACTAGCTAAATCACTCCGCAAACCCATGTTGTTGGGAGAGTTAGCCCCAGTTATGAAAAGTTTTTTACCATTCTCTTTGCAATCATTAAAAATATTAAAAGCTTCTACTTGCTCTATATCATTTTTAATATCAATATCCTCAATAACAAAAATGTTATCTTTTTTTACCACATCGGATAAATGTGACTTCCCTGCGCCTTCAACACCCCACAAATAAAAAAATTGAAGGTTTTTGTCAGTCATAAATTTTTTTATAATGCTAATTGCTTCAGAGTTATCACCAATAATAAAATTTTCAAATGATTTAACCTTAGGTGTTTGTATATCGAGTAAAAGTTGATCCATCATTCCTATGGCACCATGTGCCTATTGAGTAAAATTAAGTTAAAATCTTACTATACATAAATTCGCAAATCTAATAAGGATTAAACCAAATTGTCTCAAAAAAAATATGAAGATAACTCAATTACATATAAGGATTCTGGAGTAAATATTGAGGCTGGAAACAACCTAATTGAAAAAATAAAACCACATGCAAAGGCTACTTTTAGAAAAGAGGTTTTAGGTGGGTTAGGTGGTTTTGGTTCAATGTTTGAGATGCCAAATCATATCAATAATCCAGTACTTGTTTCTGGCACTGATGGCGTGGGAACAAAGTTAAAATTAGCATTTGAACTTAATAAACATGACACTATAGGACAAGACTTAGTTGCAATGTGCGTCAATGATATTATTGTTCAAGGAGCTGAGCCCTTATTTTTTCTGGATTATTTCGCATGTGGAAAATTAAATACTCAAATTGCTGAAAAAGTAATCAAGGGTATCAGTGATGGATGCAAGCTAGCAAAATGCTCTCTGGTTGGAGGTGAAACTGCAGAAATGCCGGGAATGTATCAAGGTGATGAGTACGACCTAGCGGGCTTTTGTGTTGGCGCAGTAGATAAAACCAAAATAATCGATGGTAAAAGTGTAGATGAAGGCGATATCATAATTGGTATTAGTTCATCTGGAGCACATTCAAATGGATATTCCCTTATTAGAAAAATAATATCTGAAAAAAAAATAAATTTAGATTTAAAAATTGATAATGAGACTATTGGTGATTTATTAATCAAGCCTACGAAAATTTATACGCAATCAATTTTAGAAGTTTTAAAAACTGAAAAAATAAATGCAATGGCACATATTACTGGAGGCGGCTTGACTGAAAATATTCCAAGAGTTATTCCTAATGAGTTCAAGGCTGTCATCTCAAAAATTTCCTGGCAAATGCCTAAATTATTTAGCTGGATTAAATCTGAAGCACACCTAGAAGATGACGAGTTATTTAAAACATTTAATTGTGGAATTGGTATGGTTATCATAGTAAAAAAAGAATCAAAAGACAGAGTAATGATATCCCTCAGAAATTCCAAAGAAAATGCCTTTGAAATTGGAAAAATAACTAAAAAAGTTGTTGATGAACCACAAATACAAATTATCTAAGTATTTATTAGTATTAGTACTTTTTTCTCAAAGTCTTTTTGCCTTCAAGAAGCTACCGGAAAATTTTTACATTGATTACGAACTATTCCAGTTTATAAAACTAAGAAATATTGAAGTAGAAAAAACCCAAATATCCTCCGGCGAAATAAAATTACAATATAAGGAGAAAAATAAAAAATATGATTTGAATGTTTTGTTAAAAACTAAAAAATTTCTAAAATTTTTTGGGGATAAAGATATTCAGAGCAAAGGTTTTGTTGGCAATAAGGGGCTTTTATTCAATTCATTCCTAGTCAATGACCTAAAAAAACCAAAAAAAAATGTATCTGTAACTTTTGATAGAAAAAATGACAAGCTAAAAGTTGACTACAAAAAAAAGTTAACTGAAAAAAAGTATGTGGGTAATTTATTAGATATACCTACATTAATTCTACAATTTCATTTTGAAAAAACTAAGCCTAAATATTCATTTGATTTTTTAGAAGGAAAAAAAGTTAGAAATATTGAATATAAAAAAATTAAAGATGAAAGTATAAAAATCAATGGAAGAAATTTTCAAACGGAATTATATGAGGGAGAAATTATCTCAGTAAAAAATTCAAAGCATTTTATTTGGCTCTCAAAAAGTGTTTATAGAATCCCTATTAAAATAAGATTAAAGATGAAGGGTGGATTAATGATTGACCAAAATTTAAAAAAAACAGATCTTAAAATTAAAGAAATAGATGAATAGATTTTCTATAAAGTCATGTGCTGAGGTTTTAGAAGAAAGCTTTTCTAATAACTTTCCAGCTGATTCTCAGTTGAGTTTCTTTTTTAAAAAAAATAAAAATATAGGCAAATCTGAGAGATCACTCATTGCTGATACTTATTTTAATGTCATTAGAAATAAAAGATATCTTGAGGTTTTAGGCTCAACATCAAATCCATTTAAATTAATTCTTATATATTTAATTAAATTACAAGGAAGGAGTATTCGTGATTTATTACCCATGATAAGTGAGGAGGATGGAAAGTGGCTATCTAAAGTAAAAGCAAATAAATTAACAAATATAGATCTCTCAGCAAAATTAAGTCTACCTGAGTGGTTTTGGCTAAAGTTATCTGCTCAATACAATGAAAAAAAGGCCATACAAATTGCTAACTCCCTCTTATTACCCGCGCAACTCTGTGTCAGAGTAAATACCCTTAAAGGTAAAGATAGGCATGAGGTAATGACTGAACTA
>JGI20152J14361_10000434_pt1 | contig 30688 bp, 19 predicted proteins | sample COG_02_FD_14361 | JGI IMG/M metagenome (IMG submission 14361)
AAAAGATTCAAATATCTCACAATCATATTTTTAGGTGCATTATTAATTTCTTGTGGTTCAAATTCTGACCATAAAAAAAGTGATTTCACCATTAAAACTAATGCCATAAAGGGTAATATTTCTAATGGTGCAACATTACAACTGTCTTTAGAAAACAAAAAGAATCATACTATTGATTCTGTTTTATATCGTTTAAACGGAAATATAATTAATGAGGCCTCAGCATTAAACAATTTCAAACTAGGTAAGCAAACCATTGAAGCCACTGTATATTTTGATGACGAAAAACAAACGACCTCATCAACAGTAACCATTTTAAACAGTGAATTGCCTAAAGTATATACTTATAAAATAATTAATGAATATCCACACGATATAACATCCTATACACAAGGTTTAGAGTTTCATAACGATACTCTTTTTGAAAGTACAGGCCAGCTTAAAGAATCTAAGCTTAGAAAATTAAATTACAAAACGGGTACGGTTCTTAAAGATTTAAAGTTAGCAGATGAATATTTTGGAGAAGGACTAACCATTTTAAATAATAAAGTTTATCAATTGACTTGGCAAAAAGGTACAGGTTTTGTTTACGACGTTAACACATTTAAAAAATAAGCAGTTTTAGATATGGTAATAGCAAAGAAGGGTGGGGTTTGTGTAATTATAATAATATCATTTACAAGAGTGATGGCACTGAAAAAATATGGTTGCTAAATTCTGAAACTTTAGTTGAACAAGAGTATATTCAAGTGTATACTAATAAAGGAAAAATAATTGGTATCAATGAAATGGAATGGATTGATGGGAAAATATATGCGAATCGCTATCAAAAAGATGGAGTAGCCATTATTAACCCTAAAAACGGAGCTGTAATTGGAGTTGTAGATTTTAAACCATTAAAGAAACTTGTTACTCAACATGAAGGTTTAGATGTTTTAAATGGTATAGCATACAATCCAAAAACGAAAACTATTTTTGTAACCGGTAAACGCTGGGATAAATTATTTGAGGTTGAGATTGTCGAGAAATAAAGACGATTTTTTAATTAATTAAACTCTAAATTTATTAATTGTTAATTTTCTTTTTCCAGATGATAATTGAGGAATTTCATCTACATAATTAATTTTTATGATAGAATCTTCTCCTAAATAATTTTTTAACATCCTTACCATTTTTGTTTCATGCTTAAAAGCCTTGTCCAAATTAAGATTAACAATATAAGTGTTTTCGTTCTCTTGAATAAGCTGAAATTGTTTAAACTCAGGAAAATGCTCCAATTCATAAACTACAGTTGTCATAATTCTACCTCGAGTATCATAAATAGTATCCATTTTTCTGCCATCAACTTTAAAAAACGATGGAGCCCCATTAAAACAAGCTTTGTCAACATCCATTACAGCTATATCCCCAGTATCATATCGTATCATGGGTAAATGAAAATTAAACAAATCAGTCACAACTACTCTACCCTGCTCTCCATAATTTACGGGAGAATCATTTTCCATATTTAAAATTTCAATATAAAAACTAGCCCAATTAATATGAAAAAAATTCCCTCCATTAATTATTTGTTGAGAAAGAATACCATTTTCCATATTTGAATATCTAGAAAGTATATCAAAGTCAAAATATTTTTTTATAGATTTTTTTGTATAATCTCCTAATGCTTCAGCGTTAGCAATCATTGAAGTTATATTTACTTTTATTGGTTTTGAATTTATACTATCCAAATATTTACAGATTTCTTTAAAAGCCGAAGTATAACCCAACATAGCATTACTAGAGTTTCCAGTTTTAATATCATCCACTAGTTTTGAAATTGCAACATCATCTAAATGTTTAACATTAACTTTCCTTATATTTTGAATCAAAGAAAATAATTTACTTTTAGAAGGAACGTTATTCCAATCTCTTATGTAAAATAATTTTTGACCTAATTCATAACCTGCTTTTTTACCAAAATATATAGTATCAGCCGTATTTCTATATTTTTTATTTTTATCTAAATATACTGTAAAAGGTGTACCAGTAGAGCCGCTTGTATATACCTCAAAACTTGGTTTACCTTTATACTCTTTTGATACAAAATTGTCAAACTGTTGTCTGATAAAAACTTTATCAACTACTGGGAAGTCACTAAGGGAATTGTAATTTTTATACTCATTATAAAAGGGTGTTGTATTTACAGCATGTTTAAGTAATTTTTGCAAGTATAAATCTCTTTTTCCTTGAGATTTATCAGTACTATAGTTATCTAAAATAAAACGAACATCTCTGTAATGAGATCGAACTTTTCCTCCTTTTAAAAAATCTACTCCCCAAAAAGAATAGTATCTTAATTTCTCTAATAATTTCATTAATGTTGATAAAGTACCAAGTGATAGTTCTAATGCAAGGTAACAAAAAAGTAAGATTTTTAAATTTTTTTTAGCTGAAATGCATTATTTTAAGACAAAAAATTTCGCACAATTATTAACAATCAAATATTAAAGATCTAGTTTTAATTTGATGATTATTAGAAAAGGTTTTAAGAATGATGGTAATAAATTAATTAAACTTAAATCTTTCTAGTAGCAACATTAAGCTAAATTTCTTAAGTTAATTATAACTCAAACCATTTTTGTAACCGGTAAACGCTGGGATAAATTATTTGAGGTTGAAATTATAGAAAAATAAATACTTCGAAAGGATAGCTATTTAAAACTGGTTTTAGCTTTAAAGTTTAAACCAGTTTTTAGTTATAGTCTTTTCTATATCATGATTTCCTTTATGAATAAACTCGTTCTTAATAGCATTATATTCATAGTCTTTACCCCAAATTTCAAAATGTTTTGAAACTTCTTTTATTGCACCACAAATAAATTCAATATCGCCATTAGTCATCGTTGGGTGAATAGACATTCTAATCCAACCGGGCCGTTCCATTAAACAACCGTCAAGTATTTTTTCCTCAATAGCCTTTGATGTTAGTTGATCTACATGCAATAAATAATGACCATACGTACCCGCGCAAGAGCAACCTCCACGAGTTTGCACACCAAATTTATCATTTAAAAGTTTTACAATTAAATTGTAATGTGCATCATCTATATAAAAAGAAAATACCCCTAACCTTTCTTTATGTTCTGGTGCTAAAATTTTAAGGTTATCAATTTTAGAAAGGTTATTAAAAACTAACTGATTTAATTCGTGTTCACGATTTAAAATATTTTGAACACCCATTTTTTCTTTTAGTTGAATAGATAATGCTATTTTTATAGCTTGTAAAAAACCTGGAGTTCCACCATCTTCTCTAGTTTCAATATCATCAATATAATCATGGTCTCCCCACGGATTTGTATAGCTTACTGTTCCTCCTCCTGGATTATCAGGCACCACGTTTTTGTATAATTTTTTATTAAAAATTAAAACTCCTGATGAACCTGGTCCTCCTAAAAACTTATGAGGCGAAAATGTAATAGCATCTAGGTATTCATCATCATGTTCAGGATGCATGTCAATATTTATATAAGGTGCAGAACAAGCAAAATCCACAAAACAAAGTCCATTATTTTGATGCATAATTCGTGCTATTTCATGGTAATTTGTTCTAATACCTGTAACGTTAGAACACCCAGTAATAGCTGCGATTTTTATAGGACATTTTTGGTGTTTTTCAATAAGTTCTTCTAACTTAATTGCACAAGGTAATCCATCTTCATTTGAAGGAATCACTTCTACTCTGGCAATAGTTTCTAACCAAGAGGTTTGATTAGAATGATGCTCCATATGCGATACAAAAATAATTGGGCGCTTCTCTTTAGGAACATCTGTATAATCTTTTAAATTTTCATAAAGCTTAAGCCCCAAAATACGTTGAAACTTATTTATAGCACCCGTCATTCCTGTACCAACTGTAATTAATACATCTTCTTTTGAAGCATTTACATGGTTTTTAATAATTTTTCTTGCATCACGATAAGCTAAAGTCATAGCCGAACCTGTTATAGAGGTTTCAGTATGCGTATTTGCTACATAAGGTCCTATTTCACTTAGCAGTTTTTCTTCTATTGGTATATATAATCTTCCACTAGCAGTCCAATCTGCATAAATAATTTTTTTTCTTCCATAAGGCGAATCAAAATATTGATTTATACCAACAATATTATTTCGAAACTGCTCGAAATATTGTTCTAGTTTTGAAGGGCTATTAATTACTGAATCAATCATAATATCAATTAAGATTTATAAAAACTCTATTTAGTTTTATTGAAAACTTCTAAACCACCTTCTAAAAACCTAGCATATTCATCTTCATCCGGAGTATATCCTACAGGTTCAATTAAAACTTTATTTCCATCAGAATTTAATAACACATAATATGGCTGTGAATTAGACCTAAAAAATTGCGTCTGAAAATTAGCCCATTTATGCCCATAATTCTTAAGTAAACGTTTACCTCCGTTGACCCTATTTACTTCAACTTTTTCATCTGTTGGCAAATCTTTTTTATCATCAACATATAAAGAAATTAAAACATATTCGTTTCGTAAATAGTTATCAATTTTCTCTAATGGCCATATATGCTCTTCCATTTTTCTACAATTTACACAAGCGTAACCTGTGAAATCAATCATAATTGGCTTATTAACTTGTTTTGCATAAGCAATACCTTCCTTTAAATCTTTGAAGGTTTTAAGATTATTTGTTGTAGAACTAGGGTACAACCAACTATACCCTACTGGAGGCGCTAAACCACTTAGTAGAGTTAAAGGCGTAAATGTTTTTGTTTCTTTATTTACTCTAAACCCAGAAGCTAAATAGATTGCAAATGCAGCTACTAGTATGCCTCCAGCAATTCTCGAAAAAGACAACTTTTTAATTGGATAATCATGAGGAAACTTAATCTTACCAAATAGATATAATGCTAAACCAGCAAAAATAATAATCCAAAGAATTAAAAATGGTTCGATCTTTAATAATCCCCAATGCTTTACTAAATCTGCATTAGATAGGAACTTGAAAGCCAGGGCTAATTCTAGAAATCCTAAAATCACTTTAGTTGTGTTTAACCAGCCTCCAGATTTTGGTAACGCATTCAACATATTTGGAAACATAGCAAACAATGCAAACGGTAAACCTAAAGACACACCAAAACCTGCCATACCAGCCGTAAGCTGCCACGCACCACCATCGGCTGTTAGAGATCCTGCTAGTAAAGAACCTAAAATTGGTCCTGTACAAGAAAAGGAAACAATGGCCAAGGTTAATGCCATAAAGAAAATACCAATTATACCCCCAGCATTTTCGCCTTGAGTGGTTTTGTTTGTCCAACTTGATGGTAATGTTAATTCATAATACCCGAAGAATGAAAAAGCAAAAAACATAAAAACTATAAAGAAAATGACATTCAACCACACATTCGTTGATATCTCATTTAATATATCAGGATTAACAGAATCTAANAGGTGAAAAGGGATACTTAAAATTAAATACACTAATAAAATAAAAAAGCCATATAACAATGCTTTTCCAATACCCGAACTTTTAGTTTGGTTTCCCTTTTTTGTAAAAAAGCTAACCGTTAACGGAATCATTGGGAACACGCAAGGTGTTATAAGGGCCAATAAACCTCCTAGAAAACCTAACCCAAAAATAGTCCAAAGTGATTTTTTTTCTTTTATTTTACCCGATAGTAAGGTTATATCTTTAGGAGCCATTCCATAAAGCATTTCATTTACAGACTCGTTATCTATTGATTGCTCATCTATAACTTTAGTATTTTCTGCTTTATTATTTCCTGTTATATTAAAAACCAAATCGACTTCAGTTGGCGGTAGGCATCGCGTATCATCACAAACCATAAACTCAACCGTCCCTTTTACAGATGTAACATCTCCTAATAATTGAACTCTTTGCACAAAAATAGCAGACTTTTCGAAAAATTTTATCCTCATTTGAAAAACAGGATCGTCTACAGTTTTTCCCTCTAACTCGCCAGTATTGCCAATAATTTTGAAAGCACCATTTGCATCATCAAAAGTAAATGTTGTGGGTATAGGACCATCTGCAGGAACATTTTGAGAATATAGATGCCACCCAGATTCAATAGTTGCTTTACTGACCAAATTATATTCAGTATCTGAAAATTTCTCAATGGAAGTTTGCCATTTTACGGGTTCTAATATTTGAGAATTTCCAACCGTAAAAGCTATTAAAGCAAATAGGAGGATTAAGTGTTTTTTCATGTTTAAATTTTTAAAAGAAAAGTCCATAATAATATCACTTTCTATCTTTAGTTTTTAATTGACTTTTGAGCTCAAAAAAAAGTATAAAAAACAAATGTATAAAGAAAGTATTTGTGTTTCAGTTAAAGAGACAATAAAACAAAAGAACCCATACTAAAAAAATGTTAAAATTTTAGCGCAAAAAACAAAAGAGGAATCAAACAGAAATACGTAATTATTTAGTAGATCTTCTAAAAGCTAAAAGACACCTCACCTATTAAAGTGCAATGTGTAAACTGAACTTCCTCATTAGCATCTAGTTCATCAAAAAGTATTCTCTAGGCAGATAATCGTGATTCAATTCATTAGATTCGTTTTCTGTATCTTCAGATTCAGACCAAAAACAAAACTCTTAGAAACAAAATGGGATAAAAACGAAAAAGAATTATGGAACTTATTTTCCTTTACACCACAAGAAAATTATATAGGAGCAGTTTCGGTTAAGGGCAATATTCAAAATATAAAGTATTATAACATTAATTTATCTCAATAAACCTCAACTATTTACGCACTGCACTCTGCGTACAAGGACAATTACTAATACCTTGTAAAAAGTTTAACCCAATAGTAACAACATGTGTACCCGAGTTATATGCTGATAACTCATTAGTTGTAACCTGATAGGCATATCCAAAGTAAAAAATAGATTTCTGGAATCCCACCATGGGCCCTACATTCAGAGGTTTCAATAACTGATCGTTTAAGAATCGATAAGAAATTCCTGCCCAAAAATAATCATCATTTCTATTATACTTTCTAAATTTAAAATTCACATCGGTACTAGATCTTTTGTCACTACTAAACATCTGATAATAAATTGAAGGTTCAAATTCTAATCCACTCTTCTTCGGCCCTCTAAAGGTATAACCAGAATAAATTTGGTAATTTAAAAGTAAATTTGGCTCTGAAACTCGTATCGTTTTATCAAGTTTTTTATCTAAAATATTATTGGCATTAAAGCTAAAGAATGCGCCTTTGTATCTAAACAAAGCACCTACATCAAAATTATTATTAGTTGTTTTTCTATCATCAGTAACAAATGGATCAATAATTGGATTTTCGTAACTTGTGTTAAAATTATTGATATCGATTCTGAAATTATTTATGTTATATGAAATACCAAAAGACAGGTACATTTTCGAGTAATAATCTAAAACTAAATGATGTGCAAAAGATATTTTAGCGCCTGTTTGAATAGTGTTACCGTTTCTGTCTTTATAAAAAGATAAGCCAACTCCAGTCCGGTCTGCAATTCTAGCATCACCATAAATAGATTGATTATCTGGTGCTCCTTTTATCCCAACCCATTGCGTGAGTCCGTTTGCTCTAATTTTTAAATTATCTCCAATACCAGCATAAGTAGGTGATACAACAAAATTGTTATCAGCTAAATATTGCGTAAATACAGGTAAATTCAACTCTTGGCTATAACTGTTTGTTATAAACATGAGAAGCAGACCTATATATAATTTTCTTAATTGCATAATTCTTTAGTTAAGGGTTTTAATTATCTGTACAGTGTAAAATGTCCCACATATTCACGATTGTCTCGCGGTTCGTTTAATTTTACAACGTACCAATAATCTCCAGAAGGCAATTCTACGCCTCTGTACTTACCATCCCACTTCTCCCCTATATTTAAAGTGGCTATTTTTCGTCCATATCTATCAAAAATATCGAAGGTTAAGTTTCTATATTGATTGGCACAACCTGGTCCCCAACCATCTAAATTACCATCACCATTTGGTGTGAAATAATTTGGTATACATACGTCAATATATTCAAAGAATCTTGTTGCAGAAACCTCACAGCCATTTGCATCAATAACTGTAACGGTATAATCACCAGATGCGAAAATCAGGAAAGTGCTTTCATTTCCATAAGATTGTCCATTCAATCTAAACTCATAAGGCTTTGCACCACCAGCAGCAATAGCTACAATTTCGTTTAATCCACCATCTTCTAAAACTAACGCTAGAGATTGGAAAGTTTCAATGATGAAAGGAATACCATTATCCGTTATTTTGACACAACCATTTGGATGTCGTACTTCTATACTATGAGGTCCTGGAGATAAATTTTCATAAATACCCGTTCCTATTGCAAAAGCACCGCCATCTAACGAATATTCTAAAACTGAAGTATCAGTTATACTTGAATCTACCGTAACAGTAACTCGATTAGTAACTGTATTGGTATTATTTGTGGTGTCATTGATACATTCGTAATCAATATTGGCTAATGGGTCAAGAATTATTGGTTCTTGTAATGGAATAGAAAACGGACTATCGCCGCCACAGTTCCCACCACCTAAAACATAAACCATTTTTTCACCACCTTCTAACCCTGAAAATGTAAATGTTGTTACACCAACTGGCAGCGGTGTATATGTTACATCATCCAAACTTACACTATACGGAGGTTCTCCTCCTAAGATTTCTATAGTAAAAGAACCTGTTGAGTCTCCATCACATGGCGCCTCACTAATTATAGTATAAGTAAACCCTATAGGTGCTGGCTGGTCTATATCAAAATTATATGTCACATAACAACCTAACTCATCTTGTACTACAATATCATAATTACCCGGAGCTAGATTTTCAACGGTATCTGCATCAAAAAATTGATCTAACTGTGGAGATATCGCATATTTAATAGTTCCTGAGCCACCAGAAGCGTTAATCTCTAACATACCATCATTTTCTCCATTACATGTCACATCAATTGGATTGATCGTTACATCTAAAGGAGACGCAGCATTTGTTATTGGAGCCGTTGCAGATGTTTCTAAACAATCCCCACTATCCACTTGTACTTGATAATTTCCTACTGGAAGATTTGTAAATACTCCAGGACTAGTTTGACTTACTGGCGTAATAGGATTTCCAGATGTATCTTGTAATGTGAACACATAGCTACCTAATCCACCTTCTGCCATAGCAATAATAACACCTGTATCGTCTCCTGCGCAATTAATTATAGCGTTTCTAGTATCTAAATTAACAGTCAATATTGGTAATGGGTCAACCGTAATATCATTAGATACATTAGCTGAACAGCTATTAGCATCTCGAACATAATAACTATAGGTGCCATTAGCGACAGGGAACGTTACTGAAGTAGCAAACGTTCCTAAGACTGTTGTGAAAGAAGCTGTCTCGCTATATTCATAAGTTCCTGTTCCTCCAGTAGCGCTTAATGTTAATGTTGTTTGTATAGCACGTTTGTGATGTTGCTTTTACTAAACTCGCTTCAATTCCAGTAGGTTGTGCAATAACTACATTGGCTGTAGTAAATTCACAATTATAACCATCAGTTACGACTACATTATAAGTTCCTACTCCTAACCCATCAAAAATGGGTGATGTTTGTGGTCCTGAAGAACTCACTGTTGGAGCAACCCTATTTAGCGTATATGTGTAATTAGTGCCTTGTCCACCAGTAATAGCAGTCACGGTTATGTTTGCATTGGTATCTCCAAAACATGATAATAAGTTTGGTGTAGCTGTAATTGTAGCATCTATTGGTGTTGGTAAATTAAGTGGAACACTTCCTGAAACAATACATCCTCCAGCATCTCGAACATTAACGGTGTAAGCACCAGCTGATAAATTAGTAAATGTTCCGTTAGAAGAATAAACCACTGTGGCTGTTCCTGTTAATTCATATTCATAACTTCCCCATCCTCCAGTTGCAACTGCAGTAATAATGCCTTTATCATCATTACAAGTAACATTAGATGATTCTGTAGCCACTAAACTCAAAGGTTCTGATGGAGATGGAATAATAACAGTTGATGTTGCAGAACAAAACGGACTAGCTGTTTCAGTAATAATTACAGTGTAAACTCCTGCTACAAGTCCAGTAACTAATTGTGGATTTGTTGATGTATTAGCAATTACAGCTCCTCCTGAAACGGACGAACTGTCAAAAACTTCATAAGTATACGCTCCTGAATAACCATTAAGATTTAGCTCGAACGTACCATCGTTATTACCAAAACATGTTACAGCAGTTGGTGTTGTTGTAAATGTTGGTGGTACAGCTCCCGGAAGTACCACAGTAACATCTTCAGAACAACTTGTTGCTGTGTCAGTAATGGTAACTACAAAAGTTCCTGATGGCACGCCAGAAAACACACTTCCTGTTAAAGTAATTGATGCTGGGTTTGGATTTATAGCATATGTATAAGTTCCTGTTGCTCCAGATCCTGTTATAGTTATTTGTCCATCATTATCATTACAAGTAGGTAACGTTGTTATAGTAGGAATTATTTCTAAAGGCGCTTCAATAGCTACTAAAACTAAATTACCACAACCGTTAGCATCTTGAACTTCAATCGTATGTGGTCCTGATGATAAATTAGCAATCGTAAATGGTGCTGATCTTGTTTGAAAAGCGCCACCATCAACACTATAGCTATAAGGAGCAATTGCCGTTGTTGTTAACGTTATATCTATTTCAAAATTACCTTCAGTAACCGTACATTGGTTATTTAATGCCGCTGTAATTATAGGTTCTGGATCTGAAGGTAAAACGATTACCGGTGTTGATTGTATACAACCATAAGCATCTTGAACATGCAGATAATAACTATTAGCATCTACATTAAACGTACTAGCCGAAGCCCATGATGGATCTGCAGCTATTGGTGGTGTTGCCGATGTTGTTAATTGATATAAGTATGGTGGTGTACCATTTGTTGCAATAGCACTTATTGCTCCTGAATTAGGATTACAATTAGCGTTTTGGTCCACTGCGGCACTAATACTTAAATTAACAGCAGACTCCGTTATATTAAAAGGAATTGTTACGACACTACAACCTGCATTAGGACCTGAGGTTTCTGTAATTAAAACAAAATAAGTTCCAAAAGGTAATGGCCCTAAGTTAGATACCGGCAGTGATGCACCTGCTGGTAATGTCACTGCACCACTAATGGCTGTTGAAACTAATGATAATGAATCAAAAATTTCATAATTTATATCTGTAGGTATACTATAAATACTATTTACTGTAAATGAAACATTTCCATCTGCGCTGCCTACACAAGTAATATTATTTGAAGTTAGACCACTTCCTGTTAATGTTGAATTTGTTGGAACTGGTGCCGTTGCTGTTTCATAATAACTACAACCTGTTGAAAAATCATAAACTATAAACGTATAAGTCACTCCTGGAATTAAACTTGTAATCGTTGCATTTTGACTTCCTAGTGAATCTTCAGCAACCCATGTTCCTCCTGGTGGTGGAGGTGGAATAAACCCTCTGTAAATATCAAAGAAGAATGGTCCCGTACCAATTAATGTTGTACCTATATTAACAACGGCTTCTCCTCCTGCAATACAATCCACTGTTGTGTTTATTGAAATGTCCAAATCATTTGGTGGTGATGCTACTAATACATCTTGAATCAATATTGAACAGCCGTTAGAATCAACTACATTAATTTGATATAATCCAAAATCAACTTCATCAAAAGTTGTTGAAACTGTTCCTGAAGTATTAAGCTCTGATTCAGAATAACCATTAGTACTTGTAACAAAATAATTATACGGTGCAGTTCCCCCTGTTACACTATTTACAATCACCGACCCTTTTGAAACTCCAAGATCACCGCATGTAATAGGAAGCGCAGATGATGTTACAAGTATAGCGGTTGGCTCAGATATTGTAATGGTATCTGTATCAATACATGAATTTGCATCAGTTAAGGTAATTGTATAATCACCTGCTGGTAACCCCGATGTTTGTGTACCATAATCTGTTGCTGTTATATCATTATTAACATTAATTACAAATGGTGCTGTACCGACTGTATTGTTAATAGTTATATCTATCGCTGCATTACTATCACCATAACATAAAATGGGTTGTGTTTGTATAACTGAAATAATTTCTGGCAACGAAATGGCATTAATAGTTTGCACTCTAGATACTGCAATACAACCATTGGAATCAGTTATTTGAAATTGATACATGCCATCTGAAGCTGCCGTATGTATGAATGATGTTCCTGTTACTGTATTTGAACCTCCATAAGCTCCACTATTAAATGAAACAGCGTAAGTAAATGGTGCTGTTCCACCTGAAATGGTTCCTGTAATAATTCCTTCTGGGGCAGTTGTTGTACAATCTAAATCTTTAGTGATAACCGTACTAACTGTTATTGGTGGCAATGGCGCAATAGTAAATGATTCACTATACGTACATCCATCAGCATCCCTAACCTGGAAAGTATACGTATCTGGGCTTATTCCAGAAAAAATATTTGAAGTTTGATATGCCGTTGCAGAAACAGAAGGTGCTATAATTTGATATTCTAAAGGAAGTGATCCTCCAGTTGTTGATGTTATAGTTACATCAGACGTAAGCGCTGGACAACTTAAAGGACTACTACTAAAATCTAGATCTGTCGGCGGATTAAGTGCAGCAATTGTAATTGGAGCTGCAATAAAAGTACACCCGCTAGAATCTCTTATGATTACCGTATATGTTCCCTCAGTCAATCCTGTAAATGTTGTTCCTGATTGAAAGTTTACACCGTCTAAACTATATGCATATGGTGCCGTTCCTCCATTAACTCCTAAAACAGTAATAATGCCATCAGAAATACAACTATAAGGTGTCGTTAAGGCAGCAGTGCCTGCAACGGTAGCTAAAGTTGTTATAATCATAGATTGCGGTGAAGTAGCACATACATCTGGTCCTGTACCATACTGAATAACGACTTCATAAGTTCCATCTGCTAATCCTGTAAAAACATTTGAATTTGAGAATGTTACACCATTATCAATACTATATTCTAATGTGTTACCATTTGGATTGGTAACATTTATTGTAATTGTACCAACATCACCAGTATCAGAACAAGCTATATCTGTTGCATTAACAGTGAAATCTGGTGCAGCAATTGCATCAACAGTAATTGACGTTTCCGCAGAACAGTTATTAGAATCAACAACAGTAATATTAAATACACCTGCACTTGTTACTGGTATTATAGGCGTTGTTTGAAAAACGGTTGTACTATTTACAAAATAGAAATATGGAGATGTTCCTCCTGTTGGGTACACCGTGATTTCGCCATCTGTACACGTTAAAGGTTTTGTTAATGCAGAGGTTGCCTCTAACAACGGAGGTTCAATAATATCAATATCAACTGAATCCACACAACCATCTTCTGTAGACACATCTACAGTATAGGTTCCAGGATTTAAGTTTGAAAATGTATAATTATTTGGAGTTATTGGTCCAACACTATTTACTAAAGTTCCGCCTTGAGAAATGGAAAAGAAATATTGTGGACGCACATCATTTGCTGCGACGTCAATACTCCCAAGATCTCCATTACAAAATGGTTGCGTAATAATTGTCGAAACAGTAAAATCTGTTTGTCTTATTTGAACATCTGGTACAGTAAAAATACACGGATTTGGATCTACTCCTATTTGTTTTATATAAATGGTATAAATATTAGGTGTGTTAACTGAAAACACATTACTTGTTTGATAGTTAACGCCATCTATACTATACTCATATCCACTAGGAACACCACCTACAACAATTTCACCTGATGTTGTACAATAAATATCTCTCGATGTTACTGTAGGCACTAATAAGTTGGTATAAACATTAAAATAAAATTGGTTGAAACATCCGCCATCATAGTTTAAAGTTAATCTGAATTGTCCTGCAGTATCTGCTATAAAATTGGGTCCTGTTGTTACTTGATTCCAAGTACAAGCGGTGTCTTCATTTGCACAATCTAGGTTAGCAACAGCTGTACAACTAGTTTCATCTAACTGTTCCCAAATAATAGATGTTGTATCGGTAATATTGGTTTCAATAAGTCTTGGACCGTTACCTCCACATAAAAATATATTTGGTAATTCTTTACCATCATTAGGACAAATAACAACTTGATCTGCAAATGGAATTACGGGGTTAGTAACGCCTTCTCCAAAAGTAATCACTTCAAATACTTGATTTGTAGATTGACAAGGTGCTATAGCAGTATTACTAACATAATAAGTACCAGTAGATGTTACTGTTATCGATTGTGCTGTACCTATAATTGGTGTTCCTGAAGGACTTGTAGACCATGAATAAGAATCATATCCATTTCCAGATGTCAATACCGTGCTAGCTCCACAAAGAATAACCTCTTCTTCAAATACACAGCTAATATCTGCTAAAAAATTAGTAGCTCCCGGTGTTAGTAAACATCCAGTATTAGTATTAAAACTTGGATCGTCTGAAATTGTAAATGTAAGGTTCAATGTCCCGTTATAGGTTGAATAAGCTTGATTACTTATTATATTAGAACAAGCATCAGTTAATAAACTACATGTTGAAACTACAGTAACCTTGAAACGAATTTCTTGTACAGGGTCATTTTCTTCAACTACAGAATTATCAACACTAAAAACAAGTTCCCGCGTTGTTGGATTATAACTTTGCACCGTTACTCCTGATGGTAACAATCCTATATCCGTAGGGTAATTAAATACAATATTTGATGGAAGAATATCTCTAATTATAAGATTTGTTGCATCATCATTACCTGTATTTTGGAAGCCCAAAACATAGTTTAATTCATCTCCCAAATTTACAAGCATGCCACCAATATCATTACCTAATGCGTCCTCTACAATTTTAGTAAGCACTATATTTGGTTCAATAATATCAACAGCTAAAGAGAAAAAATATGGAAAATAAGTATCTCCACTCGTTTCTAAACGAACAGTAGCAGATGTCGCATCATTAGCAATTACAGAATTTGCTGGATTTGGCACAACCATAACGCCAGTATCAAATCCTAAAGTATTTGTGCTATTGGGGTTTCTATTATTTACAGGTAAAGCACTTAATTGGGTTACGGAACTATTAAAAAAGTTTGTAGAAGGTCTATCTGCTGTAGATAAATTTGAGCCATTAAGTAATAATTGATCTCCTAAAATTGGGCTATCACCTTCCAAAGTGGCAAATGCAAAGTTTGCCCTTACTGGTGCGGGTGACGGAACCGTTCTAAATCCAGAAACCGGAATATCTAATGCAGCATTACCACTTGAAACACTAATGGCACTAAAACCATCAAAACTTGTAATTGATTTACCTTGTAATGCTGGATCTTCATAAACAATATAAAGCGACCAACCTGCTGAATGACCAGTATAATTTCCAAAATCTCTTGTTCGTCCCTGTGCACTGGAAACATTCGCTACAGTATAAGTTCCTAAATCTGTTACTAACCCTGTAACTATAGATGTCACATCGGCATAACAAGCATATGGAAAACTATTTCCACCATCTACTGAAGTTCCATTAGCATTAAATATAACCGTTCCTACAACATCATTATATCCTCCTGAAGGCCCTCTAAATTTAACATTTGTAATAGATTCTGCTCCTTCTGTAACAGCACTCCAATATAATCCTGCGTGTATAATTTGGTAACATGCAGAGTTCGGAATTCCTAAATCAGCACTAGATGAATTAAATGTAGAAGCATCACCATCAATATCAATGTAGACCATATTGACATTATGATTGTAAACTGAACCATTATTAAATGCATTATTGTCTGGCCCCAATATATTATTTCCAATTAATTGAATATCTCCTTTTAATTCTTGATTAAATCTAGGCGTAAAAGGCACATAGTTTTGCGCAAACATTTGCAAACTCATTAAAATCAATAATAAAACAAGTCCTGTTCTTACGTAAATAGCTCTATTCATGGTTGATTATATTTATTACTTCTCTTTAGCCGGGGACAATTAAAAAGGAGTATTCTTCGTTTCTTATACATAATAATGTACCATTTCTTACAAAAATAGCTATTTGACTATATTTTATGTTATTAAACGGTATAAATATCGGAAATATATTTGTAACAATAAAGAGAGTTCGAATATAATGTGCAGTTTATCGATTTATTATTAATTTAATCGATATATTATATATATTTTGTAGTAATTTTATTTCAAAAAAAATAAAATTTTGTGTATTCAACTTATTCTTTAGTAAAGAAAACGTTATTTAGATTTAAAAAAATATCTTAAAATATGAATATGAAAAAATAGTACTTATTCTGATGTAAATATAAATTCTAAAAAGAGCTCATATTCATCATTGTTTTTTTTTATAATGTGACTATAGATCGAACTATTTTATATTTTAATTTTCAATTTTAACCATTGACATTTTACTGTTATATGGTTTACTTCCTATGCTAGTATCTAATGAGGCTTTAGCTTCACCTATATAATCAAACTTCTCATAATAGATATAATATTTATTCGTATTCACATTAAAGAAGAAGTTAATGTCTTTTTGTCCCGCAGCAACTGCCTTCTCTAAAAATTCATCTCTTTTACTTACATCATTATGAACAGCAACAACTAAATAATAACCTGCTTCAACATTATTTACATCTTTTACAATTTCAATATTGCTAAGGGCTTCACCAGTATCAAAATCTTCTTTTGTTAAAGGCTCTGTACTTGGGTTTGTAAAGTTCTTAATACGTTCTAAAGTTGCTCTGTCTTTATTATATCTATCATCTTCATTATCATAAGCTGCACGCTTTATTCTTCTTCTTCTTTCAAAATCTGTAGCCTCTTTAATATCGTCTAAAGTGGATATTAAATTTTGTTTAATATTTATAGCTTGCTGTTGTTCAGACTTTAAAGCTTGAATGGTATTTAGATATTCAACATTAACCGAGTCATCTCTACTTTTTACCTTTTTAAGTCGTTCTCTATAAAGCGCTTCTATCTCTGAAATTTTAGTCTCTCCTAATATAATCGAGTTATCAATTTCAAGCTTCAAACTTTCTATAACGGCATTTTCAGCTGACACACTTTTAAATGCTTTTGGAGCTTTATAAATACCTTGTTCACTTAAATCGTTTTCTTCTTTTAATTCATTTAAGTCTTGATTTTTGCTAGCTATTTTGTCACTTAATTTATCCAACAGTGATTCCTGAGCATTTTTAAATGCTTCTGTAGATTTCTTAAACTCAATTAAAACTTCATCTAAGGCTATCTCACCTATTTTCTCTTCTTTTTCTTCTTCTATTTTTTCTTCTTCAGCCTTAACTCTTGCTGTTTCTGCTATTCTAGTTTGTTCTTCTTGTTGTGCTTTCACTAGAGCCTCTGCTGCTAGTTTTGCTTTAGCAACTTTATCAGCTTCAATTCTCGCTGCTTCTGCTATTCTAGCCTGCTCTTCTTGCTGTGCTTTCACTCGGACCTCTTCTGCTTGTTTTGCTTTAGCAACTTTATCAGCTTCAATTCTCGCTGCTTCTGCTTTTCTAGCCTGCTCTTCTTGCTGTGCTTTTACTCGAGCATCTTCTATTTGTTTTGCTTTAGCAACTTTATCAGCTTCAATTCTCGCTGCTTCTGCTATTCTAGCCTGCTCTTCTTGCTGTGCCTTTACTCGAGCATCTTCTATTTGTTTTGCTTTAGCTTCTTCTTCAGCTCTCTCTATTGCTGCTTCAGCTATTCTTGCTTGTTCTTCTTGTTCTTCTTTTACAAGGGCTTCCGCTTCTTGCTTCACTTTTGCTTCTCCTTCATCTTTAATTCTCTCTACTTCTGCTAACTTCGCTTGTTCTTCTAATATTTTTTTATTAGCTAGTTCATCTTCTGTTTGGTTATCAACTTTGGCTGTAACTATTTCATCAGAATTAATCTCACTAATTTTAGCTTCAACTGGTTTAGCTTTTTTACGTGTTTGCGTTTTCGATGAGTTTCTTCGCTTTGCTGCATATCCTGTTTTCTTATTAGAAGAAATTAATAAGGCTTCCTCAGCATCATCGCCACTGTAATCATACCTCTCTCTATTATTGAATTTAAATGCTACCGTAATATCATGCGAATTCCCGAAGGATGACAAATCACCTATAGCCTTTTCATAATTATATTCAATAGCTATTTGTGATGTAATATTTAATCCAACACCTGCAGATAGTCCATATAAAGTATTATAACCTGCTTGTCCCCAAATTCCTTTAGGAACCATTAACATAACTATTCCAGAGATCACTGTTTGATCTTTTTGAAACTCCGACCTCACTAATCCTGAGAATCTACTTTCATCAAAAAAACCACGACTATTTAAATAGCCTGTGTACATAATATGCCCCTGAACGCTTTGCTCTGGATTATTTTCAATCATATTTGAAGTCGTTAAATTATAGGACACCAAATTATTTATGGAAACACCAAAGTCTAAAAAACCGGTGCCATAATTTATTCCAGGATTTATTGTAATTATTGAGTTTGAAGGAAAGTTGTCAAGAGAAGCGTCTGGAAAATTAGTAATAACGCTACCTTCATTTATTCCACTTTTGTAAAATCCAAGATTCATACCAAAAGTTAAATTGCTGTCCCTACTAAGAACGGCATTATATGCAAAATTTAGAACTCCTCCAAATGTGGTTAAAACACCATAATTTTGTTGAAATAAGCTGACTCCAGCACCTATATTTTCTCGAAACCTCCCCGAATATCCAAACAAATAGGTTTGGGGCGCATCATCAAATTGAGCCCATTCTCGCTTGTTATTAAAGCTTATGTATTTATTTTGTTCTCTAACAAAACTGAAAGTTGGATTGACAATATGTCTATTAAATTTTAAAGAATTTCTAACAGGTATATTAAACGCGACAACCCCATCTTCTTGAGAATAGAGATGCTGTGTAATACAGAAAAATAAAACTATATGTAATAGATGTTTTTTCATGTTACTTGACGACTGTTATTGAACCCTTTTTTGTTTTACCATCTGGTGTGGTTATGATGTAATAATAAACGGGGTTTACAGCTGTAAAATCTAATTGATTTTCTGGCCAATTATTTTGATAATCATTTGTTTGAAGCTCAACTTTACCCTTTGAACTTAATATAACAACTTCGGCATTCGTGCCATTAACATATTTTTGAGGAATTTCCCAGGTGTCATTTATACCATCACCATTGGGACTAATTAAATTTGGAATCTTTTCAACATCTGGAAATGCAGATCTTACTACAAAAGGAAATTCTGTTGAAGCATTGCAACCTGTAGTTTGAGTAACCACAACTTTATATGAACCAGTTTGTGTTACTTCATAACTACTCGCAGTTGCACCGTTAATCGTAAAATCATTTAAAAACCATTTATACTCAGGATTATTAGCCGAAGTAGTAACGGTAGCTATTAAAGTTTCATTTTCGTTTATATTATTAATCTCGTCAACATCAATACTACTTGTAAATCCAGTAGTTTCAAGATTTATTGACGCACTAGTCATACAACTTCCTAAATCGATACTTACTGAATATTCACCCGATTCATTAGTTTCATACATCTGGCTAGTTGCTCCAGAAATAACCTCACCATCTTTAAACCATTGATAACTATTAGCATTAATAGCACTTAAAATAGTTGGTCCTTCTGTTGAACAATACGGATTCCCTAAACTAGAACTTATATTACTTGTTGAACCAGAAGAAGCTTCGGTTACTGTTACACGATTAGAAAATGAATTTGAAGTACAACTACCGTAGTTGGTTTCCACAAAATAAGTCCCAGGTTGATTTACAGATAAGGTTTCTCCATCAGCCACAAAAACAGATGTTGTTGGGCTAGTTTCTTTATACCACTTGAATGTTAATGAAGGATATTTTAAAGGAGAATCGTTTGAAACTCCTCCGGGATTATCAATAGTTAATAAATAACTCCCTCCTGAACAATAAGCACCTGAGGCAATTAAATTATTTACAGAAAATGGCGTGTCTTGTATTTTATAATACCCAGCAAAAACATTTGAACTTGAACTTATTGAAGTTGGGGAAGTACTTTTTACTCGTATTCTAAAGGCTTCTCCTGCTGTTGTTGTAGGAACTGAAAAACTAAAAGTAACTGGCGATGCTGTTACTGTTCCAGCTCCAGAAGTATAAACTGCCGTTGGATTTGAGAAACTACTATCACCATCAGAAAGTTCAACAATAAATTGATTTCCAGAACCCAACGCTGACTCTGGTGAGAAAGAAAAGGTTACATTATAAGTGTTAAATGATGGACTTGCGCATGCTTGCGTAAAGCCCAAACTAGGCTTACTTATTACTATTTGAGCATTGGTAGTTTCATTTAAAAAGAAAATGAAAATAACAACAGTGTACAATAGCGAAAAGTTCCTCATAGTAATCTTATTTGCTTTCGTTAATAAAACTCATAGAAACAAATACTATAAAATATAGGTTCATTAGAATTTAAGGAATTTTGAAAATTTATGAGAGTCCAAACAGGAAATATCAAAGGTCTAAAGCTTTATTAACCATTTAAAATTTTTAGTCCATTCTTAAATCTGGATCAACTTCGTTTGAAGCAATTATTTTATTAATTCGTAACCTAAAATCTGGTCTTCGTGTACTTCTTGTGTCTATAAAAGTTTCAAAATTATCACTTTTAGCGTAGACGTTGAAAAATGCACTATTTCCATACCAATTCTCTAAGTCTTCATTATTTGAGTTGTATTCAACAAAAATATTCCCACTACAGTTGTTAAACAACATAGCATTAAAGCTGATTTTTTCTAAGTTATCTTGATTAACTGCAATTTTTTCGTTCAAAATTACCGCAGGGTTAAATCCAGATATAACACTTTTATTCATATCAAGTAAGGCGTCCTCACCTATATAAACAGCTTCTTGAACTAAGTTCATTTTAATGTCTGATTCTAAATCTTCACTTGAGTTTAAAAATGTATTATTTCGAGCTCTAACCCATGTTCTGTTTTTAGAAAAGTCAAACTCTTCCTTTTTTTCATAAGATTTAACATACAAACATTTTGAGCTTCCACCATTTGATGAATAAGGAGATCTTACTGCTAAAGAATTAGATAATATTGCTGTTGCCCCATAATTGAATTTAAAATCACTTCCATATGTATTATAGGATACGAGCTTATTTAATTCAGCTTGTCCACCCCAAACTTCAAATCCGTTACCCGCAGAATGACTCACCATAATACTAGATAATTTAGTTTCCAACCCTACGCCCGCTAGCAGTAACCCATTAAAGTAAATATCTCCAGAAATTCTTTTTCCAGCATATTCAATTCTAGTGTGGGCTATTTCGCCAGAACTACTCATTATGTTATCACCTCCATAATTTGCATTTACATATTCCTCTGATTTCAAATTTGGAAAAAACATAGCTGCGGACCCAGAACCAAATCTGTTAACTGGAGCATTACCCATTATAATTAAACCGCCCCAGTCACCTGGTCTTTTTACACTTTGGTTTGAAGAAAAAATAATAGGGTCCGTTTCTGTTCCATTCGCTATTAATGACGACCCTCTAGAAATCGTCAGAGAACCCTTGGTTTTAAAATCACCCAATATAACAGTGCCAGCCTCAATGTTAAGTCTTGCGCTGTCTGTAACAAAAACACTCCCTAGTAAAAGATATACTTCTCTTTTGTAGAGCGTGATATTTTCTGTAATATTACCAGTCAATATTTTAGTAGGTTCTCTATATTCTCTTTGATTAGGTTTAAATTCTGTCCAATTATCTAGCCAGTTTTCTTCGCCTACTATTCCTTTTTCTTGTTGAGCAAAACTATTCGCTATTACAAAAAAAAGTATGAAAATGATTTGGGTAAAGTTTTTCATAGTCTAATATTTTTAGTTAAAAACTAAATATGATTTTGTATTACAATTAATATTCAAAAATATAAAAAAATCCATGAAATACCAATTAATTCGCTGAAATACATTAAATAAGCTATTTTTTCAAGAATAATAATCGATAAACGGCACTGGAATGAATTGAAAAGTAGTCAATTTTTGTGAAATTTTGAAGACAACGTAAAGAGCAAAAAAAAAATTGATATCTATTTTTTAGAAATCCGCTTCTTAAAAATAAAAAGACAACGCATTCAAAAAATAAATATCAATCAAAACATTAACTCTAAAAAAGAGATAGAAATTTTTATAAAATTAGCGGAAATCATTATACTGATGAAGAGATTTCATAATTTCTTCATAAAATAATATTCCAGCAATTAAATTTCCTGTATCGGAATAAGGCAAATACTCAGCATGAAATTTTCCAGTACTTTCAAGATAATTATCAGTAGATTCAAATTGATTATCTAGCGCTTTTTTATTATCATTATTAGTTGGAATACCTAATGTAGTCATTGTTATACCTGGCTTTGTTGCAAAAGCAACATATGGTAATGTTCTAACAAGAACTTGTATTCTTTCAGAGTATAGTGTTATCAGCTGCCCTTTTTGCATCTGTTCTAACTCACTTTTATTATGATACTTTTCTATTGCAACTTTGTCACTAATGAAGCTTTTAGGTTCTTTCTTTTTCTGAGCAAAACCAATACCCGTNAAGAGAAAAAGGCTTAAACTGAATAAAATAATCTTCACTTTCATGTTATAGATTTAAGGATTTAAAAACAAATTTATGTAATTAAACGTTAAAAAAAACCTTTTTATCGATTTATTTTAAATAATATATAATTATTATACGTTTTTACTTACAATAACGTATACTGAACAAATAATTTAGAAACCAAATTATGACTATTAACCTATGAAGATTCATAAAATAGCCCAATATTAATTCTTCGATACATTGAAAATCATTAGGAATCAAATAAAAATTTAAGCTAATTTTGAAATATATAAGTTTTAAGATAAGTTTTCCTGATGAGACAAACGCTATATGCTCTGTTTTCAAATTTAACTAAAGTTAAAACATGTTTAATTAGTATTTAAAAATATTAAACAAAATTAATGTCTCAATTAAATGTTAATCTACATAGCTGTTGTACATTTACAGATTATTAATAAAACTTAGATTCTCATAAAGTTTGAGTAGCGACACAATTAAAAAATTCAGAGTTCAAAAATAGTATGTCTAAATTACCTAAAGAGCATAAGTTTATTGACCTTTCAGATTATGGAAGACCAATTGCAAGACTTATAGCTAATTCTCTAAAAGAAACTGCATTAACGCCTATTCATGTTACAATAGCGTTTATTATTTCAGGTTTAATCTCAATTATTTGTATTCTACTTGGATATTTCTGGGCCGCTGCCTTTTTCTTAATATTAAAATCGATATTGGATGCTGCTGATGGAGAATTAGCAAGAATAAAAAACACACCTTCATACACAGGTCGCTACCTAGATTCTGTTGCAGATATTATCTTAAATTTTTTAATCTTATTATCACTTTGGTATACTTCAGAAACTCATTTTCTTTATAGCTTTTTTGCGTTTTTAGGGATTCAATTACAGGGCACTTTATATAACTATTACTATGTTATTTTGAGAAATAATGTCAATGGTGATACTACAAGTAGAATTTTTGAATATGAGTCTCCGGTGGCATTGAAAGGTGAAAGTCAAAAAAATGTAAATATACTCTTCGCAATTTATAAACTACTTTATGGAGTCTTTGATAAAACAATTTATACTCTAGATGCCAATGCGCATAAGTGTAAGCAATTCCCAAAATTATTAATGACAGCTTTATCGACCTTTGGCCTTGGATTCCAACTTTTGCTAATAAGTGTCATGTTAGTGTTAGGATATAAAGATTACATCGTTTCTTTCTTTTTATGGTACTCTCTAATGATTATTGTTTTTATTAGTATTAGAAAGCTATTGAAACCTTAATAATAGTTTACTTTTTGTAGTTTTTTTACCAACATACTTTACAAACATGGGTATTCTACATAGTTTCTTGATGTTTCATAAAGTTTTATTTTCAATTCTAGACTTGACTCCAACTCGGGCTTAAGAATATTGTAGATCACCATGGCGATATTTTCTGCAGTAGGGTTTAAGCTCGAAAATTCCTCTGTATCTAAGTTTAGGTTTTTGTGATCAAATCTGTCAAGAATTTTATCTTTAATAAGGTCTGAAAGAATCTTAGCATCAATCACATATCCAGTCTCAAGGTCACAAACACCAATAATCTTCACTTCTAAATCATAATTATGTCCGTGATAGTTAGAATTATTACATTTACCAAATATCTCATGGTTTTTTTCATCACTCCAATTTTTGTTATGCAACCTGTGAGCAGCGTTGAAATGCTCACAACGTATAATAGCTGTTTTATTCATATTTATAATAATACTAGAATTTAAATTTTATCTATTTTCAAAGATATAATATTTTTGTTTAATTTTAATGTATATTCATTAAACAAAAATTAAAACGAGTAAATTAGCAAAGCGTAATACACTATTTTTGCATTAGTTTAAATTAACATGAATAAACAAGATTACAATATACATATCATCGGTGCAGGAACAAGCGGACTTGTTGCCGCCAGAGTTTTAGAAGATTATGGTTATAGCCCTATCATTATTGAGGCAACAGATCGCGTAGGCGGACGCGTAAAAACTGATATCGTAAAAGGATATCAATTAGATTATGGTTTTCAAGTGTTGCTCACAGCATACCCAGCTGCTCAGAAATATTTAAATTTTGATTTGTTAGAATTACAACAGTTTCTCCCTGGAGCTACTATTTTTAGTAGTGGTAAACAAAAAACTATTGGTGATCCTTTAAAAAATCTATCATTACTTTTTCCAACATTATTTTCTGATATAGGAACGTTTTCAGACAAATTAAAAATACTTAAACTGAATAAACTATTAAAGAAATCGACACCTACTGAAATTTTCGCCAAAACTGAAAAAACTACATTTCAATATTTATTAGATTTCGGTTTTTCAGAAGACATGATTTCTAAATTCTTCAAACCTTTTTTTAGTGGAATATTTCTAGAAGCTGAGTTAGAGACATCAAGTAGAATGTTTGAGTTTGTTTATAAAATGTTTGGAGAAGGCCTTGCTGCATTACCTAAAGCTGGTATTGAAGCCATCCCAAAACAACTAAAAGAACATTTAAAAAAAACAACATTTCATTTCAATACAAAAGTTAAATCGGTTAAAGACGGTAAAATACTCCTTACTAACGACACCGAACTAGAAAGTCACTTTACAATTATAGCGACAGAAGCGAGTTCACTTATTTCTAAACTAAAAAATCAAGAAACGGAATGGAAATCTTGTGATACCCTATATTTTGAAACCAATAGCAGAACGATCAAAAAACCACTTATTGGCCTCATAACAAATGAAAATGCACTTATTAATAACATATTCTACCATACTAGTCTTGCCTCACATACAACAGGCACGAGAGAATTATTATCTGTTACCGTAGTAAAGAATCATGGATTATCTCACAAAGCATTAATAATTCAAATTCAAAAAGAATTGAAAATGTATTGTGGTATAGATACTTATACATTTATTAAGCATTACTCTATAGCACAAGCACTGCCAAAATTAAGGGAGTTACATTATGACATGCTTCCATCTGAAACAAGATTAACTAAAGGTATTTTTCTTGCTGGAGATACACAACTGAATGGATCTTTAAATGCAGCAATGATTTCTGGCGAAAGAGCAGCATTAAATATAATACAAACCTTAGAATCTGATGTAAAATTTGATTAACTTACTTCAAAATTTAAAAACTGACTTAATCTTTAAAATAATGTTTAACTTTTAAAAAATAATTTAATGGAATATGTAATCAATTTAATCAAAATCATAATTGCGGTAAGTATTATTAATGTATGGTTATTTCGTTTTAAACAGGCTACAACTTGGAGAGGAAGCAATGCTCAAAATATGAAACAAGAATTTGAAGCATATGGTTTACCGGAATGGTTGATGTATGGTGTTGGTGGATTAAAAGTAATTCTATCTTTAGCGCTTTTGGGTTCAATCTACTATAATCAATTAGAGGTGCCTTCAGCATTTGGTATAGCATTTTTAATGCTTATAGCAATAATAATGCATGTAAAAATAAGTGACCCCTTTAAAAAGTCTTTACCTGCCTTTATCTTTTTGGCATTATCTTTAATTGTTGCTTTAGTGCAATAAATTAAAGATAAATTTTTAAAAAATAGAAAAATAGATAGCAATTTAAAATCATAAAGCAGAATGATGGTAATGATAACATAATGGAATCTTTTATCTTGAGTCTTACCATAAAGCCAAGTAGCATTTGTATGGTAAGTCCGCCAGCAGCTATAATTCCTGCTAAAGGATTAATTAGACCAAAAAGTAATGCGATTGCTGCAACTATTTGTAGAATACCAGTTATTTTTCGTTGCACTTCACTCAATTTAAAACGATAAAACTCCTGCTTCATTTTATCAGAATACAAACAGCCGTATCCATAAAATAAAAAAGAAATTGCCAAAAAAATAATTAATATGATATGCAGAGTTTCCAAATTAAACTAATTGATATTAGTTTCGATTAGCTCACAAATTCTGACAGCCTTCCACAAGAAACTATTTATAAAACAAAATTACATTCTTTTATGTGATTATAGATAATATCTTTAACTTTATAAATAAAAACAAGTTATCTACCTACAAAAATTCTAATTGGAGATCATTAGGAAGTAACTTCGTAGCGCTTTAAAAGTTCTAATGAAGTATATTCTAATGCTTTTTGAAGTGTCCCTTCAAGAACTAAAGGAGGAGCGACACCAGCCTTTTCTGCTTGTAACCAACGTGATATACATAAACACCATTTTGAACCAACAACAAGTCCAGGAAATTGCCATTGCGGAATAGGGGTGCTTAAATCATTCCCTCTCGATTTGGTATATGTCAAGAACTCTTTAGTCATAATAGCGCATACTATGTGTGTACCGGAATCTTGAGAAATAGTTCTACAGTAACCATCTCTAAAATACCCCGTTGCAGGATCTGTACAACAGGACTCTAATTTAGTTCCTAATACGTTTAATTCCATTATGTTAAAATGCGGGGTCAGGTCTTCCTTTTAAACGTATTTCAATTTTTTTCTTCTTAACCGTTAAACGTTTCATCATATCCATGATACTAGGATCTTTAGATTCCTTGTAAACTTCGTTTAAAGCTAGTATCAAACGTTTTGCTTCTCTCGATGCAACTACTCTGTCACTTGTAGACATATTACTCATTTTTGCCTTTTCAAATTCAAGTGATTCGTTCATTATGTCCATAAAATTATATTTTGCTTATTGTTTAATAAATATAACCAAACAATAAGCTAAAGTAAAGATTATTTCATTGATTATGGTTATGATTATATAGATATTGATTTTGAGTCATGTAAAAACCTAACTAAAATATTAAATTAAGAAAGGTATTACATGATAAAAGAAAAACAAATTCATAATAAATATCAACAAATACAGTTGGTTAGAAAATAAGAACTGCCGTCCAATACAATATTTATGTTTATATGTTTTACAATTCTTTACTCAATTTGTGCAACAAATTGAGTACAAAAAATGATGAAAACTAATAAAGACAATATAATTAATTAGTTAAGATTTTTTGCTTTTATATTTAGTCTAAAATTGGCCCAATTAAAGATAATAAAACAAATATTATAAGACTTTTTACCAACTTGTTACAAAGCCATCTTATCCGTTTTTAAATTGAAGTTTTCAAATTAAATAAAGTAATAAATAATTCTATTTCGAATAATTTCTTAAACAAAAGTTCCAATGTAGTTTTTTAAAAAGCCCTACATGCAAATAAAGATTCAATTTTTTTGCATTCAATTTTTTACTAACTTTTATCGAAGATGTATTAAAGTAATCAATTATACTATAAAGATCTTTTATTTCATGTTCTTTAAATAATTCATAGCAATGGTATCTCAAAAAAGCAGCTAAATTTTTGCCACGATAAGCCTGAAAAGTATAAACATTTAATAGATAACCTTCAGTTTCTTTAAGTCTAAAAGTTCTTTTTTTAAATTCAAAATCGTTTAAATCAACAAATAATAGTGCAGCAATTTCGTTATTAAGTTTAAGACCAATGCACAACTGCCCATTATTCATATCGCGTTCAATTTGCTCGATACTCATGCCCATAATGTTATCCATAATTAATACTTCAGCTAATTCAAGAAACATTATTTCATAATCCGTCGCTTTATAAGGTATTTTCGGTTCTTCACTTCCATTTTTCACTTCTAAGAACCAATAATAGGGTTGTATGTCAATTCCGAATCGTAATAATGCATTTCTTAATGTAAATAAAAATAAACCATGACGGATTCTTATCCACAGTAACCTAACTTTGTATAATTTACCTTTTTCGATTACTTCCATAAATTATTAATTTTAAGACTATACAGATAATCTCACTATCTTGAAATAAGGCGAGTAATACTTAGAAGTTCTAGGCTTTTTAGTTAGGACGAAGTTAAATAATTTTATGATAAAAAGTTTCTTTCATAGAAGTCTAATAAAAGTACTCCGTTTTATTTTAAAAATTTAATTCGAAGATCAATCTTAATCTCTTAAACCATAGTACTTATGTGTGGTGGTGCTAAATTGGATTTTAGAGTAAATTTATCAAAAGAACGTTTAATATTAAGTAAATATTAATTTTAAATTAATTAATATCTTTTAATTTGTATGTATATTAAGTTTAATAGTACCTCCAACCAAAAAGAAATAAACTTTACTAATTAGTAAATTAAAAGGTGTGTTTAACTTATTTTTATTAAAAACCTTTCTGTAAAAAATATTAAAATATAAATTATGAAAAAAAGTGCTTATTTGAAGATGACTATAATTTGTTTTCTAATTTTCGTATCAAATTCCATACAGGCACAATACGAATCATCTATCCTTTTCCACAATACCTCGGATCAATTGGTGTATGTCTCCGATACTGATGGAAACCATATCCCTGATTACAGTTATGTAGGTTATAAAAACGGAGATGAAGCGTTACCTAACGTAGCAGTTGTAAAACAGATAAGCCCTGTGGCTGGAGATAATACAGCACATATTCAAGCTGCAATTGACGAAGTGGAAGCATTAGCACTAAATGTTAATGGACATAGAGGAGCCTTGTTATTGTTACCGGGAGAATATCCTGTTAGTGGTCAACTCATCATAAATAGCAGCGGCGTTGTACTTCGGGGTTCTGGAGATGGCGAAAATCCTGCACTTAATACAATTATTACAGGTGTTGGAAACATCCCTGATGAGCGAACACTAATTAGAATTGGCACTAATAATAAAAGTGGTTTTGGAGGACAGGTTGCAGGAACTAGGCAAAATATTATAAGCCCTCATATCCCTGCTGGTAGCAGAACTATTGAAGTTGCAGATGCATCAGTATATAATATTGGTGATAATATCATCATAAAACATCCTAGCACTGCAGCATGGTTAGAGGCAGTTGATAATGGCGGTGTTGCTACTGATGCACCGTGGGAACCTAATACAATAAATTTAGTTTTCAATAGACATATTACTAACATTGAAGGAAACAAAATTCAGGTGGCAACGCCTATTTATGACATATTAGACAGGTCTTTATCTCAATCCTACGTATATACTTATAATGGAAATAGTCAGTTAAAAGAGTGTGGTATCGAGAACCTCAGAATATTTGTAGAATCATCAGGTGTTACAGGTAGAGACCATGTCAAAACAGGTATTAACATGGTTGGTGTAGATAATTCTTGGGTACAAGGCGTAACCATTTTAAGAGTGAGTGACCAAGGAATTAAATTTGATGAGGCTACTCGTTGTTCTGTGATAGACAGCAATGTATTAGATATGCATGGTCCTATTTCTGGAGGTTGGAGATACAATTTCGAAGTAACTGACTTTTGTAACAATATTCTGTTTGAAAATTGTACCGCATCTAATGGCAGGCATACATTTGTTGCTAATGGAGCGAGTGATGTTAATGGAATTGTATTTACCAATTGTTCGTCTTCTGGAGATTATACCAGATCTGAGTCGCATAGACGTTGGGGACAAGGGATCCTTTGGGATAATATTTCTTGGAGAAAGACAAATACAACTGGTATTTTAGGGTTGCACAATAGAGGGAGTTATGGAACAGGACATGGATGGACAGTAACGAACGGAGTGGCTTGGAACATTAATGCACCCTCTAATCAAATAGCAATTCAAAAACCACCTATTGGTCAAAATTACGCTATTGGTTGTAACGCAACTGTTAATAGCGATGGTCCTTTTAATCATCCAGCAGGTCATATTGAAGGAACTGGAGAATATTTAAAAATACAATCTTTATATACCGCTCAATTTGAAGATAGAACGACACATGGTGTATTGCCAGATACACCAGGAAAATTATTTCCAAATGATTATATGTTTACAGATTCAGAAAAGTATTTAGAACTTACTTGGCATGATGTTTCTATAGAAGAAGATAACTATATTCTAGAACGCTCATCAGATGGTGTTATCTTTCAGACAATTGCAACACTTCCTGCAAATACAGAAACTTATACAGATACAGATTTACAACAAGAAAACTATTTT
>JGI20152J14361_10000436_pt1 | contig 30631 bp, 29 predicted proteins | sample COG_02_FD_14361 | JGI IMG/M metagenome (IMG submission 14361)
GATTCAGCTTCGGTTTTAATGTTTCAAGGCGATACCCTTTTGAAGCCGGTTGTGATCGGCCAACAAGCCAGTACTCGGCCAGGGACCTTTGTCCGGTTTCAATCTGATGATCAAGTCTGGCTTACTGACCAGGCGCTTGAGGTGAGCGCGGCAGCGGCCGATTGGCTCGCGCCCAGTCTACTGACGATTAACGATCAGATGATCGAATCCATTGAATTGAGCAATCCTGGTGAAGTGAAGTACCGGGTCGTTCGGGATGAGCGCGATAACTGGGTTTTAGCCGCGACCCCGGAAGGACGGGCGCTGCGTTATGACACCGCCCTCACGCCACTTGCGACAACGGTTGGACAGCTGCGCCTTCTGGATATTGCACTGCATGATCCGGCGCGCTGGGTGGGGGCGGGCTCTGCGGTGTATCAGTTGACTTCGAGCCACAGATTGACCTTAAGAACAGCCGCGGCACAAGAAGGCCATTGGTTGCGCATCGTGGTTGATTCCGATGAGGTGGACCCTTCAGATGCGAGCGATGCGACGCTTCAGGTTAAGGCGGTTGAGCCAAAGCGATCACCGGCTCTGGATCAAGTGTTAGGCCCAAGTCGTGAGGCGCTCACACGATTCGACTTTAGAATCGCAAAACGCAATTTTGATGATTTGAATCGCTCGCTCGAGCATTTCTTAAAACCTCAGGATGGGGAGGAAATTGATGGCTGAAGAGGTGTTAACAACCCAGCGTTTGAATGACGTTTTAATCTTAACCTTGAACCGCCCGGAGGCGCTGAATGCGCTTAATCCAGCGCTAATGTTGGCCATTGAAGCCTTTGGTCGATCGATGCTGAGCGACCCGGCCAGGGTGCTCGTGATACGCGGCGCTGGACGTCATTTCTGCGCCGGTGCTGATTTGAAAGCACCAGCCTCAGACGCGTCTTTGGTTCAGCGACGGCGGGACGCGCAACTCGGCGGCCGCATGCTGCGCGCCATTATTGATATCCCCCAAGTGACCATTGCGGCGGTGCACGGCGCGGCCCTGGGCGGCGGGCTTTGTATTCCAACCGCCTGCGATTTCAGAATTGCCGCCGACACGGCGATAGGTGGCTACCCAGAAGTGAACCTGGGCATGAATTTAATGTGGCAATCTGTTGGACTTTGCACGCGATTGGTCGGGCCTGCACGGGCGAAGCGAATGATTATGTTAGGCGAGCGATTGGATGCGCAAACGCTTTTAAGCTGGGGGCTTTGGGATGAAGCGGTGCCGGAAGAACAACTGATGCCTCGAGCACAGGCGTTGGCGGACCGTTACGCGGCGCAACCGCCGATTGCGGTTCAAATGATAAAGCAGACCATTAACCAGATTTCAGGCGCCTTAGATCAGGCCATTTTGCACATGGATGCCGATCAGAATTTATTGACCGGCAGCAGTCAGGATCGTGCGCTGGGCATCCAGGGCTTTTTAGCGGGCACCGCCCCGACGTTCACCGGCGACTAATCGAGCTCGATGATCGCAAGATCCTGATCTTCATCGACGGCATCACCTGGGGCGACCAAAATCGTTTGAATGCGCCCGGAAACGGTGCTCTCGACCGGAATCTCCATTTTCATAGACTCCAAAATCATGAGCTCTGATTCAACTTGGATGGCGTCGCCCTCAGCAAGCAGGACCTTCCAAACGGTACCAGTGATTTCTGATTTGATTCGCGCTGTGGCCATCAAGGGATCCTTTTATTGATCAAACATGATGACATGACGCGCTTCTTCGCCACTCTTGAGTGCATGGAGCGCCGTATTAACGTCTGCTAATTTGATGTGCTTTGAGATCATTTGATCGAGATGAAGCTTGCCATTCAGGTAGAAATCAACGAAGCGCGGCATATCAATTCTAAACCGGTTGGAGCCCATATTAGAGCCCTGTATTTTTTTCTCCATTAAAAAGTCAACGCCATGCAGCTCGACCATCGTGCCGACCGGAATCATGCCGATAATGGTTGCGGTGCCGCCGCTACAAAGCATCTGGAAGGCCTGCTCGGCAGTGGCCTTTAAGCCGATCGCCTCGAAAGTGTAATCGCATCCGCCTTTGGTGAGTTCAAGGACCTCACCCACGGCATTGCCTGAGCGCGCATTGATCGTATGGGTTGCGCCGACGGCTTTAGCCAATTCGAGTTTGCTGTCGACCATATCAACTGCAATCACCATGGATGCGCCCGCAATTGCAGCGCCATTAATCGCCGCGAGTCCAACACCGCCGCAGCCGATCACGGCGACAATAGAGCCCGGTTCGACGCCCGCTGTATGAAAAACGGCGCCAACGCCGGTGGTCGTGGAGCAGCCAATCAAGGCGGCTCTATCCATCGGCATATCCTCTCGAACTTTAACCAGTGCATGCTCGTGGATCAGCATCAGCTCGGCGAAGGATGACAGGTTCAGAAATTGATGAACGGTTTCTCCGCCAATGCTCAACCGAGATTCGACCTCGGGTGGCCGAGACACTTCGGGACTTTGGCATAGCGATAAATGGCCCGTCAGGCACTTATTGCAGTGCCCGCAAAAGGCCGAGAGACAGGTAATGACATGATCGCCCTTTTTAACATAGGTCACATCTTTGCCGACTTCTTCAACGACACCCGCGCTCTCATGACCTAAAATGGTCGGCAGCATGTAAGGGTATGAGCCGTCTAAAAAATGCAAATCGCTATGGCAGACACCCGCCGCAATGGGCCGAACGAGGACCTCTCGTGGGCCAGGCTTTGAGATTTGAACTTCTTCGATCTCCATGGGCTGGTTTTGTTCTCTCAATACAGCTGCTTTCATGATGAGTCCCTAGCGTGAATAACAAACGAGGCTTAAAATTAACACAAAATGAAGGCCGTGCGGGCTGAAACTTGAGAAGTTTTGAGCCGTGGTCAGGAGGATCGATGCGGGAGGTTTTTGTAGCACTTGGGAGTAATCTTGGTGCGCCAGATCAGAATGTCTTAAGGGCCATGGCGCGTTTGGCGCAACAATTTCCGGAAGGGTTTCGGTCCTCCGAGATCTATCGCACGGAACCGGTTGATATGGCAGCTGATGCGACGGACTTTGCGAATGCGGTGGTGGCGTTTCAAAGCGGTCTGCCACTTGAAACCTTGCTGTCAAACTTACAAGCGCTTGAAGCAGCGTTTGGTCGCCCAAAAGACCATGGTAAGAACACGCCGCGGACCTTGGATCTTGATTTAATTGCCGCCGGAGATGAGACCCTTTCGACGCCTGCGCTCACCTTGCCGCATCCAAAGGTTTTGGATCGGCGCTTCGTACTCCAGCCGCTACAGGATATCGCCCCGGCATTTCGATTTCCGGGGATCAATGAGGGTTTGAGTGTTTTGATCCAGCGTGCGCCCAGTTTGGTCATCGCCCTTTGGGATTAAATGATCAATGACGATCGGTTTTCCCAATACGGCGCACGAAGTTTTGCTTTGTAGAGTTTGCCCGTGGGGTGCCTGGGTAGACCTCGATGAATTCGATGCTTTTAGGGCACTTAATATGGGATAGGTTGGCGCGACAAAACGCGATCAGCTTTTCGGCGAGCGCGTCCGGTTCTTGGGTTTTGTAAAGCGGGTTAAGCTCAACCACAGCTTTTACCGCTTCGCCGAAATCCGCATCCGGGACGCCAAACACAGCGGCATCGAGGACAACGTCATGGCTCACGAGCAGATCTTCGATCTCTTGTGGGTAGATGTTGACGCCGCCAGAGATGATCATGAAGGACTTGCGATCTTTCAAATACAAGTAGCCGGCATCATCGAGGTATCCCATATCGCCTAATGTTGTGAAGCCTTGAGGTGATTTGGCGGCGGCGGTTTTGGCCTCGTCTTTGAAATAGCTGAAATCTGTGCCGTTTTCAAAGTAGACGCTCCCGATGGCACCAGCGGGCAAAATATTATAATCATCATCTAAAATTCGGAGGGTGCCGTGAAAGGCGCGACCGACACTGCCCGGATGGGTGAGGGACTCGGCGCTGGTGATGGCGGTTGAGCCGTTCGACTCGGTGCCCGAGTAATACTCGTACAGAATATTCCCCCACCAAGCGATCATGGCTTGCTTGACCTCAATGGGGCACGGGGCTGCTGCGTGGATGGCATATTGAAGGCTACTGAGATCCGCGCTGTCGCGAGCTGATTGGGGCAGCGCCAGCAATCGGTTGAACATGGTTGGGACCCATTGACTGTGGGTGATGCGATGCTGCTCGATCAGTCTAAGGGCCTGCTGGGCATCAAATTTCCGCATGATGACCGACGTGCCGCCTAGGCGAGAAACCATTAGGTTGTACCGTAAAGGCGCTGAGTGATAGAGCGGCGCGGTAGAGAGGTATTTTGTATTGTCATCAACGCCATGCATCTCGATGCGTTTCGCAATCAGATCGGACACTGTACCGACTGGGGATAAGGGTAGATCAAACCGCACGCCTTTCGGAAGGCCGGTCGTGCCGGAGGAATAAATCATTTCGGCGCCCTCACGCGCATCGGCCTGAGGGGTGATGGGAAAGTCTGAAATGGCCGTGCCCCAAGAAAGACTTGGGCCCCGGTCAAGCGTCACCACGGTCAACTGTGGGGGTAAGGTTAAGTTTGTTTGGTCCAAAATGGATTGCTTGGTGAACAGGACGCGAGCTTCACAGTTTTCAAGGATGTAATTGACTTCCGCCGCCTGAAAGAAAGTGCTGATCGGCGTGAAGTACAGTCCCGAGCGTTGAGCGGCCCAGGCGATGGTTAAAAATCGGAGGTCATTGTCTAACAGGATGGCAATGCCATCGCGGTGCTTTAGACCCAGGCTGGATAGGAAATGCGCGGTTTGATTGGATTGCTCGTCCAATTGGCGATAGGTCGTTTGTTGGGTACCGTCGTCAGAAACAAAAGCGAGCTTGTTCGGACGCAGTTGATTGTGCAGGCCTGGATGCATCGGTCGAAATTAGTCTTTGCCACTGCCCTTGGGATTGAAGGCGGGCATCGGGAAGGGCGCAATATTGCCCTTGGCCTCGGAGATCTTTCCGACCCCTTCTTTAGCAACCTCGTCGATTCGGACGATTGAATGCATGGGGAGATAGCTGCGTTTTACGCCATCAAATTCGGCCTTTAACTTTTCTTCGCTGGGATCCACCAACATACCGGAGCGTTCCCCAAAAACCAGTTCCTCAATTTCGATGAAGCCATAAAGGTCTGATTGGTAGATTTGGCGAGCAAAGATTTCGAAAATCTGCCCCTGATTATAGAAAATGACTTTATAGGTGGGAAAGCTAGGCATAGTTTGGACGCTCAATATTTCAATAGACCAGTGGAGTAAAGCAAGGCCTTCGCGCTTGGAGTATAGCGCGAACCTTGTGGAAATATCAGGCCTGACAAGGGATTTTTCAAGACGCTAGTGGTTCGAGACGGTCCGGAATATAATGCGGGTCCTAACCAAACGTGGTGTGAGACTTTGAGCCTTCAACCCAAATTATTTATCAAGACCCATGGCTGTCAGATGAACGAGTACGATTCTTCTAAAATGGCAGATTTGTTGGGTGCAACCGATGGGTATGTGCTGACTGATGTTGAGGCCGAAGCAGACTTATTATTGCTCAATACCTGCTCTATTCGGGAGAAGGCTCAGGAAAAAGTCTTCCATCAATTGGGTCGATGGAGAAAACTCAAAGAAGCTAAGCCATCTTTAAAAATTGGCGTCGGCGGTTGTGTTGCCAGCCAAGAAGGCAAAGCGATCCAAGTCAGAGCGCCCTATGTCGATTTAATCTTCGGGCCACAAACACTCCACCGCTTGCCGGCAATGCTGAAGACCCAGCGAGACAGCGCGCAAGCTGTGATCGATGTGAGCTTTCCGGAGATCGAGAAATTTGATCGACTGCCTGAACCCTCTGTCGACGGACCATCCGCGTTTGTTTCGATCATGGAAGGCTGTAGTAAATACTGCACATTTTGCGTGGTGCCCTACACTCGGGGTGAAGAGGTCAGTCGCCCTTTGATTGATGTCGTTCGGGAAGTCATTCAGCTCGCAGAAAAAGGGGTGCGTGAGGTCAATTTACTCGGTCAAAATGTCAACGCCTATCGCGGCAAGCTGGAAGACGATCAATTCGCGGATTTGGCGTATTTGATTGCAACCGTTGCACAGATTCCGGGGATCGATCGGATTCGCTATACAACCTCACACCCGATGGAATTTACCGACAGTTTGATTGACCTCTATGCAGAAGTGCCAGAATTGGTCAGCCACCTGCATTTGCCAGTCCAAAGTGGCTCAGATCGTATTTTGGCTCGGATGAAGCGGGGTCACACCGTCTTGGAGTACAAGTCCAAAATACGACGGCTGAGAGCAATACGGCCTGACATCAGCTTGTCTTCAGACTTTATCATTGGCTTTCCAGGAGAAACCGATGAGGATTTCGCCGCCACGATGAGCCTCATAGAAGCGCTGGGTTTTGATCACTCCTTTAGTTTTATCTTTAGCGCCCGACCGGGAACCCCGGCGGCGGAGTTGCCCGATGAGACGCCGATGGACGTAAAAAAAGAACGATTAAATATCCTGCAAGCTCGGATTCTGCAGCATGCCATGCTGATTAGTCGGCGAATGGTGGGCACCGAGCAAGTCGTTCTGGTCACGGGCGTGTCTAAAAAGGATCCTGGGCAGCTGCAAGGTCGAACCGAAAATAATCGGGTCGTAAATTTTAGATCGGATGATGCCGCACTCATTGGCGGGTTTAGTCGGATCAATGTGACCGAGGCCTTACCCAACTCCCTGCGCGGAGACTGGGTCAGTGCACTCGATACAGGCATGATCCTTTGAGTCGTCAGTCGGTTGCAGAGGTCAATGTTGATGCCAGCGTGGCGAAAGTCATAAAGCTTGAACCCAATAATTCCGATCATTTGTCCGCGCTGTGTGGGCCTTTTGATAAAAACCTTCGGCAGATTGAGTCCCGCTTAGACGTCAAAATTAAGAACCGTGGACACGAATTCGAGATTCTTGGGGACAATAAGACGGTTGTTGCGACCCTCGAGTTACTCAAGCAATTGTATCGAGAAGTGATCAACGGCGGCGAGTTGAGCCCTGAGACGCTTCATTTATTTCTGCAGGAGTCGGGTATCGAGGCGATTACGGAGGGCCAAGACCCGTCCGTTCAACTGATCAAGACCCGAAAGAAATCGATTAAACCCCGAGGGGATAATCAGAATGTCTATGTCAGTGCCATCCGAACCCATGACATCAATTTTGGTATTGGGCCGGCCGGTACGGGGAAAACTTTTTTGGCGGTGGCCTGTGCTGTCGAGGCTTTCGAGCAGGAACGAGTGGGGCGGATACTGCTGGTTCGTCCGGCGGTTGAGGCGGGCGAGAAGTTGGGCTTTCTGCCGGGCGATTTAAGCCAGAAGATCGATCCTTACCTCAGGCCCTTGTATGACGCGCTGTACGAGTTATTCGGGTTTGAGCGGGTTGAGAAGTTAATTGAGAAGGGTTTTATTGAGGTTGCGCCGCTGGCGTATATGCGCGGCAGAACGCTGAATGATTCTTTTATTATTCTAGACGAGAGCCAGAATACAACGGTTGAGCAAATGAAAATGTTCCTGACGCGGATTGGATTTGGCTCGACCGTAGTGGTCACCGGTGATGTGACACAGGTGGATCTACCGCCTCGAACCCAATCCGGACTCAAACACGTAATGCGGGTGTTAGATGGTGTTAAAGGCTTATCTTTTACGCACTTTTCCTCTCGAGACGTTGTGCGACATCCATTGGTTCAAAGGATTGTCGAAGCCTATCAAGCCTTTGAAGATCGCGATTAAACCGTAGCCAGGCGCAAAGCATGATGCCCCTTCAAATCGATTTTCAGCAAAATGCGCTTTGTCCGGCGGATATTGCCTGTGATGCGGCACTGCCCTTGATTCAAACGATGATGGCATCGACTTGGCAACAAGCTGTGGCCCAAGGCAGGGCTTTGAGTCTTCCCCAGGCCCAGCAGTTCAGAGTCTGTATCCGATTTGTTGATCTGGCCGAATCACGCGCTTTAAATCAAAGCTACCGAGGACGCGATTACCCGACCAATGTGTTGTCGTTTACAACCAATATGCTGGATGAAGCCCATTGTCTAGATCTCGGCGACTTGGTGATTTGCGGGGCCTGTTTAGTTCAGGAGGCGGCAGACCAAGGTAAAGCGGCATCCGATCATTTTTTACACTTAGTCTTGCATGGTATGCTGCACTTGATTGGGTATGATCACGAATTCGAAGCTGATGCAGAGACAATGGAATCGCTAGAAGTGGCCGTTTTAAAAGAAGTTGGCGTTCAAGATCCGTATGAGGTGATTGTCGATGAGTGAAAGCGACTCGAAAACTGAAAAAAGCCGCTCTTGGTTAGAACGCCTATCGATGGCGTTGACCGGTGAGCCCAGCAGTCGAGCCGAGTTGCTTGAAGTGTTGCGTGCCTCTGAGCAACGGGAATTGCTCGATGCCGAAGCCCTATCTATTATTGAAGGCGCATTGACGGTCTCTGATTTAAAGGCCCGCGAGATTATGGTGCCAAGGTCTCAGGTGGTTTTTTTTAGGATAGACCAAACCGCTGGCGAGATCCTAACCGGGGTCATTGAAAGTGGGCACTCTAGATTCCCCGTCCTTGGGGATGGCAATGACGATGTGCTGGGCGTTTTGCTGGCAAAAGACATGCTGTTTTTAGCGCATCCTGACCGCTCGGAACGATTTAACCTTCGGGAGCTTTTGAGACCTTCCCCGGGTATCCCGGAGAGTAAACGTCTGAATGTGTTGCTCCAAGAATTTAAAGCCAATCGAAACCACCTTGCGGTTGTCTATGATGAATATGGCAGCATGAGTGGGATTATCACCATTGAGGATGTGCTCGAACAAATCGTCGGCGATATCGAAGATGAGTTTGATTATGATGAAGACGACTTCATCAAGCAGCATGTGGATGGCACCTATACCGTCAAAGCGTTGACCACCATCGATGATTTTAATCGCGCGTTCGGCAGCGAATTTGATGACGATGAGTTTGATACCATTGGTGGTCTGATGATGAATCGAATTGGCCGGCTGCCGAACCGTGATGATCAGGTGGTCATCGAAGGCTTTGAGTTCAGAGTGCTCAATGCGGACAATCGGAGAATCCATTTGCTCCAGGTTGCTCGCCGCAGCACAGATTAAGTTGACCGGACTCGGATTTAAGGCCGCTTGGCTCATTTGCGTGCTCGCCGGTAGTGTGCTGGTTGGCAGTTTTGCGCCCTTCGGATACTGGCCGCTGTCTTTGATCAGTTTGGTGGCGTTTTGCGCGGTCAGCACAGGCTTTAAAGGACACCGACTCGCAGCCCTTCACTACGGCTTTGCCCTGGGGCTCTTTGGCGCTGGGGTTGCTTGGATCTACGTCAGTATCCACACCTATGGCGGCGCCTCGAGCTTACTGGCGGGCGGTCTAACCGGGTTGTTTATCTTATTGTGGTCTTTAACCTTCATACCGCAAGGCTATGTCTTGTCCTACTTGCGCGATCGGGGTGGCTGGCCGAATGCGCCTTGGATGGCGATGACCTGGGTTCTGGGTGAGTGGTTTCGAGGTTGGTTCCTGACGGGCTTTCCCTGGCTCTATGTCGGTTACGCCCACACGGGAACCTGGGCGGGGCATTGGGCGCCTATTGGTGGCGTGCTGCTCGTGGGCTTTGTCGTGGTGCTCCTCGCGGAGCTTTTGGTTCGACAGTGGCGTGCGCCGAATCATTGGATACCGGTGGTTGTGACGGGATTATTCGCGCTGTCATTCAGCGTTGGCAGTCTTGAATTCGTCGATCGAGCCGGGAGCCTCAAGGTTGCTGGGATCCAAGCGAACCTTGATCAGCACACAAAGTGGCAACCGGAACAGTTCTTGAGCAACCTGAATGCCCACACTCGGCTCATGGTCGATTTGCCAGAAGTTGATTTGGTGGTTTGGTCGGAAGCCTCTTTCACTCGTTTTGCGCACCAGGGACAAGCGTCGTTGCAGCAGCTGAAAGATTGGGCCGATGCCGCGGGGGTGGGCCTGATTGTTGGCCTGCCGAGGGCGGATGAGACCGGTTTTTACAATACGGTGCAGGGCCTGGGCCTTGCTGAGGGCCGCTACTTGAAACGACATCTTGTGCCGTTTGGTGAATTTGTCCCGATGGCGTCTGTTTTGCGTGGGTTGATTCAGTTTTTTGATCTGCCCATGTCTCGGAATCAGCCGGGTCCAGCCGTGCAGGCGCCCATTCGGCTTGGCGCGCACGAGTTGTCCTTGTCGATTTGCTATGAGATCACGGATGCAGAGCTCGTACGCGGTACGGCGCAGGATCCAGCGCTTTTGATCACCGTCAGCAATGACACCTGGTTTGGTGCCTCAATTGGGCCAGAGCAACATTTGCAGATTGCGGCAATGCGCGCAGCGGAGCTCGCGCGTTCTGTCGTTCGGGTGACGAATAATGGGGTGACCGCTCTGATCTCAAACAAGGGTGACGTACTGGCGCGGTTACCGAAAGATGAACCTGGCGTGATGGTGCAATCCGTCCCGCTCTTTACGGGCCAGACGCCCTATAGTCGATTTGGACAATCTCCGATCATTGCGTTGTTATTGGGGTTTATGGCGGCTTCGCTGATTTGGAATCGGCTTTAAGCGGCAAAGTTCGCCGAGACTCTGGCGCGTAAGGTAGAATATTAATTCGTTGAATAGGTGAGTGACTATGGCTTGGCAAGAGGTACCGGACGCGTATGATCCGCAGGTTTTGGAGGCCGCTGAACAGGCAAATTGGCAGTCACAAGAAACCTATAAAGTCGTCGAGCAAGCCGGTCAGGAAAAGTTTTACTGCTTGGCGATGTTCCCTTATCCCAGCGGACAGCTCCATATGGGGCATGTTCGAACCTACACATTGGGTGATGTTATTGCTCGTTTTCAACGGCTCAATGGCAAACAGGTACTGCAGCCCATGGGTTGGGATGCGTTTGGCTTGCCCGCTGAGAATGCGGCGATTAAGCATCAGGTCCCACCGTCCGATTGGACGCTAAAAAACATTGCGCACATGAAGACCCAAATGCAGCGTCTGGGCCTGGCTTATGATTGGTCTCGGGAGTTCGCAACCTGTGATCCGGAATACTACCGCTGGGAGCAGTGGTTTTTTACCAAAATGTTTGAACAGGGCCTGGTTTATAAAAAAGCAGCTTGGGTGAATTGGGATCCGGTGGATCAAACCGTCCTTGCAAACGAACAGGTGGTGGATGGTAAAGGTTGGCGCTCAGGCGCCCGGTTGAGCGGCGGCAGCTGTCTCAGTGGTTTGTCAAAATCACAGACTATGCCGAAGAGTTGTTGGGTGAGCTCGATCACCTGCCAGGCTGGCCAGACAAGATTAAGACGATGCAGCGAAACTGGATCGGTCGCTCAGAAGGCGTTGAGCTCACCTTCCCAATGCCCGAATTTGGCGGGGTCGCTGTGTACACGACGCGACCGGATACCTTACTGGGGGTTACTTACTTGGCCGTCGCGCCGCAACATCCCATAGCGTTGGCCGCAGCAAGCGTAAGTCCTGCGATTGACGCCTTTATCCAAGATGCCCAACGGGTCAAAGTTGCCGAAGCCGAAATGGCGAAGATGGAAAAGCTGGGCATTGACTCTGGTTACGTTGCAACGCATCCGCTCACTGGCGAAAGCATCCCCATTTGGGTCGCAAATTTTGTGTTGATGGAATACGGCTCTGGGGCGGTGATGTCCGTGCCGGGACATGATCAGCGAGATTGGGAATTTGCTAAAAAGTATGACTTGCCGATCAAACAGGTCATAGCGAGTCGTCCGGATGGCGCCTCAATCCTCGATCAAGCCTTGACGGATAAAAACGAATTGATCAACTCTGGTGAATTCGATGGGTTAGGGTTTGATGAGGCCTTTTCAGCGATTACGGGCGCCCTAGAAGGCAAAGGCCTGGGTGCCCGTCGGGTCAATTATAGATTGCGAGACTGGGGGGTTTCACGACAGCGCTACTGGGGTTGTCCAATCCCATTCATCCACTGTGAGCAATGCGGTGCTGTGCCGGTCCCTGAGCAGGATCTGCCCGTCGTGTTACCCACCGATATTCAGTTTCAAGGCGTTGGATCTCCGCTCAAGACCCTGTCTGCTTGGTCTAGCGTGCCTTGCCCAAGCTGTGGCGGTCCGGGTGAGCGCGAAACCGATACATTTGATACGTTCATGGAGTCCTCTTGGTATTACGCGCGATTTATGTCGAACGATTCTGAGGCTGCAATGCTGGATGATCGGGCGAGATATTGGGGGCAAGTAGATCATTATGTGGGGGGCGAGGAGCATGCAATTCTGCATCTGCTCTACGCCCGTTTCTTTCATAAAGTCATGCGCGACCAGGGTCTCGTGCAAACCAATGAGCCGTTTACGAATCTTTTGGCGCTCGGAATGGTTTTAAAAGATGGCAGTAAGATGTCGAAGTCCGCGGGCGACGCCGGTGACCCGCAGCATCTTCTCGACGAGTTCGGTGCCGATGCGGTTCGAATGGCGATGATGTTTGCGGCGCCGCCAGAGCAAAGCTTTGAGTGGTCAGAAAATGGTGTAGAGTCGGCCTTCAAATGGCTCCGGACTCGGCTTTGGACAACGGTTGAAAACCATGTTGCCGAGGGCACAGCGGACGCTTTTGACCCGACGCGTTTGGATGAGACCGACAAAGGACTGCGACGAGTAACCCACGAAACACTGAGTAAGGCCTTCGACGATTATGGCCGGCGGCTGGCGTTCAATACGGTCGTTGCGGCTGCCATGACGCTAATGAATCATATTAATAAGTTTGACGGGCATTCCAGCGAATCTCGCGCGGTACTGCGAGAAGCGTTAAAAGCCGTTGTATTGGTTTTGTCGCCGATCACGCCCCACATCTCAAGTGCCTTGTGGCGCAGGTTAACGGGCGAAGATTTGAGCCAGGCTCAATGGATGGCAACCGATGAGCGTGCGTTGGTTAAAACCTCGATAGAACTCGTCGTTCAGATCAACGGTAAGTTACGGGCGAAGCTCGATGTGGCGGCGGATATTGATGAATCAAGTATTCGTCAAAAAGTGGCAGAGCTGCCCAATTTGACGCAATATTTTGACGGTAAACAAATCCGGAAGGTTATTTATGTGCCTGAAAAACTGATCAACTTTGTGGTGAATTGATGCGGATATTCTGGGCTGGCTGCCAAGGACTTGTACTGCTCATGCTCGCGGGCTGCGGTTATCAGCTGAGTCCGCCGGTGTCATTGCAGGGCGTTGAGGTGTCGGTTTCGGCAGGCATCGACTCTGCCGTCGGGCGTTTGCTGGATCAAGGGCCGCGTAGGAAAGGCGAGGCATCGAGTCCGTCGCCGCTGTCTTTAATTATTCATGAAGAAATATACTCAAAGTTTCCCATAGCGGCTGCAGCCTTTGATGAGGCAACGGAGTTTGACGTCACGCTGCAGTGGATATTTTCGCTGAAAAATAATCGGGGTGAACGGCTGGTTGATGCCGAGCGCATCACGACGAACGCGCATCTGACAAGACACAATCAACGCTTGGTTGCCGCCAGCGAAACCGAAAGCGCTCGTCTGGTGCAAATGCGTGCTGAATTAGCGAGCCAATTACGGGACCGAATGCAACCTTGGCTTGATGTGAGCTTGTCAAAGTGACTGAACTGCAGTGGATGGACGGGTTGGGCAGGCCGCGCCAAGGATGAAAATCTATCCCGAAAAATTGGCGGCAGAACTCAAAAAAGGGCTTGCAAGGGTTTATCTGATTTCTGGGGATGAACCCTTACTGCGTCAGCAGGTGTGCGATCAGATTCGGGCAGACGCCCGCTCGGCGGGTTTTATCGAGCGAGATTTGTTCCATGTTGAAACAGGTTTCGACTGGCAAGAGCTCCATTACAGCGCGAATAGCCTGTCGTTATTTGCCGACAAGAAATTGATTGAAGTCCGTCTGAGCGCGGCAAAACAGCCAGAAAAGGCAGCGAAAGCGCTCCTGGAACTTGCAAACGTTGGTGAGGATCTCGTGGTGCTTTTGAGTTTGCCGAAGGCAGACGCAAGCGTTCAGAAATCCAAATGGTTTAAGGCCCTTGAGGCTGTTGGGGTGCTGGTTCAGGTGTGGCCGATTGAGTCAAAAGACCTGCCGCGCTGGATTGAAAACCGATTTAAAGACAAGGGCTTTCGCATTGCCCGGGATGCGGTGCTTGCGTTATCGGCTCGGGTGGAAGGCAACTTGTTGGCAGCTGTTCAGGAAGTGGATCGATTGATCCTGGCGGCGCCGGCCACCGAAATCAGCCTTGAGATGGTGCAAGCAACCGTTGGCGACCATGCGCGCTATGATGTTTACCAGTGGTTGGATGCGGCCCTTGCGGGGAAGGCGGGTCGCTGTTTGCGCGTTCTCAATGGCCTGCAGGCTGAAGGCACCGAGGTCTTGTTGGTCACTGGCGTCCTGACGCGAGAACTTCGCACCTTGATTGGGATCAAAGCGCAAGCGCAGGCCGGCTCCTTGGAGGCGGCGCTGCAGAGTGCGCGTATTTGGCCTAAGCGCAAAGCCTTAATCAGTCGCGTGGTCCAGCGTCTCAGTCTCGATGACCTTCAAGCCATTCATGGGGCGGTTCGGGCAGTCGATGCCATTGTGAAAGGCGTCGAGCCAGGTGAGCCCTGGGATGTTATGGCCAATATCTCGATGCGGTTATCGGGGCACCGAATCGTTGTACCCTTCCCGAAATGAAACCCCTAGCCTGACCAAAAGAGATCCGGCGAGGTGTTTAGTTGATGTGGGTTGTGGCTTCACTGCCCCGATCAATCAAGGTGATGCCTGAAGGTTGAACGTCGAAGAGGGTGATGCTGCCATTATCTGGGCGGCAAACCAGGACCTCATCGCGTTGGGTGGCGTAGGAAACCATCGCATTGATGGCGACAAAGTGAGAAAAAATAGCGGTATCGGTTGAGCAGGCCATCAGGCATTGCGCCATATGATCTCGCCATTGCTGTAGTGCCTCGGATTGCTCGGACCATTGGCCTTGCATAACGGCTTGCAGCCACGCGCCCCGATCTTCTAAAGCAATGCCATGGCTTGGCACTTCGGCAACGCGAGAATCAATGGTTACGGCTTGTTTTAGCTGTTCAGCTATTGGCACCGCGGTTTCTTGGGCGCGTTTCAAGGGGCTCGATAACAGCGCAAGCGGCGCCTGGACCGCCAGTACGCTTGCGGCCTGCACTGCCTGGTCGCGGCCGAGATCATCGAGTCCCGGGTCAAGATCGCTCGTAAAGTTGGCAGCGGCTCGGCCATGTCGAACCATATAGACCTTTGGCATGGTAAGGCTCTCCTATCAGTGGCACTTATGGTAGCAGAGTTAAAGGTCCTGCCGTGGCAATTTAAGGGACAAATCGCTATTCTTAGAACCCTGCGGCGGGTGGCTAAAAGCAAACCCGTTGCGGTTGAACCGAACCCCTGGGGCCTCATCTGGTGCGGGGTTTACCTCAACGATTCCAAGCGGTCTGTCGTGACCGTGCGGGGTTATTACAAGGCAATAGCCGCTCAGTTTTCTAAGGTTAAAATTATGGCAAAGCAATTAGGCGCGTTGGCTGGAGACGGTATCCCAGATACGCAGGTCGCAGTGAGAGAAACCTTCGGTATAGATGTCGATCTCTTGGTTCCGGCATTTTCTCAGACCTCTGAACATGTACCGGCCATCGATGAAACCTATTTATTCAATAAGGAGACAACGCTTGCGATCTTGGCGAGCTTTGCGCACAACCGTCGCTGTATGGTGCAGGGGTTTCACGGCACCGGGAAATCGACCCACATTGAACAAGTCGCCGCGCGTCTAAATTGGCCTTGCATCCGGATCAATCTGGACTCGCATGTATCGCGCATGGACTTGGTGGGTAAAGATGCGATTGTGCTGCAGGACGGCAAGCAAATCACCGAGTTTAAGGAAGGGTTGCTGCCTTGGGCGTTGCAGCGCGCCTGTGCCATTGTTTTCGATGAATACGACGCAGGTCGGCCGGATGTGATGTTTGTAATCCAGCGCGTACTGGAAGTTGAAGGCAAGCTAACGCTGCTGGATCAGAGCCGGGTTATTAGCCCCCATCAAAGTTTTCGCCTTTTCTCGACCACCAATACCATCGGGTTGGGTGATTCAACCGGGTTGTACCACGGGACGCAGCAAATTAACCAGGGCCAGATGGATCGATGGAATATTGTGACCACCCTGAATTACCTCCCCCATGAACAAGAAGTTGAGATCGTGGCCGCAAAAAGGCCGAATCTGGATCGTAAAGACCATTGGGCATATGGTGTCAGTGGCCGCGCTGACTCGGCAAGGCTTCATGAACGGCGATATCTCGATTGTGATGTCGCCTCGAACCGTGATCATGTGGGCTGAAAATGGCGAGTTGTTTGGTGATTTGGGCTTTGCTTTCAGGCTGACATTTTTGAATAAGTGTGATGAAACCGAGCGTGCAATCGTTGCTGAGTACTATCAGCGGTGCATGGGCACTGACCTGCCCGAATCGACCGCAAACGTGGTTTTAGCGGGCTGATGATCTGATGCCACCCCAGCTGGATGATGCAACAGAAGTTTTCCGTCAGGCCGTGACGGCAACGATGCGGGCTATCTCGGGCAATGATGAGCTCTCGGTGACCTTTGGTCGAGGTAAGCCGTTTATTCATGGCAATAAGGCGAGGATTCCCGTGCCGGAAGTCGGTGGCTCGCAAGCGGCGCTTGCGGCTTTGCGGGGCACCGCGGATCGGTTTGCACTGCGCACGCGATACCATGACGAAGCCCTGCACGATCAGGGCCGGCCAGCGGCCGGGGTTGCCCAAGATCTGTTTGATGCGGTGGAGGAATCCCGGATTGCAGCGATCGGCACGTATCTCATGCGCGGGGTGCAAGATAATTTGCATCACCAGCTGGATGATGCCTTGCAACAACAAGGCGCCTACGACATTACCTCAACAGAAGACGCGCCCCTTGGCCAGGCAGTCGGGTTGTTTCTCCGCGAAAAATTAATTGCCGCCGAGTTGCCAGAGTCCGCCGCGCGCGTGCTGGATCCTTGGCGGACGTATATTGAAGATCGGGTCGGTACGCAGTTAAGTGATTTCGAAGGGAAGGTCTTTGATCAGGAAGCCTTCTCAGAACTGGCGCGCAGTTTGATCGCTGATTTTGGGTTGGCCGAAGATTTTGGTCAAGATGATCAGAACGGGGATCAAGATGATACGGATGATCAGGAACAAGAGGCCGAAGCCGAGGCCGGGGACGAAGGGGCAGATCAAGACCAGGGCGCTGAAGGTGATCTTTCAGACGCCATCGAAGGCGATGTACCCGTTGATATGGATGCATCTGATTTAACAGAATCCGATGGGTCTGAAGACGACGGTGGCGCGCCGCCTGACGCTAATGCGCAAAGAAGTTGGGCGCGCCCGAAGACCTTTGAATATCAAGCCTACACGACAGAGTTTGATGAAGTGGTGTTTGCGGATCAGCTTTGTGATAGCGAAGAGTTGGATCGCCTTAGAGGCGTTCTGGATCAGCATCTGCAAAACTCTCAGATCATTATCAGTAAGCTTGCCAATCGATTACAGCGTAAATTGATGGCGCAGCAGAGCCGTGCTTGGGAGTTTGATCTTGAGGAAGGCGTACTGGATACCTCACGGCTGCCGACCATTATCATGGATCCATTTTCCTCGCTGGCGTTTAAGCAGGAAAAAGAAACTAAATTTAAAGATACGGTCGTGTCGATTTTGATCGATAGCTCTGGATCAATGCGCGGCCGATCCATTTCGATCGCGGCGATGTGTGCTGATATTTTGGGCAGAACCCTTGAGCGGTGCTCGGTTAAAGTTGAGATTTTGGGGTTCACGACCAAGGCTTGGCGGGGTGGTCAATCGCGGGAGTTGTGGTTGCAGCGCGGAAAACCGCAGCAACCCGGGCGCCTGAATGATTTGCGGCATATTATTTACAAAGCCGCGGATATGCCCTGGCGTCGTGCAAGGCGGAATTTGGGGCTGATGATGCGCGAGGAGTTGCTCAAGGAAAATATTGATGGTGAAGCGCTACTCTGGGCCTATAACCGTATTCATGGTCGACCCGAGGATCGCAAGATTTTGATGGTGATCTCGGATGGTCTGCCCGTTGATAACAGCACCCTCTTGGTCAATCCGAGTAACTTCCTGGAACAGCATTTAAAGTTCGCCATCGATCAAATTGAAAACACCGAAAGTGTTGAGCTGGTGGCGATTGGTATTGGTCATGATGTCACGCACCATTATGAGCGCGCCGTCACCATTACGGATGCGGAACAACTTGGCGATGCCATGACTGAGCAGTTGGTGGGCTTGTTTGACGAGCAAAAGCCAGGCTCACCGGTTCAAAGGCGGTAATCAGTGTCGAGAGTTATCTTGTTAAAGTTAATCGATCGTTATGGTCGTCGGTATCCTGAAGAAGCCGACGTCATTGCGTCCTTCGAGGACTTTGTTCGCAGTCATGAAAATTGCTTTGAACGCTCCCTCACGGTGGGACACGTGACAGGATCGGCCTGGATTGTAGACCAGCCCCATAAGCACTGTTTGTTGACCCACCATCGCAAACTCGACCGGTGGTTGCAGTTAGGTGGCCATGCGGACGGCGATGACGATATTGCGCGGGTTGCGACCCGGGAAGCCTATGAAGAGTCTGGTCTTGAAGCGCTGCAGCTCGTGAGTTCTGAGATTTTTGATCTGGATGTGCATTTGATTCCTGAACGCGGTAATGAGCCTGCGCATTACCACTATGATGTTCGTTATCTGTTTGAGTGCGCTGGGGATCCGGCTTTAACGGTCAGCGAGGAGTCGAATGAGCTAGCTTGGGCTGCGCTGTCAGCAATTGAGACCTACACGAGCGAGGATTCTATTTTAAGAATGGTTCGAAAAACGGGTTAACCCGCCAGCCGACTCACCTTTCGTCATAAAGATGACAGGCAACCTGATGATCCGAGGCGATCAGTCGAGATTCGGGCGTCACAGATTGACATTGGGGCATAACCTCAGGACAGCGGTCGGCAAATCGGCACCCGGGGCCCATATTGATCGGCGAGGTAATCTCACCCGTTAGCTCGGCACTTGGCCGAGTGCGCTCAAGCACTGGGTCTGCTTCCGGGTTGGATTGAATCAGCAGTCGGGTGTAAGGATGTTTAGGCTCGAAGAAAACAGCGTCCGATGGACCGCTCTCAACGAGCGTTCCTAAATACATAACGGCCATTCGATCGGAGATATAACGCACCATCGAGAGGTCATGGGCAATGAATAATAGCGTCAAGCCCAATGAATCTTTTAGGTCTTCGAGCAGGTTAACCACTTGGGCTTGAACGGAGACGTCGAGCGCGGATATCGGCTCATCACACACCACAAACTTAGGCTTGATGATCATAGCGCGTGCGATCCCGATTCTTTGTCGTTGACCGCCTGAGAACTCATGGGGAAACCGTGACATGTGATCAGGGTGCAGGCCAACTCGACGTAGCCAAAAACCCACTTCGTCTTGAATATCGGCACGCGGGATGCCCTTGAGCGCAAGACCCTCGCCGATGATATCCAGCACCGTCATGCGCGGGTTGAGGGATGCATAAGGGTCTTGGAAAATCATTTGAATATCAGCGGAATATCGCAAGTGGTCTTTTGCGGTGTATTTCTGCGGTAAGGGCGAGCCTTTAAAGAAGACCTCGCCGGCTGTCCGTTCATGCAAGCCAATTAGGGTTTTTCCAAAGGTGGATTTTCCGGATCCGCTCTCGCCAACCAGACCTAGAATCTCGTTTTCGGCAATCGAAAGAGAGATGCCGTCAACGGCATGAAGCGTCTGGTTGCGCCCAATATGAAAGTGCTTTTTAAGGTTTTTGGTTTCTATCATGCGCCATGACTCGCAATCAGGTTGGGCTGATACAGGCCTTGGGTTTTGGGTGCCCCTGGCGCTTGCAGCCAACATCGAGCGGCATGAAGGGGCTCGCGTGGGTCGCTGAACAATGGCGGGTTTTCTTTGTGACAAATACGCATGGCATGTGGGCACCGAGCCGCATAACCGCAACCGCTTGGCGGTGAAAACAAATCAGGGGGACTACCGGGTATGGGCTCAAGCTTTTTGTTTTGCTGGCTCACATTGCTTGGCATCGCCAACTTCAACCCAAGGGTATAGGGGTGGGCGCTCTTATAGAAAATATCATCGACGCTGCCCTGCTCGACGATTTGGCCGGCGTACATGACGCAAACGTTCTGGGCTGTCCTTGCGACAACGGCAAGGTCGTGAGTGATCAGGATGATGGCCATGCCATCGCGGGATTGAAGCTCTTTCAACAAGTCTAGAATTTGCGCTTGTATGGTCACATCCAAAGCGGTGGTTGGCTCGTCTGCAATCAATAGTGATGGCGAGCAGGCGAGGCTTTGGGCAATCATGGCGCGTTGGAGCATGCCGCCTGAAAACTCAAAGGGATATTGATTAAGGCGTTTTTGCGCTTCTGGGATCCGCGTTCTGATCAGGAGTTCGCTGGCAATCTCGCTTGCCTGTTGAGTGCTCAGGCCGCGGTGGACCTTTAAGGTTTCTGCGATCTGGGCGCCAATGGTCATGGTTGGATTAAGAGACGTCATAGGGTCCTGGAAAATCATCCCGATCTCCTTACCCCGAAATTGATTCGCGGCTTGAGCCTGGAGTCCTAGAATCTCTTCACCCTTGAGTTTTGCAGAGCCGCCGGTGATTTTTCCGGGCGGCATTGGAATGATGCCCATGATGGATTGCACGGTCACACTTTTGCCGCATCCCGATTCACCGACGATCGCCAAGACTTCCCCGGCATCGACGCTGAAATCAACGCCTCTGACAGCTTTAACGACGCCGCCATAGGTCTCAAACTCAACGGAAAGGTTGCTAACCTCAAGCAGTTTATGGGTGCCCATTATTCTCGCGACCTCATCTTTGAATCTAAGGCCTCGGTTAGTCCATCACCCAGCAGGTTAAACGCGAGCACAGTGATACTGATAAAAAGGGCAGGGAAAAATAGTTCATGGGGATGACTGAGCATCGTTTTCACGCCTTCATTGCACATTGATCCCCAGGACGGCGTGGGTGGCGCAACCCCCATGCCAATAAACGATAAAAAGGCCTCGGTGAAGATCGCGGAGGGCACGGCAAAGGTTAAGGTCACAAGGATCACGCCCATGGTGTTGGGAATGATGTGTCTTGCAATCAAATAGCTGGGCCTGCCGCCGAGCAGGCGAGCCGCTTCAATATAGCCTTGCTCTCGGATCTTTAAAACCTGACCCCTCACCAAACGTGCGGTGCTCGGCCAGAGCAGCAGGATCAGCGCAACGAGCATCGGCAGGATACCGCTTTCGCCTGGTCCGATGCCGAAGCCGATTTTAAACAGGATCATAAACAGCAGGAAGGGTAGGGCGACCACAAAGTCGGCAAAGCGCATTAAAAATTGATCAATCTTGCCACCAAGGTAGCCGGCAAAGCCGCCATAAAAAACACCGAAAAGCACATAGATGAATGGCGCAACAACCCCAATAAATAAAGAAACTCGAGCGCCTTGCATTAGCCTTGCCAGCATATCTCGACCAAGGTAATCGGTTCCGAAAGGATGAAAGGCGAGCGATACCGAGCGTCCAGGCGCGTCTGATGGATCAATGAGACCGCGTTCCAGGGCCTGACTCATGGTAATGGATTGCACGGGGGTCACCTTGAGGGTGGTAACAACATCGAACTCATCGAGCCCGTCCGTTGGAATGATCGAATAAAAGTAAGTTTGAGACTTGAGATTAAGTCGATCTTCGAAGCCTAGGATGTTGCCCGCGTCAATCGTCTCAAGGGGCAGTCCAAGTCCTTGCAGGCCGCTTGGCTCGGACTCACTTCGATAGATGCTATAGCCTCCTGCGTCCTGAACCGGTGACCAAGTTAACCGTATGGATTGGGTGTTTGGCGTCCCGACGATCGCAAAGCCCGTGACGGCGTCGAGGGTATCGGGATATCCGGTCGGCTCGGCGGGATGTCCTTGGTCAACCGGCGGCGTCCAAGGCAGATAGTCGCTGACCAAAAGCGCGGTTTTGGGCAGTGCCGGGGCTTGGGATATTTGATCCAGATCTTGAGCACTTGGGTCCTTGGTCCAAAGAAAGGGGCCTAGGATGGTAAAGAGCGCAAGACCAATGATCAGGTATAGGGAGATGATGGCGCGGGTGTTTTTCTTTAACCGAATCCAAGCGTCTTGCCAGTAGGACAGCGATGGCCTTGAAAGCTGCTCAAGGCTGTCAGTCGACAGCTCTGGCGTGAAATCGTCTGCTTGCAGCGCGGGATGAGGGATCATTTCAGCCTCACTCTGGGGTCAATAAAGCCGTAAATGATGTCGACCAGAATGACCATAAAAACAAGGAAGGCGCCATAAAATACGGTGGTTCCCATGATGACCGTGTAATCGAGCTGTTGAACGGCTTGGACAAAATATCGGCCCAGACCGGGGATCGCGAAAACAAGCTCGACAACAAAGCCGCCCGTCGTAATCGCCGCAATTTGGGGTCCTAAAACGGTGACAACCGGCAGGATGGCATTGCGGAGCTGGTGTTGAAAAAAGATCCGGCTCGGTGAAAGGCCTTTGGCCCGTGCGGTTCGGATGAAGTCTTCGTTTACAATCTCAAGCATAGACGAGCGCATGAGTCGCGTCAGTAGGGCCATGGTACCGAGCCCGAGCACCAGAGACGGCACGATCATATGAGCAAAGGTGCCCCAGCCCGCCACGGGTAAAAAGGAAATATTGAACCACTGATTAATGTTAACCAGAAGGAGTTGGCCCAAAGCAGCAAAGACAAAGCTGGGTACGGAAATACCAAGAATCACCAGGAACATAATGATGATATCGGGCAGCTGATTTCGGTACAGCGCGGTTAAAGCGCCCCAGAGAATGCCGCCCAGCGCGGCAAAGGTAATGGCTAAGATGCCAAGGGCTGCCGAAACCGGAAAGTGGTCTTGGATGATGTCGTTCACTTTTCTATTTTGTTGGGTAAAGGAGATGCCGAAATCACCTTGCACCATATTGCCCAAATAGATGACGTATTGCTCGACGATCGGTTTATCTAGGCCGTATTTTCGCGCAAGGTTCTCGCGAATTTCGGGGGTCGTGGCTTTTTCGTTCATCAACGGGTCGCCGGGCACGGCGTGCATTGCCAGAAAGGTGGCGGTTGCGATGAACCAGATAGTGACCAGTCCCGATAGAATGCGTCCAAGCGTGTATTTCAACATTGGGGTCAGGGCACAATGCGGGCGTAAGTGAAGTCAGGATCAGAGCCAACGACGGTGCGTCGCATGCCCTTGATTTTAGGATGCTGTAGATAAATCACGCCCTGCTCATACATGGGGAGGATAATGGCATCTTCATGCACAATGGTTTGAAGGCCTGCCATAGCCGCCATTCTAACTTCGGGATCATTACTGTTCATCGCTTTTCGAACCAAGCGGTCATACTCCGGATTGTTGTAGCGACCCCGATTGTTCAAATTCCAAGAGGCGAACAAATCGCCAAAGGTCATGATGTCGTCAAAATCCGGACCCCAGCCCGCGCCAACGATGTCAAAGTCGCCGTTGGTCATTTTAGCCAATCGTTGCTTAAACGTTTGAACATCAATTTTAAGATCAAGATCAAGCTTGGTCTTCAGCATGCCTTGCATGTATTCCGCTTGTTTGGTCGCGGTTGGGCTGTCGCTGACGAGCAAGATTAAGGGTGGAATCGCCTCTAAACCAAGCTCGGCTTTTGCCTCTTGGAGTAATTGCTTTGCTTTAGCCAAATCCGGTCGAGTGACGACCGCTGGATATTCTTGTCGGAAGGGTTTGTTCACGCCCATAATCCAACTTGGGAATAAGCTGGCCCCCGGTAAATTGCCCGGCGTTTGCAGAACCTTATTCACGAACTCGTCAGCATCGAATACGGCTTGGATGGCTTGGCGGAGCTTTTTATTGTGGGTAATGCGTTCTGGCCGGTAGTTGTACTCTAAAAAGTAGACGCTGCCGGTTACGAATTTCTTAATTCTAAATTGATTGTTTAAGGCATCTTTGTAGGTCTCGCCATCGAGTTGGGTATAGGCAATCTTGTCGTCAATAAATAGATTGAGGCGTGCTCGCGTATCGGCAGTAATGTATTCAGCGTCAATGACCTCTAAGGAAATGGCCTCGCTATTCCAATAGTTCGGGTTCTTTTCCATTTTCAGTGAAGCACTGTGGACCCAGTCCGAAATTCTGAAGGCGCCGTTATACAGAATGTCTTTGCTGTCGGCGGCATAGGCGCTGCCGGTGGCGCGGTAGAATTTTTCCTGAACAGGGAAGGTCGTCACGAAGGCGGTTAATTTGAGGAAGTAACCGGTTGGGCGCTCCAAAGTAATTTGGAGCGTAAAGTCATCGATGGCTTCGATGCCAAGATCGGTTAGAGGCTTGTTGCCTTGATTAATGGCCTCGGCGTTTTTTACGGGGTAGAGGATAAAAGCGTATTGGGAGGCCGTTTTAGGGTCGACGACGTTGCGCCAGGCAAACACAAAGTCGTGTGCTGTTACCGGGTCGCCATTGCTCCACTTGGCATCTTTTCTTAACCAAAATGTGGCGGAATCTTCCGTTAACGCCCACCGCTCCGCAACGCCCGGCGCCAAGTTGCCGCGACGGTCATATCGCGTTAAACCTTCCATAACATGTCCCAACACAAAAATGGACACCTGATCGGTTGCGGTCATGTTGTTCAGTTGTGGTGGCTCTTGGGCCAAGGCAATTTTGACCGTTTGAGCCGCGGCATCGACTGATTGCGCCAGGATAGGATTTGAAAAAGCGAAGAGGAACAGTGTCAGAATAAAAAATTTTGGCATGGTGATTGATTCGAGGTCACGGAAATCGAAGTCTAGCATGGGCCACTGATTTGTCCGAATACCTGAGACGACCTAAGCGGTTTAGGCCGCGTATTTTAACAGATTGGAAACAACGCGCTCTAAGTGGGTGAGCGAGTTACACACTTCGGTTTGGTGGCAATTGGGGCCGTACTTTTTCATCTCAGCATCGCCCACGAGCCAGTTTGATCGCGGCTCAGGATTGAGCCAGATAACCCGTTTGGATTTCTCGTACATTTCTCGGAGAATTTCAGCCTTTGGATCGCCGTGATTGTTGCGGGCATCCCCTAAAACGATAATGGTGGTTTTGTTGTCCACATCATCCATACAGTTGCGCTTGAAATCCTCGAGCATTTGGCCGTAGTCGGTCGAGCCATTGCCATAATCACGCATCGTCTTTGCCATAGCATCTTCAAGGTTGCTGCTCTGGAACAGTCGGGTCACTTCGCCAGATCAGACGAAAAGGCAAAGCTGCGCACTTTTGGGATGATTTCCGCAAGGCTGTACAAAAACATCAGCAAAAATCGAGAGTAATTGCTGACTGAGCCGCTGACGTCGCAGATGCACATGACTTTAGGCCGATCAACTTTTACTGATTTCCACTTTAGATCGAAAAACACGCCATCGTATTGCATGTTATGCCGAAGCGTTTTTCGAATATCGAGTTGGCCTCGTTTGTGCGTTTTGCGCCGTTTTGAATGAATGGATACCAATTTTTTGGCCATCTTAAAGACAATTTCTTGTACGTCCTTATGATTGCGTTTCTCAAGGTTACTGAGTTTGACCTTCTTGAGCAGCTCTTCTCGCAGCTGCTTGCCATGTTCGTCTGCATGAAGAAAGAATTGCTTCTCGACATAATCGCGGACCTGGTCTCGAAGCTGATCCCGCGCGCGTTTTAATTTCCCGGCCAAGCGCTGCTCGCCGCGATCAGCGGCCTCTTGGCGCTCGGTAATCTCCTCTTGCAGGGCCTTCAGGCCCATTTGGTCCATGATCTTTCGGGTATAGAGCCCTTTTTGGGTGAACACAACGATTTGGTTGACTTCAACTGCCCGGCCGGCTTCGGCCATCGCAACCATTAAGTCGCTGCGGGTGCCTTGCAATAGCAGTTGACCCAGGGCTGAGGTGGGTGGGGGCGTGTCTTCATTGCCGCTTTCCGCATCCTCGGCCTCAGAGGGGTTGCCTGAGCCTTGGCCTGATCCTTTGCCGCCAGGCTGCCCTTGGGGATTGTTGCCGGAATTTTCATCCTCAAAGGCATCGCTATCCTCTGCCTCATCCGGACTGCCGCCAGCGACTGGGGCCTGCATAACATCATCAAAGGTGAAGAACTTTTCAAAACAGGTTTCAAACGTTTCTTTTTCTTCAGGGTTCTTGGCCAACAACATCGACAGGGTGTTTTTAAACAACGCACGATCTTCGTAGCCGACAAACTCAATGGCGGCCATGACATCGAGGGTCTCAGCCGGAGAAACCTTAACTTCGGCCGTCCGCAGAACCTTCACAAAATCGACGATTGTTTTCTCCATTAACTGCCCTTAAGTGCCTTGTTCGTCAACATTTGCACCTCGCCGGTCACGGATTCAATGTCCTCTTGAAACTTCAAGATGACGTTCAGGGTTTGCTTGACCAAGTCCGCATCGAGGGATTCTGTATGCAGCAGAATTAACGCCTTTGCCCAGTCGATGGTCTCGCTGATGGCAGGCACTTTTTTAAGGTCCATTTCACGCAACGCTTGAATAAAGGTGACCAGTTGTCGCCTGAGTTCCGCTGGAACCTCTGGCACGCGGGCTTGAACGATCTGGCTTTCAAGGTCGGCGTCTGGAAACGGGATGTAAAGGTGTAAGCAGCGCCGCTTTAAGGCATCGCTGATCTCACGGGTATTATTGCTGGTTAAGAAAACCAAGGGCTTGCGATCGGGGTTTGCTTTAATCGTGCCAATTTCGGGAATTGAGAGTTGGTAGTCGGACAGCATCTCTAAGAGCAGGGATTCAAATTCATGATCACTCTTGTCGACCTCATCAATTAATAAAACGCAGCCCGCTTCTTCTTTTAAAGCTTTCATCAACGGTCTTGGTTCTAAAAACTCCTCTGAAAAGAAGACATCGCCGAATTCATGAAGTTTCGCCACCGACTCTGTCAGGCCTTTTGCGCCGTCTAAAATCTCACCAAGGGTTTCTTTTAGAACTTGGGTATAAAGCAACTGCTTGCCGTATTTCCACTCATAGATGGCCTTTGATTCGTCCAGGCCTTCGTAACATTGCAAACGAATACAACTGATGCCGAGCATATCGGCCACGGATTTCGCCAGCTCCGTCTTACCAACGCCGGGAGGGCCTTCAATGAGTACTGGCTTGTCTAAGTGATAGGCCAAGAAAACCGCGGTCGCGATCTGTTCATTGGATATATAGTTTAACCCTGCTAGGCCGGAGTGGATGGCCTCAATGGTCGCTAGGTGCTCGTCGCGGTCTAAGGTCAACGGTGATCCCCTTTTGAATAGATTAGGTAATGCGACAGGCAGTGGTTGCACGGCGCGGGCTAATAATGCGTCAGGCATTATGGAAAGACCACGATAACTTGTACAGACAGAGTCAGACTATCATTCATGGCGATCCCTATGGATCATGTTGAATGATAGATGGCGCGCTCAAGGCGAACTTGTGATCCGGAACAGCGTCTGCTTAGGGCGTAACGAGTCAAGCGCGTAAGCCGAGCTTTGCATTTTCTCGCGCCGTGCTGCTGAGATTATCTTAGCGAATGGCGGCGCAGCCTATCGTGTGGCGCGAGACCGTGGGCGCGTTTGCTGAGCACTTTCCCCAAAATGGGACTGGGTTAATTCGGTTAGTGTCAGTGAGCCCTTGCTCGTGATTTGCACTCTAAGCTGTTATTTTTCGGACAAGGGGTAAATTTATGAGGGGATCATGACAAAACTTTGGCTATTGATTGTAGGCGTTGCATTGAGTTGGGCAGTTTGGGCTGATTATCCGTCGACCTATGAACCGCCACCCCATGCAGCTTTCGTGCTGACCCATGCAATCGTTGACATTGGCGAAGGGCAGGGCGAGTTCAACGGCTGGGTATCGGTGGCCGATGGTAAGATTGCGGCCATTGGCAGGATGGACGAACCAACACCCGGTGATGCACTCGAAATCAATGCGGGGGGCCGCTGGCTGACGCCCGGCGTGATCGATGTCCACAGTCATTTAGGGGACTATCCGTCGCCCGGATATCGGGCGCACAGTGATGGCAACGAAGCCACGTCACCCGTGACGGCTGAAGTTTGGGCTGAGCACAGTGTTTGGCCTCAAGACCCACAGTTTCCGCTTGCCCTTGCTGGGGGCGTCACAACCCTGCAAGTGCTGCCGGGTTCCGCGAATCTGTTTGGTGGGCGCAGCGTCGTTTTGAAAAACATTTGGTCGCGGACGGTCCAAGGTATGAAGTTCCCAGGCGCGCCCTACGGTTTGAAAATGGCGTGCGGCGAAAACCCAAAACGGGTTTATGGCGGTCGCTCCCAGTCCCCTTCAACACGTATGGGCAACTTTGCAGGTTATCGAAAAGCCTGGATCGATGCGCAAGAATATCAAAAAAAATGGGTACGCTTTGAAAAAGCGTTGGGTGAGTACGAACTTTGGCGTACCAGCAACGAGGGCGAATCAGATTACAAGGAGCCGCCCTCGCCCCCTAAGCGCAACTTGCAGATGGAAACCTTGGTTGGCGTGTTAAAGGGCGAAATTTTAGTTCATAACCACTGTTACCGAGCAGATGAGATGGCCCAGATTATTGATTTGAGCCACGAGTTCGGTTATCAAGTGACCGCATTTCACCATGCGGTCGAGGCTTACAAAATTGGCGATCTCTTGGCTGCGAATAACATTTGCTCGGCAATGTGGGCGGATTGGTGGCAGTTTAAACTGGAGTCCTTTGACGGCATCAAAGAGAACGTCGCGATGGTTCAAGCAGCTGGCGCTTGCGCCATTGTTCATTCGGATTCGGCAACAGGCATACAACGCTTGAATCAAGAGGCCGCAAAGGCGATGGCTGCCGGGCAACGGTTGGGTTTGCGTGTTGATGCCTCGGTCGCGCTGACCTGGATTACAAGAAATGCGGCACAAGCGCTTGGCGTTGCCGATCAAACTGGGACCCTAGCAGTCGGTAAAATGGCGGATATGGTGCTCTGGAGCCATCCGCCGATGAGTGTTTATGCACGCGCCGAAACAGTGTTCATTGATGGCGTTCGCCGCCTTGATCGAGCCGCTGGACTGAGTCCGGTGACCGACTTTGAACTGGGTCAACGCGAAGAGGTGTTTTGATGAAACGATTACTCCTGGTTACTACGATGTTGGTTATGTCTAACCTGTCAGCGAATGAATTGCTGATTCAGAACGTAAGGCTGCTTACAACCAGCTTCGAATCTGGCGTCATCGTCGATCTTCGGGTTGAAGATGGCATTATTACGGAGATCGGCGCTGACCTAGCGCCAAGCCCGGGTGCCACCTTTCTCGATGGTGAAAATCAGCCGGTGACAGCCGGTTTTATTGATTCAGGCACGACCATCGGTCTTGCCGAAGTCAGTGGCCTTGGCGTAAGCCGTGACGGCGAGCAGTCGGATGATGATATGACGGCGGGCTTTCAGGTTTATTTGGCCTTAAACGAAGACTCAAGCCTCATCCCCATCGCCAGTAACGATGGCATCACGCGCGGTCTGATTGTGCCGGAGGCGGGGGATAGCAATTATGCTGGTCAGAGCGCGTTGGTCCGATTTACGCGTGGTGCTGCGTTTTTGCAGCAGCAAACGGTGGCGCAGCATTTGTATTTGCGTGAGGGCGATCGGCGGCGAGCGGGGGGATCTCGGTCCAGTGCGCTTGCTGCGGCGCTCGAGGCGCTTGAGGAGTCTGCGCGATATGATCAACAGCCGCGGGCTTTCAATACCAACAAGAATCGGTCTTTTAACCTAGATGAATCGGATCTTGTCGCGTTGTCGGCGGTGCGGCGCGGCAAGGTACCGCTGGTGGTGCAGGTTGATCGCGCGGCCGACATCATTAAGGTGGTGACGGCCTTTGGTTCGTACCCGGCGCTGCGCCTGGTTTTGGCGAGCGCGACGGAAGCTTGGAAAGTGGCGCCGCTTTTAAAGGCAGACAATATTCCGGTTTTGATTAATGTTATGGAGAACCTGCCGCAAAATTTTGATCGATTGGGAGCTCGGCTGGATCAAGCGACGTTATTGGCGGAAGCGGGGGTGCGCTTTGCCTTTTTCTCGGGCTCGCCTTACTCGGAAACCCGCTCATTGAGTCAGGCGGCAGGGATTGCTGTGGCTCAGGGTTTGTCCTGGCAGCAGGCGATCACGGCGATCACCGCCGCGCCTGCCGAAATCTGGGGACTTAAAGGCCTTGGTCGAATCGAGGTAGGCGCTATTGCTGATTTGGTTATTTGGAATGGTGATCCACTTGAGGTGACCTCGGCGCCTGTGGCGGTTTTGATTGATGGCGCGCGGGTTGACCTTGAAACACGCCAGGATGCCTTGGCTAAGCGATACGTCGAACTGTTAAATCTTAAATAGGATTGGCGCCAAATCAGGCACTCGGCGCTGGTAAAGTTGCTTGACCCCAAATTGGGTGTCGACCGGCCCAAACCGGGGTGCGAGGATAAGCGGTAAGGAACGAACAGCAATTAACGAGGCATAACAAATGAAGATCATGGCCCACTGGATGAACTCAGTCCTTCGCATGTTGTTTATGAGCTTCTGTTTTTGGGCTGTGCCCAGTGTTGCTTTGGCGGCGCA
>JGI20152J14361_10000440_pt1 | contig 30552 bp, 26 predicted proteins | sample COG_02_FD_14361 | JGI IMG/M metagenome (IMG submission 14361)
TTTACTAAAGGTCGTGTACAAGACGATGTGATGCATGATTGGAATAATACTCCAAATCAGCAACACGTTCAGTCTTTTTACATGGATGAAACAGAGGTAACTAACTTAATGTATGTTGAGTATTTAGACTACTTGAAAAGAACTTATTCACCTGATGACGATTTTTATAAAAAAATATATGCAGGAGCTTTGCCTGACACATTAGTCTGGAGAAACCGTTTAGGATTTAACGAAGTTATGACTGAAAGTTATTTACGTCATCCTGCCTACAAAGAATATCCTGTAGTAGGAGTGAGTTGGATTCAAGCTGTAGAATATGCACAATGGCGTTCTGATCGTGTTGCTGAATTATCGCTTCGTAATGCTGGATATCGTAACATAAACGTTGCAAATACAGATCCAGAAAATAATTTTAACGTAGATAGATATATCAATGATCCTTCTGGACTTGACACAGGTGATGAAACTGAAAGTCCTAGAAGAAGAAATAGAAATGCAAGTGTAGATGCAGATGGTAATGAAACTGGCATTTATGCTACTCGTGAAAGCGGTGTCATTGGTCCAAAATATAGACTTCCAACAGAAACTGAGTGGGAATATGCCGCTTTAGGACTAAGCGAAATAAGAAGTTTTAACTTGTACCGTGGTCGTAAAAAATACCCATGGGATGGACAGTATACGCGTTCAGGGAAACGTAAAATACGTGGTGATCAAATGGCTAACTTTAAGCAAGGAAAAGGTGATTACGGCGGTATTGCAGGTTGGTCTGACGATGGTGCTGATATTACTAACGCTGTTAAATCTTATGACCCTAATGATTTTGGTTTATATGATATGGCTGGTAATGTTGCCGAATGGGTAGCTGATGTTTACAGACCTATTATTGATGATGAGTTTAACGACTTCAACTATTACCGTGGAAACGTATACACAAAAAACGCTTTAAATGAAGATGGTACAGTAAAAGTTGTAACCTCTGATGATATTGTTTACGATACCTTATCTAATGGAAAAGTAGTTGCTAGAAACTTACCTGGTGAAATATTACAAGTTCCTGTTGATGAAAACGAAACGTATTTAAGAGCTAATTTCGATAAAAGTGATGAAATAAACTTTAGAGATGGTGATAAACGTTCTTCTCGTTATTTTGAAAGCTTTAATGATGACGAAGAATTAGATGGTGAAAAATCATCTGCAACTAGAAAAATGTATAATTCGCCTAAGCATAATATTTCACGAGATTCTTTAGGAAATATTATTAGAGAATACGACAAAGGGAATAACAGAACGTCTTTAATTAATGATGAAGTTAGAGTTTATAAAGGTGGATCATGGAAAGATAGAGAGTATTGGTTAGACCCAGCTCAAAGACGCTACTTCCCACAAGATATGGCTACAGATTACATCGGGTTTAGATGCGCAATGTCTAGAGTTGGATCTAAAAGCAAAGGGAAAACGAAAAAGAAAAACTAAATTATAGTTTCTAAAATAGTATAAGGTCCTAACAATTTGTTAGGACTTTTTTTATACATTTATTTTTTAATTAAAATAAACCTATTAGCTTTTGAAAATAGAAGAATTACATCAAATTTTTTTACAATGCCGTTCTGTATGTACCGATACCAGAAAAATTCAAAAAAACGATCTGTTTTTCGCGCTTAAGGGTGATAACTTTAACGGAAATACATATGCCAATTACGCGCTGAAATTAGGTGCCAAATACGCTATTATTGATGACCCTGAATTTGATGTTTCAAAAGAAACTATTTTGGTAAACAATGCTTTAGATGCTCTTCAAAAGTTAGCATCTTTTCATAGGAATTATTTAAAAGTTCCTATACTAGCAATTACTGGCAGTAATGGAAAAACGACTACCAAAGAACTCATTAACATCATCCTTTCTCAAAACTACAAAACAACAGCAACAATTGGTAATCTTAACAATCATATAGGGGTTCCATTAACACTACTATCTATGACTAAAGATACCGAAATAGGTATTGTAGAAATGGGTGCCAATCATCAAAAGGAAATTGAGTTTTTATCCAGCATTGCCCAACCAGATTACGGATATATTACAAACTTTGGCAAAGCACATTTAGAAGGTTTTGGTGGCGTTAAGGGCGTTATAAAAGGAAAAAGCGAACTGTATAATTATTTAATAAAACATAATAAAATAATCTTTATAAATGCTAATGACCCCATTCAAGTAGACAAAACCAAAAAAGCGAATACAGTCACTTTTGGGAATAGTGTTTTAGGAACAGATATTTCAATTAATTTTGTTGAAGCACAACCGTTTGTATCATGCGTTTTTAGAAATTTAATCATTCAAAGTCAACTTATTGGGGAATATAACTTTAATAATATTTCGGCGGCTATAACTATTGGCAACTATTTTAAGGTACAGCCAAACGACATTAAAACAGCCATTGAAAACTATGAACCAACCAATAATCGGTCTCAAATTATACATAAAAATACTAATAAAATTATTTTAGATGCGTATAATGCAAATCCGTCCAGCATGCGCGCAGCCTTAGTTAGCTTTGAGAAGCAACCCGGCCATAAAATAGCCATTCTTGGTGATATGTTTGAACTTGGCAAGGAAGCGAAAACTGAACATCAAAATATTGCCAATTTAGCAATTGATTTAAATATTGATCAAATTTTATTTTGTTGGAGAAAATTTTTATGAATCAAAATTAAATTCAGAAAAATCTATTCAATATGACACATTTGAAGATTTTAAAGATGAATTTGACATCTCGCAAATAGAACAAACAACGTTTTTAATTAAAGGCTCTCGCGGTATGGCTTTGGAGCGTATCTTAGATGTATTATAACATAACTTTCAATAAAACAAAAAGTGCCAGTTTAATTTAAACTGACACTTTTCTTAATATAATTCTCCCTAAGAACTAATTAATAGCGATGTAAATTTACATGTAAAGTATTAACCAAACAATACCAACTTCTTGGTATATTTTCACTAATTATCGAATTTATTGTACGTTGGTCGATGATTTTTAAAGGAGACATCATCCTATTACTGAAAACACTTATAGCCTCTTGAAGTTTTTTACAACCCTTTTAAAATTAAAGCATACCAACTTTTGGTTATTTTATATAAAAATTATTTTAGTAACTTTCGATACCTTTTATTATACATATTAGGTTTTGATATTTCTAAAGATATGAGTCGCATTGTTTTACTTTTTTCCATATTAACTTTCAATATTTTGGCGGCTCAAGTATTGAAGCCTCAGGATACTTTATATTCCAATTATCTTGGGCAAAAAGAGGGCCTTCTGCAACTTAACATAAAAGGTATGGCGCTAGATAATTTAGGCTATTTATGGGCAGGTACCGAAGATGGATTACACAGGTTTAATAGTTATGAATTTAAACCTTATACTCATAATCCTGAAGATTCAACGACCATAAAAGATGACCATATTAGAGATTTACTATTTATAAAAGACACGCTTTGGATTGCTACTAACACAAAAGGTATTCAAGGATTTATTCCCTCTAAAAATCATTTTTTTAGTCCCGATATCCTCACTAATACAGACGACTTAAATACGGCCTATAAAATTTTAAAACTAGGTAGCGACAGGCTTTTATTCTCAGTAAAAAATCACATAATCATATATAATAGCCAAACTAAGACAAGTAAGACCATCCCATTGTTATCTGAACATCTAGAAACTTATATAACCGATGTTATAAGTATTGATGATGCTAATTTTTGGTTAGCGACTTCCAATTCTGGAATTTTATATTTAGACTCTAAAACCCTCGAAATAAATAAAATTGACTTACTAAAAAGTGAACTTGATATTTATTTCCATAAAAGGAATAACCATATTTACTTAGGTACAAAAAACGGATTATTCAGTTATAATACATTAACCAAAACACTAAAAAAATCGAATTTTGATTTATCTATAAATTGCTTTTACACCAAAAGTGATAATGCATTTTTTATAGGTACCAGAACGGGTGCTTTTGTATTTAATACAGTCCATGAATCTATTACACCATTAGCTTTTAAAATAGACGAACATTCTATTTTTAAAACTATAGATATCAATGAATTTCTTGGAGACACCAACGGAAATTTATGGATAGGAACCGAGGCAGACGGACTAATACATTATAACAGCTTCCAGAAAAAATTTAATACCCTAAGAACTGCATTAAAAGAATATCCGTTAAAAAAACATATAAGCACGTTTCAATATTTGAAAGATATCGATTCCACTTTATGGATTGGCAGTGCTTTAGGAATGGTTAAATACAACCATTTAACAAAAGATTTTAAATTATACAATACAAATAATAAGCCGGTTTTAATTTATACGATAGCTAAAAGCCAAAACAATAGCATTTGGGCCGGAGGGTTCACCACTGGATTATTAAAATATAACAGGGCTTTAGATACATTTGAAAAAATTAAAGGTGCTGGAAATGTATTGCCCGATGAAGACATTGTTGAAATTATCCCGAAAGACAATGAAACACTTTGGGTTTGCACCTGGTCTGGCGGTATCTATGAATTTAATATTAAAAACGAACGATTCACGGAGGTTTTAATTCAAGGACAGAGAATCAATCGAGCAAGAACATCGTTAATAGATTCTAAAGGAAATATTTGGATTGGTAACGACGAAGGCGCCTATAAAATATCAAAAGATAATACAACGACAAGGTATTTTAACAACGGCACAGAAAAAAGACTAAGTAGTGACAGAATCTTTAATATTAAAGAAGATTACGAAGGCAATATATGGATTGGAACCAACGCAGGTCTTACAAAACTAGATCCGATAACAAATAATACTACTTTTTACTACAAACAAAAAGGCCTACCAAATGATTTTATTTACAGTATTTTAATTTCAAGAAATAATAACATATGGGTCAGTACAAATTTTGGTTTATCGGTATTAAACACTAAAACGAATACATTTAAAAATTACACAGTAAATGATGGCTTGCAAAACAATGAATTTAATGGGAAAGCTGGCTACGAAGATGAAACTGGGAATTTTTATTTTGGTGGCATAAGTGGCACTAACATTTTTGATCCAGATAATATTATTGAAAACCCATTTATTCCAGAAACTTACATAGAATCTGTTGAGCTATTTAATAAACCTTTGCTCGAGAATGTGCTTTTCAAAGATGACTTGGAATTTAAAAGCAATCAAAATGTATTAACATTTAACTTCTCGGCAATTAACTATCTCAATCCAGAAAAGTGTAATTATACTTATATAATGGAAGGTTTCGATAGCGAATGGAGGCCTATTACAAAAAACAGAAGTGCCACGTATACAAATCTTGACCCAGGGAAATATATTTTTAAAGTTAAAGCGAGTAATGACGTAGGAATATGGAACGAAGTCCCAAAAGCGTTAAGTATAACTATCATCCCACCGTGGTATAATACACAGAGCTTTAAAATTGCTTTTATTTTATTATTGATATTGACTGCCATATTAATTTTTAAATACAAAACTGCTAAACTTAAAAGCGATAAATTAAAATTAAAAGATATTGTTAAGTTAAGAACTCTAGAATTAAGTACTAAAAATAAAGATTTAAAAAAAGCTTACCAAGAATCTAATAAACAACGAAATAACATTCAATTTTTGATGCGAGAACTAACACATCGTGTAAAAAATAATCTTCAAATAATTTCTAGCCTTTTAAACATTCAAGCCAATAACTTAGAAGATAACCCTGCTGCCAACGAGGCTTTAAAGGTTGCTAAAAATAGAATTTTAACAATATCCCATATTGAAAGCAAAATTGCTAATAATAACGAAAGAATCATTATCTGCGAATTTATTAAAGAAATAAGCGACAGTATAATTAGAGCATTATCCGATGATGACCATCTTAAATTCAAAGTTGAATATACGCTTTGTGATGCAAAACTAAAAAATGTAAATACAACCATGATAGGCTTAGTTTTGAATGAACTAATAACGAATACAACTAAATACGCATTTGATGATTACAACGAAACAAATAAACTATGTATTGGCTGTGAAATATATGAAGATTCACTAAGAATTACCATTGTTGATAATGGGAAAGGTTATATTATTAATGATAATGCAAATGAAAAATCGTTAGGAATTGAGCTTGTTACAGAAATGGTTGCTCAGTTAAATGGTAAACTACAAATTGTATCGACAAATGGAACGAAAAATATTATAGATATTCCAATATAAACAATTATCTTACGCTTTAACTGAATTTCACCTACGTTAATGCTAAAGATTTTACTTATTGAGGATGAGTTTATTATATCTAAAGATATTAAAACACAATTAGGTAAAAATAGCTTTGCTCAAGTAACTATTGCAAAAGATTATAATACCGCATTTTACTTATTCACTTCCAATACTTATGATTTAATCATATCTGATATTAATCTTAACACTAATAAAGATGGTATTGAGATTATCACCGAGTTTTCTAAAATAAAGAAAGTGCCCGTGGTATATTTAACCGCCTATTCAGATAACCATGTTATAACACGGGCAGAAAAAACCATGCCTTTTGCATATATTTTGAAGCCATATAATAATAATCAACTCAAGGTTACTATTAATTTGGCGATACTAAACTTTAAAAAAGATTTTAAGCCTATTGAAGAAAGTTCGGAAAATACAGAAAAACTAAATCTTTTAACGAATAGAGAAAAAGAAATACTTATTGTTCTATCTACAGGAAAAATTACTAGAGAAATTGGAGCACTTCTTGGTATTTCAGATAATACAGTGGAACAACACAAAAAAAATATCAAGAAAAAACTTGATTTAAAAACAATAGGGGACTTGGTAAACTTTACAATGTCAACTAGATTATATGAGTTATGATTAAAAGGTTCCAGATAAATAAACTTCACAACCTGGATTAGAAATCTTAACTCTATAAACGAATTAACAAAAAAAATAAAGTGCCAACTTAAAATAAGCTAACACTTTATTTAATATAATTCTCCCTAAGAACTAATTAATAGCACTATAAATTTATAGAATAATTAAATAACACGCAATACTCAATTTGAGTATTTTGAATTTTCAAACAAGATTTTTATTCATTTTAAGCATCCCTATAAGCTCACCTGTTGAGGATATATTTAATTTTTTGAGTATGTTTCTCCTATGGGTATCGACCGTATTCGAACTAATACTTAGCCGTTCAGCTATTTCCTTACTAGAATAATTTAAAACTAGTAGTCTTACAACATCGCGTTCCCTATTACTAATTCCATCTGAAAGTAATTTTTGAGAAAAATTATTAAAATAAACGGTTTCATATTCATTTCTATCATTTAATACCTTTGCTGATGCACATATTTGCATTTTAATATTAGGAGATAAAACGGTATAATGCGCTAAACCTATAATTGGCTTATTTGCGTTATCAAATTCAAGTGGTGTTGTATTCTGTACTATATTTACATAGTCACCTTGTCCATTCTTTAAACGGTAATTCCAAGTATAATTCATCTTGCTCCTGTCTGCAACAGCTACTTCTTTTAGTGTAAAGTTCATGAGTTCGTCTAAAGCTTTTAACCACACGTCTAAATCGTCTGGATGCATTTTACTCCATAAGTAGCGCATACCTTTAGCCTTTAGATCTTCTCTATCCATACCTAAACAAGCATTCAAATTTTTACTTATGTATTCAAATGATAAATCTTGGGTATTGGTAATACAGAAAAATGTAGAATTATAGGGTAAGTAAACATCTAATTCTATTATTTTATCAATGTGCTCTTTTAATAAAGGATTATCGTGCGATTTAAATATTTCTTTGTAGGTATCTTTGATGCTTCCACGATTCATAGACAAAAGGTTTCCTTAAAAATAGAAAAAAAACTTCAAATGACTCTTATTGATTTGATGGTATAAAAAAACCCCAAGACAAATCTTGGGATTTTTATGGGCGCATAGGGATTCAGTTTATCCCGAATTAACTTCGGGAAACCCCACACCCTCCTGATGAAAATCGGGATGCTCTATTTCACGACTGGATTACTTCGTAACTAGGCTTTCAATCATCTTTCTGCTTTTCCATTTCTTTATTTGAAATTCTCTTTTTATACATTCACTTTTAGAACTATACGTTTCAGTGTACTTCAAAACCCAATCTTTAGCTTTCCCTGTAAATCCTTTTTGATTTTGCAAATGTTTTTCCAATCTACTATAAACATCTTCAGTAGAACCAACATAATATTTATTTAGAGATGCTGAATAAAGAATGTAAACGTAGTATTTCATCACCAAATCCTTTGGTATAAAAAAAATCCTAAAGCATATGCTTTAGGATTTGTCTGTGGGCGCAGAGGGATTCGAACCCCCGACCCCTTGGGTGTAAACCAAGTGCTCTGAACCAACTGAGCTATGCGCCCTCTAAATTGGATTGCAAATATAACCTAGTTTTTAATTCTGCAAAAACTTTTTCAATAAAACTTTAAATTATTTCAGCTACAACAAAAGTGCTACCTCCAACGTAAATAAAATCGTCTTTTCTAGCATTATTTAAAGCTGAATTATAAGCTTCATTTACAGACTTATACGCTCTACCTTTTAACTTGTAACTAGAAAATGTTTGTTGCAACTCTTCTGCATCTAAGCCTCTTGGAATATTGGGTTTACAAAAATAATAAGTTGCCTTTTTTGGAAGTAAATCTAAAATAGAACGTAAATCCTTATCATTTACAACACCAAAAACAATGTGTAACGATTCAAAAGTTTCATTTGAAAGTTGTTGCATTACATAAATTAAGCCTTCTCTATTGTGTCCTGTATCGCAAACTACCTTAGGTCTTTCCTTTAAAATTTGCCAGCGCCCTAATAAACCTGTGTTTTTTACAACTTTTAGCAAACCTTGTTTTATGTTTTTTTTAGATATTTTGAATCCTTTTCCCTGAAGCTGCTTTACCGTTTGAACTACTGTTTTTATGTTCTTAGATTGATAACTACCTATTAAATCTGATTTATACACTTCAGAAACCAACTGATCCGCAAAAAGGATTTCAGAATCACATGATTTAGCTAAGCTTTTAAATACTGGAGCTGTTTCTTTTTGTGTTTCACCTATTACTACTGGAATATTTGGTTTAATAATGCCACCTTTCTCAAAAGCAATAGCTTCGAGTGTATCTCCCAAGAATTGTGTGTGGTCTAAGCCTATGTTTGTAATTATTGAAACTTCTGGGATAACAATATTAGTAGAATCTAATCGCCCTCCTAAACCAACTTCTACAAAAGCAATATCAACATTTTGCTTAGCGAAATAATCAAAAGCCATTCCTACGGTCATTTCAAAAAACGACAGTTTATTCGCCTCAAAAAAGTCTTTGTTTCGCTTTATAAAACCAATAACAAAATGCTTACTTACTTCTTGTCCATTAATTTTAATTCGTTCTCTAAAATCTTTTAAATGTGGAGATGTATAAAGTCCAACTTTATATCCTGCTTCTTGTAAAACTGATGCTAATATGTGGCTAGTAGACCCTTTTCCATTGGTTCCCGCAACATGCACTGACTTAAACTTATTTTCAGGATTATTTAAATGTTCTGCAAGTTTTAACGTATTAGATAAATCTTTCTTAAAGGCTGTTTTACCCTGCCGTTGATACATTGGTAGTTGAGAAAACATCCAATTAAGTGTATCTTGATATGTCATTTATTATTGACTTAATTTGAAGTTAACACTAACAAACCCTATTTGACGTGTTGGAGCTTTAGAATTCGAAGGCCATTTATGAGACATGGCTATTTTTTTGGCCGGCTCTAATAAACATTGTGCTGTATTTGTAGTTCCTCTTTGACCAGGTTCTGCCGAAATAACATTTCCACTTTGATTTACAATAATCTTTACAATGACCATTCCTGATTCATTACAGTCTTGTTTTAGTCTCTTAAAAGACGCTTTACCTCTTCCATTTAAACCATAACCAACGCCACCACTACCTGCACCTTGACCTCCAAAATAACTTGCCGCATAAGGGTTACCATCTAATTGCCCTTTATCTCCAGATTTATTGTCATTCCCTTCATTTCCGGTTTCAGAACCTTCAGATTTGCTTACTCCACCAATTAAAGCATCCAGCTTTTTCTTTTTTTCTTCTTGTTCACGTTTTTCTTTAGCTATTCTATCGGCTTCAGCCTTTGCTTTCGCATCTGCCATAGCTTTGGCTTTTGCTTCGGCTTGTTTTTGCTTTTTTATAGCTATAGATTCTGCATCTTCTTGCGTTAACACATCTTCTTTATTTTCTGAAGCGTTTGTAGGTTCTGATTTTGAAACATCTGGTTGTGGCGGTTCTTCAATTTTACGAGGTTCAGACTTCACAGGTTTTAAGGGTTGAACTTTTCCTTTACCAAAATCTGAATTACCAAAGTTTACGGCAACACCATACTCCTCTGGAGGATCCATATATTTTGTACCAACCACAAACAACAACAATAACAATATAACAGCTATTAAAGCTGTTAATCTCGCAGAATTCTTTTCGTGCCTAGTTTTGAAATACTTCATTATCTTGTTAAGGCTTTACCGCTAAAATGACCTTGAATTTATTCCTATTTGCTATATCCATAACCTTTACAACATTTTCAACAGGCACAGACTTTTCTGCTCTTAAAACTATTGTTGGTTTTTCTTGAGAAGACAATACCGCCAATAGTTCGTTTTCTAAAACACTTTCACCAACTCGTTTTTGGTCTATGTAATAGGTCAAATCTTTTTTGATACTAACTGCTACGGATTTTTTGTTTTCAGTTTTCCCGCTCGCTTTTGGTAATAAAATATCAATAGCATTAGTGGTAACCAAAGTAGAAGCAATCATAAAAAAGATAAGAAGCAGAAACACAATGTCCGTCATAGACGACATATTGAATTCTGGTGTAACCTTGTTTCTTCCTCTAAAGTTCATACTAAGCAGGTTCGTTTAAATGATCTAAAAACTCTAATGAATTCGCTTCCATTTGATATACTACTTTGTCAGTTTTAACTACTAAGTGATTGTATGCTATATAAGCCACAATACCAACAATTAAACCTGCAACAGTAGTTGTCATTGCAGTATATAAACCACTTGCTAAAACATCCATTTGAATAGTACCTCCTGCATTAGCTAACTCAAATATTGCTAATATCATTCCAATTACCGTACCAAGGAATCCTATCATCGGGGCAGCACCAGAAATTGTTGCCAGAACACTAACATTTTTCTCTAATCCATAAATCTCTAACCGTCCTGCATTTTCAATAGCAGTATTAATATCTGCGAGTGGCTTTCCTATTCTGGAAATCCCTTTACCAATTAATCTAGATACGGGCGTATTAACTTGAGCACATAATATTTGAGCAGAATCAATTTTACCATTACTAACATGGTCTTTTATTTGATTCATGAAATTTGCATCAACTTTTGAAGCGGCTTTTATAGCAAAAATGCGTTCAAAATAAATATAAATAGCGCCAACAAGTAGTAAAAATAGAACAGCAATTATAACTTGTCCTGCAACACCACCGCTGCTAATTAATTCTATAATTGAAAGTGTTTTTTCAACTGACTCGGTATCAGTTAACACCTCTGTTCCTTCTTGAGTATTTTGTGATAATGTACTTAGCATATAGTATTAATTTATTGCAACTTTATAACGCTCATTTTTATATTAAAGTATAGTTGGCACTTTTTACTAATTCTTCTGCGAAAACGAAAAATTATTTATTTTTAATTATTTAGTCTAAAACCAAGTTCTTGTAAACATGAAAGCTACTGCACCTACTAAGAAACCAACCGCAGCCAACCAAGCAATTTTCTTTAAGTACCAGAAAAAATCTATTTTCTCCATTCCCATAGCAACAACCCCAGCAGCGGACCCAATGATTAACATACTGCCCCCTGTTCCAGCAGAATAGGCAATAAAGTGCCATAATTCACTATCTATTGGATCATGAAACATTCCTAAACTAGCTGCTACTAATGGTACATTATCAATAACTGCAGAACCTACCCCAAGTAATAATACCACTAAATCTGAAACACCTTCATGATTTCCTTGATGCAACTCAGTTCCTAGCATTGGCACAGAATCTTGAAGTGAACCCGCAAAATTAAATAAGATCCCTAAAGATTCTAAAGCAGCCACAGCCATTAAAATACCTAAGAAAAACAAAATACTTGGCAATTCTATTTTAGATAACGAATAGTGCACTGGACTATGGTGTGCATGTGCATCGCTTTCTGCCGAATCAACCTCCGTCATGCTAAACTTAGAACTACTATAAATTTCAGCAAAAATAGCAACAACACCTAAAGACAGCATCATACCAACATAAGGTGGCAAATGTGTTACCACTTTAAATATCGGAACAAAGATTATAGCACCTAAGCCTAAGTAAAGCATAGTTCCACTAAATTTGGATTTCTTTTTCTCTTGAACCTGTTCAACTTCTAAATCTCCTCTAAATGCTGGTAAATATGATGCAATAAGTGTTGGCACTGCCATACATAAAAATGATGGTAACAGTAAATACCCAATTAAATGCCCGGTAGTTACTTTTTTACCAATCCAAAGCATAGTTGTGGTCACATCTCCAATTGGAGACCAAGCACCACCAGCGTTAGCCGCAATTATAATTAATCCTGCATACCAAATACGTACATTTCTGTCTTTTACTATTTTTTGTAGTATAGAAATTAAAACAATGGTAGCTGTAAGGTTATCAATGATTGCAGATAGGATAAAAGCTAATAAGGCAAAAATCCATAATATTTTGCTTTTTTTCTTAGTTTTTATAAAGTCCTTAATAGTTGAAAAACCATCAAAATAATCAATGATTTCAACAATAGTCATAGCTCCTAAAAGGAAAACTAAAATTTCAGACGTTTTACCTAAATGATGTAATAAGGTCTCTTCCATTAAATGCATTTTCTCTTCGGAAGCCAAACTCCCAAAACCTTCCATTAATGTATGATTTGCAGAATCAAACCATTGTGAAAAACCCTCTATACCTAAAGCAATTAATGCCCAACATATAGCCATCATGACTAGTGCTGGAATAAGTTTGTCAATTTTTATACTATGTTCTAAAGTAATGGCTAAATAGCCCATAACAAACACTAAGATAATTGCTGCCTCCATAAATTTTTGGTTAAATAAGTTGTTTTAATGCAATTTCGAATGCGGTAGCACTAATTTCCGTTTTTGATTTATTTTTATTGTAAACTTTTTCTATAGCTTCTCTAATTCTATTTGATGTATCATTAAAAATGGCCTCATCTGTCATTTGCACTTTGCGCTCCATAAAATATGCAAAAACTCTTGCCATACCGCAGTTAGAAATAAAATCTGGAATTAAACTAACTTTATAATCTGTGTGTTCCATGATTGGCCCAAAGAAAATTTCTTTATCTGCAAATGGGACATTTGCACCACAAGATATAACCTCTAATCCACTATCAATCATTTCATCTATTTGATGAATAGTGATAAGACGCGATGCTGCACAAGGGGCAAAAATCTCGGTATTCAATGCCCATATCTTTTTATTTATTTCTTCAAAAGGAATTAAATTATCAGCAACCAACGTATTTCCTGTTTTAGCAAGAAACAATTCTGTTATCTCATCAAAACTAAAGCCTTCTTTATTAATCAACCCGCCCGCTATATCTATAATACCAACCACTTTAGCTCCCATTTGAGATAAATAAAACGCCGCAGCGGCTCCTACATTTCCAAAACCTTGAACAACAGCCTTTTTTCCTTCTACCGAACCACCATAAATATTATAATATTGTTTTACAGCTTCGGCAACACCAAAACCAGTAATCATATCAGCTACAGTATATTTTTTATAAACACTGGGCGAATACTCTGGATTTTCAATAACTTTAATAACGCCTTGTCTCAACTGCCCTATCCTATTTATTTTATCGGCTTCCGTTGGCTTAAAATGGCCGTTAAAAACACCTTCTTGCGGATGCCATACGCCACTTTGCTCAGTAATAGGAATCACTTCATGAATTTCATCTACATTCATATCACCACCAGTGCCATAGTAGCTTTTCAACAAAGGCGAAACAGCAGCATACCAACGTTCTAAAACCCCTCTTTTCCTTGGGTCTTTTGGATCAAAATTAATTCCAGATTTAGCACCACCAATAGCTGGACCAGAAACCGTAAATTTGATTTCCATGGTTTTTGCTAAAGATAAAACCTCATTCATATCAAGCCCTTTCCGCATTCTTGTTCCGCCACCTGCAGCCCCACCACGAAGGGAGTTTATCACAACCCAACCTTCAGCTTCCGTTTCAGAATCCTTCCAGTTAAAGACTATTTCAGGTATTTTGTTTTCGTATATTTTTAATAATTCTTTCATTTTTATTTTTAGATTGATTCATATTTAGCTAACATTCATAGTTTATCCGAAGGTAAATAGTAGCGTAGCTATAACTGAGTCATAAGAAAAAATATTAAATTATTAGTGAAACAAATATAAAAAACTAAACCCCTTTAAGATTAATTTTTTGCGATTTTTAGGGAAGAAATATTTTACCAGAGCTATGATCTTTAATAGCGCCAGTAACACTTTTTAAGCAATTGACCTCATTTCTAAGTTTTTGCAAACCTAAAAACCCAAAAATAAGCGCTTCTTTAAACTCAATAACCTCCTTTTTAGGAACTATTAGTTTCTGAATAGAATGTACTTTTATTCTATCTATCAAGTACACATTATAAACACCACCTCCTGTGATTAGAACAGTACTCGTATTTTTTTTATTTATTTTTGAAGCTATTTGAATGGCAATATGCTCAGCAAACGTTTTCAGAATATCCTGTATTTCTAACTCAAGAGTATCAATCAGCGGAAAAATATTAGTGTTTACCCACTCCAACCCTAAAGATTTAGGATATGTTGCTTTATAGAAATCTAAAGCATTTAATTGATTTAGTAAGTCTACACTTATATTTCCTTTTGAAGCTATTTTCCCTTCATCATCATAATTCAATCCAAGTTTCCCTACATAATGATTCAAAACAATATTAACAGGACAAATATCATAAGCAATTCTAGTGCCTTTAAAATTCATTGAAATATTAGCAAATCCACCCAGATTCAAGCAAAAATCAAATTCAGAAAACAACAATTCATCTCCAATTGGAACTAATGGCGCTCCTTGACCTCCAAGTTCAACATCTTGCACTCTAAAATCACAAACCACTGTTTCGTTTAATAGTTGGGCTAACACAGGTTTATTACCAATTTGGTATGTTAATTTATTTTCTGGTTGATGCAATGCTGTATGCCCATGAGAACAAATAGCATCAATATTTTTTATCTGGTATTTGGTTATAAAATCCTTAATTACTTTGGCAAGGTATTCCGTATAATTGGTATCGATTTCTTTTAATTCTTCAATAGATTTATTTACCAATTCTTTAAGTGTATCATACCAATAAGAATGATATTCCACAGTTTGAGCATGTACGATTTCGAAACTCCATGTTTCATCCAAACAAAACTTAGCGTATACCAAGTCTATTCCGTCTAAGGAAGTCCCAGACATCACGCCAATAATATTATATTCATGTTTAATCATAGAAAGTAAAAGTAATCATCTTGATTAAATATATTCTAGAATGAATGAGTGAAATCAAATCATTATTTTTAAGAATTCACTATTAAAAGCTATATTTGTAAACATTATTTATCAAAACAACATTTTAATTACGAATTATGAATTTTAGCCTTTCAGAAGAACATATTATGATTCGCGATGCGGCTCGCGATTTTGCCAAAACAGAACTACTTCCTGGTGTTATTGAACGCGATAACAAACAGGAATTTCCACAAGAGCTTGTTAAAAAAATGGGGGATTTAGGTTTCATGGGCATTATGGTTGATCCTAAATACGGCGGAAGCGGTATGGATGCGATTTCGTATGTTCTCATTATGGAAGAATTATCAAAAATTGATGCTTCGGCTTCAGTCATTGTTTCCGTAAACAATTCGCTAGTATGTTATGGCTTGGAAACTTATGGATCTGAAGAACAAAAACAAAAATATTTAACAAAATTGGCAACAGGTGAATTTGTTGGGGCATTTTGTCTAAGCGAACCAGAAGCTGGAAGTGATGCAACATCTCAAAGAACCACAGCCATTGATAAAGGTGACCATTATGTTATTAACGGCACAAAAAACTGGATTACAAATGGCGGACGATCTGATGTTTATATTGTGATTGCTCAAACAGATAGAGATAAAGGCTCACACGGTATTAATGCATTTATAGTCGAAAAAGACATGAAAGGTTTTGATATAGGACCAAAAGAAGATAAACTTGGTATTCGTGGAAGCGATACCCACACACTACAATTTAACGATGTAAAAGTACCTAAAGAAAACAGGATTGGAGTTAATGGTTCTGGATTTCGTTTTGCAATGAAAACACTTTCAGGGGGACGTATAGGTATTGCGGCTCAAGCATTAGGTATTGCTTCTGGCGCTTTTGAATTAGCCTTAAAATACTCTAAAGAGCGTAAAGCTTTTGGAACCGAAATTTGTAACCATCAAGCTATTGCTTTTAAATTGGCAGATATGGCCACAGATATTGAAGCAGCAAGACATTTAGTTATGAAAGCAGCATGGGAGAAAGATCAAGGTGAAAATTATGATTACTCCAGCGCCATGGCAAAACTTTACGCCTCTAAAGTAGCCATGGAACATACTGTGGAAGCTGTTCAAATACATGGTGGTAATGGTTTCGTAAAAGAATATCATGTTGAACGTTTAATGCGTGACGCAAAAATCACTCAGATTTATGAAGGCACATCTGAGATTCAAAAAATAGTCATTTCAAGAAGTCTTATTAAAAAATAAATTTTTATTTTATTTGTTCAAAGCGTTTAACCAACTTTCCAACAGTAAGCCCTTGAACTAAAATAGAAAATACAACTACGACATAAGTAATTACTAAAAATAAATCTCGTTGCATGGCCTCGGTTAATCCCAGGGCTAATGCAATGGAAATACCACCTCGCAAACCACCCCAAGTCATTATTAGATTGGTTTTTGGCACAAAATCTAGTTTCTTTTTAAAAAGACTAATTGGCAAAAGCAGGGATAAATAGCGGCATAACAATACAACTGGAACAGCTATTAGCCCTGCTAAAATATATTCCGTTTTAAAAGTAAGCACCAATATTTCCATACCGATTAAAACAAATAGAATCGTGTTTAATAGAATATCGATGAGTTCCCAGAATTTATCAACATAACTTTCTGTAATTTCACTCATTGCAGTTCCTCTAACGGTATCATTACCAACAACTAAACCTGCTGTTACCATAGCTAAAGGAGCAGATAAATGCCATTTATGCGCAATAACCGTTCCTCCCATAACAGCAGCCAATGTTATAATAACTTCAATATCATAATCATTTATAGATTTCATTAATCGGTAAGTAACCCATCCTAAAACAGCACCCAACAAAATACCTCCAAAAACTTCTTTTCCAAATAGTTTAAAGACATCAAAAGCTTCTATTTCTCCAGTTCCTAGTAATGCAACTTGAAAAATAGTTAAAAATATAACAACACCAACGCCATCATTAAATAATGACTCTCCAACAATTTTAGCTTCTAATTTCTTGGGCACCCCTGCCTTTTTTAAAATCCCTAAAACAGCAATAGGATCAGTAGGTGATATTAACGCTCCAAATAGTAAACAATAAATAAAATTAATATCTAAACCAATTAATTGCAGAATTAAAAAAACACTAGCGCCAACTAAAAATGCAGACACTAATACACCAAAAGTTGAGAATACCAAAACAGGCCATCGTTGTACCTTTAACTGCTCGAAATTAGTATGCAAAGCACCTGCGAACAATAAAAAACTTAACATTACGTCTAATAAAACGGATTTAAAATCTATTTGCTTAATTATAAATCTCTCAGCATCTAATAAAGTAGAATCAAAATAACTCAAAGCGAAAACACCAAATGTAAAAACGATGGTTATAAGCATCAAACCAATACTGTTTGGAAGTTTTAAAAAACGCACATTTATGTAACCAAAAACAGCCGAAAGAACCACTAATATGGTAATGATAAAAAAATAATCTGACATAACTAAAAACTTTATAGGGCTAAAATAAAGCATCTTTAGTCATTATATAATATATAGAATTAATTATTATTCAAAACCCAGAAAATAAAAACATACTTTAAGTGAAAATTTTGTTAAGTATTATTAAATTAACCGACAGAAGTTCAATAGATTTCTATCTTTAGACAAAAATATTTTATGCAAAAAACATATTACGACCCAGCAGATCTTAGAAAATTTGGTAAAATAAGTGAATGGAATCAAGAATTAGGTGATAAATTTTTTGATTACTACGGAAAAGTTTTTGAAGATGGAGCACTTACAGCCCGCGAAAAATCATTAATTGCATTAGCCGTTGCACACACCGAACAATGCCCGTATTGCATAGACGCTTACACAAAAGATGGCCTACAACGAGGTGTTACCAAAGAAGAAATGATGGAAGCCATTCACGTTGGCGCAGCTATAAAAAGTGGCGCAACATTGGTGCATGGTGTTCAAATGATGAACAAAGTAAATAAGTTAGATGGGTAACACTAGGAGTCGGGCTTTCACAAGTCGCTCTCTCCTATCGAATTCGAGATCAAAAAATTAGCATGCGCTGAGCATCCTCGAAATGTTCAACACTTACAGGAAAACTTAAACTCAAATTTCATCTTAAGAACTTATAATAAGCAAAAGATAATTAATGGCAACAAAGTCACTACATAAACGCGAAAGCGATTTAGCAAACAGTAATAGGCAAATAGAAATTTTGTCTAACGGTATTTTTAAAAACGGAGAATTACCAACCTTTAAAAATAAAATTGCTGAATCAAATCAATTTCCGCTTCAAGCAAAAAAACTTGAAATCCTACAAATCAACGTAGGTTACATGTGCAATCAAGTATGCGATCATTGCCATGTAGATGCTGGACCAGACCGCAAAGAAATTATGACCCGAGACACCATGCAGCAATGTTTGGAAGTTATAAAAAATACTGGCGCGCATACTTTAGATTTAACTGGTGGAGCACCAGAGATGAATCCAGATTTTCGTTGGTTTGTAGAAGAAGCTGCAAAAGCAGGTGTTAAAGACTTTATTGTACGTTCCAATTTAACTATCATTAGAGCCAATAAGAAATATTACGATTTACCAGAATTTTTCAAAAAACACAACGTACACGTAGTAAGCTCTATGCCGCATTGGACTCGTGGAAAAACAGACAAACAACGTGGTGATGGTGTCTTTGATAAATCTATAAAAGCATTACAAGAATTAAATGCGGTTGGTTATGGAATGCCAGATGGACGTTTAAAACTTGATTTAGTTTATAATCCATCAGGAGCCTTTTTACCAGGTGATCAAGCAGCTATGGAAAAAGATTTCAAAAAAGCATTAAAGGACGATTTTGGCATTCAATTTCACAATTTATTTGCTATAACTAATTTACCAATCTCTCGCTTTTTAGATTACTTAATCGCTTCTGAAAACTACGAAGATTACATGTATTCTTTGGTAGAAGCTTACAATCCTACGGCCGTTAAAAACGTAATGTGCACCAATACGCTATCCGTAAGTTGGGATGGTTATTTATTTGATTGTGATTTTAATCAAATGTTAGAATTACCTGTAAATAGTGACGCGAAACATATTTCAGAATACAACGAAGATTTATTAGAAGGACGAAATATTGTCATTTCTCAACATTGTTATGGCTGTACCGCAGGCGCAGGAAGTAGTTGCCAAGGAAGTGTTGCTTAAAACATCATATGAAAAATATATTTTTAATCATCTGCATTGGGATTTCAGTTTCAGGGTTTGCACAAAAAAAGCTTTCGAAATTATTGAAACAACAAAATACCGAGAGCATTCCTTACATATCTGTTGAGAATTACAAAATGAGTCAAAAAATATTATTCTATTAGATTCTAGAGAAGAAAAAGAGTTTAAAACGAGTCATCTAAAAAACGCCATTTATGTGGGCTATGATTTTTTTAATTTAGATTCAGTTCAATCTAAATTAAAAAATAAAAACTCAAAAATAGTGGTATATTGTTCTTTAGGGGTTCGTTCTGAGGATGTTGCTGAAAAACTTAAAAAAGCAGGATATTCTAATGTTTATAACTTGTATGGCGGTATTTTTGAATGGAAGAACAATGATTTGGAAGTATTAAATTTAAATGAAAAACCAACGGATTCCATTCATATATATTCTAAAGCATGGAGTAAATGGTTAAAGAAAGGTGTAAAAGTATATGAGTAAAGAATTAGTTATCGTTTTTGTGAAAAACATAAAACTAGGAAAAGTAAAAACCCGACTTGCAAAAACCATTGGTGATCAAGGTGCTTTTGAGGTTTACAGCAATCTTGTAAAAGTTACCGAAATGGCTACAAAAGATCTTTCAGTAGATAAACGTATTTATTTTTCTGATGCCACAGTTGACACCATATGGAAGAACGATTACAAAACAATACAACATGGAGTCGATTTAGGCGAACGTATGAAAAACGCATTCAAAAAAGGTTTTGAAGATGGTTATGAGCGTATTATTTTAATAGGTTCAGACTTGCCAGATATTAAAGCAAACCATATCAATAAAGGACTAGAAGCTCTAAAACAAAACGAAGTGAGTTTTGGTCCGGCAGAAGATGGTGGTTACTATTTAATAGGGCTATCAAAAATGCACAATTTTGTTTTTGATAACAAGCCATGGAGTAAAACTCATTTATTAGAAGAAACACTAAGCGAATTAAAAGAAAATGGCGTCACATTTACTACATTAGTCACCCTAAATGACATTGATACTTACGACGATTTAGTAGCTTCAAAATTTTATCAATCTAATATAGCATTACAAGAAAAAATCAAGCAACTACATGATTAAAATTATAGAAGAAACGGTTGATTATTTAAAAGACAAAGGCTTTGATAGTCCCGAAATTGGAATTATTCTAGGCACAGGCTTAGGACAGCTTATTAATGACGTAGAGATTATAAAAGAAGTTAGCTATAACCATATCCCGAACTTCCCAACGGCAACAGTAGAGTTCCATAAAGGAAAACTTATTTACGGTAACATGGCTGGAAAAAAAGTAATCGTGATGCAAGGGCGTTTCCATCTTTATGAAGGTTATTCGTTGCAAGATGTTACCTATCCCGTTCGCATCATGGAAAAATTAGGAATCCATACACTTTTGGTTTCTAACGCATCTGGAGCTATTAATCTCAACTTTAAAAAAGGAGAATTAATGCTTATTGAAGACCACATTAATCTTCAAGGCAGTTCACCACTGGCATTTAAAGGTGTTGAACAATTAGGTGAACGATTTACAGATATGAGTGAACCTTACGACAAAACTATTAATGATACTTTTAAAAATATAGCCAAAACAAACAACATCACTTTACATGGTGGCGTTTACGCTAGCGTTGTAGGTCCACAATTAGAAACCAGAGCAGAATACCGCATGTTAAAAATAATGGGAGCTGATGCTGTAGGCATGAGTACTGTTCCTGAAATTATTGTTGCAAATCATTTGAAATTAAAGGTTGCAGCAGTATCGGTTTTAACAGATGAATGCAACCCAGATAACCTAGTACCTGTTGATATAGCTGAAATTATTGCTATGGCAGGAAAAGCAGAACCTGACATGGTAATCCTTTTTAAAGAATTAATTAAAACACTTTAATAGTGTAATATTTATTACACGCTAATAGTTATAAAGGACTTGACTTTATAAATAAAAAATCATAAAATGAGCTATTTAGAAACCACTCACGACGTATATAAAGAAGCAGCTTTAACACCAGATATCGGCTTATGCTGTACCACAAATCCAATTTGGGAATTACCAGGTTTAAAAATTCCAAAAATCATGCAAGAAATGAATTACGGCTGCGGCTCTACGGTGCATGCTCGTGATTTAACAAATAACCCAAAAATGCTTTATGTAGGTGTTGGAGGCGGTATGGAATTATTACAGTTTTCATATTTCAATCGTCAAAAAGGTGGTGTTGTAGGAATTGATGTGGTTGATGAAATGCTTGAAGCCTCTAGAGAAAACTTTAAAGAGGCAGAAGCCCAAAATGATTGGTTTAAGAGTGAATTTGTAGACCTTAAAAAAGGAGATGCTATGAATTTACCTGTTGAAGATAACAGTATTGATGTTGCTGCTCAAAACTGCCTTTTCAATATTTTTAAGGCTGATGATTTAAAGAAAGCTATCGAAGAAATGCACCGTGTTTTAAAACCTCATGGCCGTTTGGTAATGAGTGACCCTACATGTGAGCAACCTATGAATAATACGTTGCGTAATGACGACCGTTTACGTGCCTTATGCTTAAGCGGAAGTCTTCCAATTTCAGAATATGTTAAAGCACTTACGGATGCTGGTTTTGGAACTATTGAAATTCGTGCTCGTAAACCGTATCGAATTTTAGATCCTAAAAACTATCCAACAGATGAATTAATTTATATAGAATCTATTGAAGTTGCCGCCATTAAAGACCCAATGCCAGAAGACGGCCCTTGTATTTTCACTGGAAAAGCAGCTATTTATTATGGCTCAGAAGATTATTTTGATGACAACAAAGGCCATGTTCTAGTTAAAAATCAACCCTTAGCAATTTGCGATAAAACCGCTGGAGATATAGCTAGTCTGAATAGAGATGACATTTATATTAGTGAATCTACCTATCATTATGATGGCGGAGGGTGTTGTTAAGGTGATAATAGCCATTTAATTATTAACGCCCTGATTTGAAAATAATTTATGCAAAAAAATATATAGACATCATAAAAAACTCCTATTCTGAGAATTGAAATCACCAAAAATACTATTATTAATTCTTAAATGACATTGGATTATTTATAACTAATTTTCAATTATATGATTTACCAAATCATGTAAGGTTTGCCGTGAATTATGGACTAAAATTCAAATGAAATACCTAAATTTAATCACTCTTCTTTTTTTAATAACATCTTGTTCTGGAACAAAACGTGTTGTTCAAGCAACTTCAAAAGAGACTCCTGAAACTATAAAAACTTTGGATTCTATAAGTGAAAACGTTAAACCTATTGAAGATACTATTCCAGAACCAATAGTAGTTGCTGAAAATGGCCAACCTACAGAATCAAAACCTGAAATTGAGAACGAAATATCAAAATCATTCAATCATGACTCATGGACAGATTTACTTCAAAAACATGTATCGCATCAAGGAAACGTAAATTATAAAGGATTCAAAGCAGATAGAAAAGCAGTATTAAACTACATTACAAATTTAAGCGAAAACACACCAAATGATTCATGGACAAAAGAGGATAAGTTAGCCTATTGGATTAATGCATACAATGTCTTAACTGTAGATTTAATTTTACGTCATTATCCTATAGAAAGTATCAAAGACATAAAAAAACCTTGGGATCAACGCTATTGGAAACTTGGAGATAAATGGTATAATTTAAACGAAATAGAGCACCAAATTCTGAGAAAAATGAATGAACCTAGAATTCATTTTGCTATTGTTTGTGCTTCATTTTCTTGTCCAAAATTACAAAATAAGGCCTTTGAGGCCACAAATTTATATGGGCAACTTACCAATGCTACTAAATCATTTTTAAGTGATTCTAAACGAAATAGCATATCAGAAAACAAGATAGAATTATCTAAGATTTTTCAGTGGTTTTCTCAAGATTTTAATCAAAACGGGAGTTTAATAGATTTTTTAAATCTATATTCAGATGTGAAAATTTCAGAAAAAGCTAAAAAAAATTTTAAAAATTACGATTGGACTTTGAATGAATAACTATATGATGAATCATCAAATTTCAATTATCATTCCTGTTTTAAATGAGGAGACTTGTATAGGTAAATTATTAGAACATTTACTCGTCAATTCTTCTGCTAAAAACATTTCTGAAATTATAGTTGTTGATGGCGGTAGTTCTGATAACACTATAAATATTGTTAAAGCATTTTCCAATTTCACACGCATTGACAACAAAGAAGCCTTTAGCTATATAGACAATAAAAATTTAGGGAATAAATCGGTTTCTACTGAAGCATCAAAGACTCCTATCAACATTTTAGATTCAGAAAAAGGGCGTGCTAAACAAATGAATTTAGGAGTTAAATCTGCAACAGGAGACATCCTTTATTTTTTACACGCAGATTCTCTTCCTCCCAAATGTTTTGATACTCTAATCATCAAAGAAGTTGAAAAAGGAAATCAAGCGGGTTGTTTTAGAATGCAGTTTGAAAGCAAACATTGGTGGTTACGTTTAGCAAGTTGGCTTACCAAATTTAGATGGCGAGCTTGCCGCGGTGGAGACCAAAGTCAGTTTATAACTAGAATGCTTTTTAAGGATATTGATGGTTTTGATGAAAACTACATTATTTACGAGGACAACATTTTAATAAATGAATTGTATGCCAGAAAACAGTTTGTAGTGATTAACAAAAAACTTAAATCTTCTGCTAGAATGTACAGAAAACATGGTGTATGGAAACTCCAATATTTCTATTGGTCTATTTATGTGAAAAAATGGTTTGGGGCAGATTCTGATGCCTTATATGATTATTATAAAAAGAAAATTAGCTAAATTTCACTTATTCCTTCCCTTCTCATCTGGATATAAAGCTGGTAAATTATCACTTTGAAAGACTTCCTTAGTATTTACATCAACGCCTGATAATTTCCCTGTAAATGCCGCTCCAGTATCTATATTCCAAACATTTATAGCCTGCATTGGCACATCATAATTAAAGTTAATGGTCGGAGTATGTCCAATATAGATTTCTTTGTAGTGTTTCAGTCTATTAGGATAAATTACCGAATCTTTTTCAATACGTTTATCCATAGTCAAGGCCATTTCCCATAGCGTTCTATCAAAATAGAATGTAGTTTCGAAAACCTCTTTAGTAACACCATGCATTGATGTAAATCCTGCATGAAGAAACAATCTATTTTCATCATCTACAAAATACAATGGCATATTTTTAAAAAATTCTAAATGTTGTTTTTTATCGACTTTAGAAAAACCTTCATAGCTTTCCATAGTTTCCTTTCCGCCATGCATATACCAAGTAGGATTGACATCGGCGCCTCTTAGCCATTCTTCACACCAAACATCATGATTTCCTTTAATAAAAACACAATTTATATTTTCAGAAAGTTCCATTAAAAACTGAATCACTTGAGCAGATTCACTCCAGCCATCCACATAATCTCCAACAAAAATTAAAGTGTCTTCTTCTTTAACTTCTATTTTATTTAAAACTTGAATCAAAGCTTTTAATCCACCATGGATGTCTCCTATTGCTAAAACGCGCATACTTAATTTGTTTTTTTTGTAAAACTAATAGATTTTGCTAAAAAAGAAACATGCAACTAATATTTATTATTTTAACGATAGAATTAACTAATTGAATAAAAACCTTTAATAATAATTAAATGTTAAGTGCTTTTAGATGAAACATATTAAGCCACTAAAAAGTATCACCGTGAAAATCAAAAAAGTACTTGTAGCGAATCGAGGCAAAATTGCCATCCGAATTTTAAAGCGTTTACTTTAAACTATTAAGCATAAAGAAACTAAGTGAAAAAAAATATAAATTATTTGGGTTGCAACATTATTATCCTAATAACGGTACAATAGCAAAGCAAATTATAGAGTTCTATACTTTATTTTATTCATTAGTAATTTTATACTGTTTACGCAATAACGCTTCAGCCGGTTTGTTTTGAGGTGTAAACATAAAGTTTTCCTTACCTCCTACTTTATCGTGTTTATGAAACCATTTCCAGATAAATCCACCTGCAAACCAATCTTCTTCCCAAAAGGTTTCAAACAAGGCTTGTGTTGTATTCGTTTGAGCCTCAAGATTTACTTGATTCATGCTTCTATCACTTATCCAAGGTGTTTTTCCTGAATAATCAACACTTCTATACCCATATTCCGTAAATAAAACAGGTTTATCATGTTTTTGAAACATTTTGTAAATCACCGGCTTATGAATTTTCCAACCTTCCAAAGATTCTTCAACTGTTGGCGTTTTACTGTCACTTACCGGAAAATAAGCATCTACACCTATATAATCTAAATCGGTCCAAAAAGGTGTACGCTTAAACTCATCCCAATTGGCGGCATAGGTTAATTCCCCTTTGTACTTCGTTCTTATTTTTTTGATTAAAGCAAACCAATACTCGGGTCTGTTTTCTATAAATTTTTCTAATTCTGTACCTATGCAAAATAGTTCTGCTTTAACAGTATGGGCTAATTCGGCATATTCTAAAATAAATTTTGAATAGGAGTCTTCTAAAATTTTCCAATCAGCTTCATTTGTCATCTCTATAAATCCTGTAAACTCACCACGCCAAACCCAAATTTGAGGTTTAATCATAATTTTGATTTTCTTCTTTCTAAGCTCGTCAATGTATTGTTCAGCCCCAGCCTTAGTTTCACCAAACCACTGTCGGTCTGTATTGTGGATGATCTCTGGGTGCTCTAAGTTTTTTATAAACCCAAATGGCATAATGGCTGCATAATTTGCATTGACCTTTACAACCGGATTAATATGACTCTCATTTACAGCATCTCTTGAAGCAACAAAACTCACACCATTAATTTTACTAGACCGAGTTTTACAGGACTGCAAACTTAAAATTGATATTAAAATCAAAAGTTTAAATAGCTTCATAAATCGTGTTTAAGACCCTAATTTACTATTATTCATTAAAACAACGCTCTTAATCCTATGTTAAAGATTGTCCCTTCACCTGAATTTCCAACCCTTACAAAACTACTATAAAGTATTTCTAAGTGCAATTTTTAACTTAATTCATGCTTTCCGTCAAAACCTAAAACTAATAGTAGTATTGTACTTTGTTTCTTCATTTATTCGTGATTACTATTTTATTAAGTCTTGCAAGGAAACTACCATTAGATCGAACAAAACATCAGGTAATCACATAGAAATCAAAAGTTTTGTTTTATTTTAAATCCTTACAAAAAGTAATCAATTTAAACTTGTTCTAAATTATATACACATAATTAATTTCTTATCTTTAAATTCGACCTAATACCACATAACATCCAAAATTTATGCAAGAACATATCGTTATTATAGGAAATGGAATTTCGGGAGTAACCACTGCTAGACATATTAGAAAGCTTTCTGATAAGAAAATCACTATTGTTTCTGCGGAAACCGAATATTTTTTCTCCCGTACTGCCCTTATGTACATATATATGGGGCACATGAAATTTGAACACACACAACCTTATGAAAATTGGTTCTGGGATAAAAATCGAATAGACCTTAAAAAAGGGTATGTTAAAAGTATAGACACAAATTCAAAAACACTTCATTTTGTTAAGGGTGATTCGCTTAAATATGACAAACTTATTATTGCAACTGGCAGTAAACCTAATAAATTTGGCTGGCCAGGACAAGATTTAGAAGGAGTAATGGGCATGTACCACAAACAAGATTTAGACAACCTTGAAAAGCATGCACCAAATAATAAAGTATGCAAAAGAGCTGTGATTATTGGTGGTGGTTTAATTGGTATTGAACTTGCTGAAATGCTTAATTCTCGAAATATCCCTGTTACTTTTTTAGTAAGAGAAGATAGTTTTTGGAATGGATTTTTACCTGAAGGTGAAAGCCAAATGATTAACAAACACATTAAAAATCATCATATCGATTTACGCCTTTCTACAAACCTAAAAGAAATAAAATCGGATGACAACGGCAACGTAAAATCCATAATTATTGAAGAAACGGGCGAAGAAATCCCATGTAATGTCGTTGGTTTAACCGCTGGTGTTTCACCGAACATTGATTTTATAAAAGATTCAGAGATTGAAATAGGAAGAGGCGTAAAAGTAAATCGTTACTTAGAAACTAATATTCCCGATGTCTATGCTATTGGCGATTGTGCAGAACAACATGAACCTATTGGGAACCGCAGACCGATTGAAGCTGTTTGGTACACAGGGCGTATGATGGGTGAAACTTTAGCCCAAACCATTTGTGGAAATAAAACTCAATACAAGCCTGGACATTGGTTTAACTCTGCTAAATTTTTAGATATAGAATATCAAACTTATGGTTGGGTGTTTGCAAAACCACGAGAAAATGAAGCACATTTCCATTGGAAACATCATAAAGAAAACATCTGTATTACAGTTTCTTACCGCAAAGACACCAATATGTTTTTAGGAATAAACACGTTTGGAATTCGCATGCGTCATGAAATTTTCGACAAGTGGCTGACTGAAAATCGCGATATGAATTATGTGATGAGCTATCTAAAAGATGCCAATTTTGATCCAGAATTTTATAAAGCTTATGAGAATGAAATTCTAACACAATACAACAACACATTTAACACCAATCTTGCACCAAGAAAAAAGAGTTGGAAACGCATTTTTAGTAAAGCCTAATTTTAACATTTTCAATTCAATCAAATTACACAAGCACATGAATGCAATTAAACATATAGGATTAGTTATTTTCTTAATAGGACTAGCCATTTTCTCCGCTTTACCCGTTTTAGGAACGTTCCACTTAAACGAAGCTTCGTTTAATAACATCATCAAGGAAAAGAATATTAAAAGTGACGTTTTTATAAATGATATAAAATCAAATATTGTTGGTCAAGACTTTAAAGGTATGCAAGCCATATCTCCTAAAATCTCTAAAGCTTTAGATAATGCCAATGAAACACATATAAAAAATAAGAAATGGAATAAAAAAATCTACACCAAGTCTAGTGACATGGCAGCTTTAATTGGCAAAAAATCAGCTAACGGATTTATTGCTACTAATAAAGGATTAATGTGGCTATTAACTTTTGGATTAGGAATAATTGGTGCTTTAATGTTCATATTACCAAACGTAATTTTACTGGGTAAAAAGGGTATAAAAAACGACGGTATTTATCATGAAAGCGCTACAAATCGAGGTTGGATCGGTTGGATGGTTTTTATCTTTTTAGTTTCATTCTATTTGGTCCTTTATTTTGCCTCAGAATACGCAACCAATTGGACGCTTTTAGTCGATCCAATTAGTGAAGCCTTAAGCGGCAACCCTGCAGGACATTGGTTTGTTTACGGCTTTATGTATTGTGTAGTAATGACAGTAATGGCAGTACGAATGTATATAAAATACCGTCATAACATTTATCAAGTATTTAGAACTACATCAGTTTTATTCTTTCAAATTGTGTTTGCGTTTATTATTCCCGAAATTATGGTAAGACTTCAAATGCCTTACTACGATTTTAAAAATGCCTTTCCTTTAGATTACGATTTCTTTTTCCAATGGAATTTAAAAGACCTTATAAACAATGGTGGTATAGGCATTTTTATTATGGTTTGGGGCATTGTTTTAACCTTAGTTATTGTACCAATAATGGTCTATTTCTTTGGTAAACGTTGGTATTGCTCTTGGGTTTGCGGTTGTGGTGGGTTAGCAGAAACACTTGGTGATCCTTACAGACAACATTCAGACAAATCGTTATTCGCCTGGAAAGTAGAACGCTATTTAATCCATACGGTTTTACTCTTTGTTTTAACAATGACTGCTATGACCTTATATAGTTTCTTTAGTGAAACAGGAACGGTTTTAGGCATTAAAACATCAACCGTACAAAATATTTACAGCCTAGTGATTGGTTCTATTTTTGCTGGAGTAATTGGTACAGGGTTCTACCCTATTTTTGGTAACCGTGTATGGTGTCGTTTTGGTTGTCCACTGGCGGCTTATTTAGGATTTGTACAACGTTTTAAATCTAGATTTAGAATTACTACAAATGGTGGTCAATGTATTTCATGCGGAAATTGTTCTACCTATTGTGAACAGGGTATCGACGTAAGAGCTTATGCTCAAAAAGGCGAAAATATTGTACGTTCGAGCTGTGTTGGTTGCGGGGTGTGTTCGGCGGTTTGTCCTCGTGGTGTTTTAAAATTAGAAAATGGTCCAGAAATAGGCCGTATCAATCCTACCGAAATATTATTAGGAAATGATGTTGACTTAATGGACTTGGTGAATAAAAATTAAAACACTCAATATCGCCATTTGGTGTACTATTATATCTTGCCTTAAGGTTAACGCTGAAAATACCTTATGAAGACCTTACAATGAAAATCACAACACGGTATACAAAGGCTTGACACCAAAACAACCAAAAAATAAAGTTTTGGAAGTTCTATGACGGAAACGGATATTGCGTCATTTATAGAAATGAGAAATCAATAGCGGCTTCAAGATATAAAGCAAGTAAAAAAATAAAATAATGGATTACCTTTGTATCCTTTAACAGGGAAAATAAATTTAGTGATCTTAAATGACCAAAATAAAAGTCATCATTCCAGCTTATAACGAAGCAGATTCC
>JGI20152J14361_10000453_pt1 | contig 29961 bp, 35 predicted proteins | sample COG_02_FD_14361 | JGI IMG/M metagenome (IMG submission 14361)
GGGATCGATCAGGACTTCGAGCATTTCATCGCGTTGACCTGCGAGCCCTGCTTCGAGAACTTCTGGCATGGATTCGATGCGATCTTGGAGGTCTTTGGCCACGCGCGTCATTGTGCGTTCAGGTAACTGACCAGACAGGGATACAACGATGATTGGAAATTCAGAGAAGTTGATTTCGTTGATTGCATATTGATCAGCGCCATTCGGAAATTCTGCTTGGGCTTGGTTTGCTTTGTCGCGTACGTCGGCGATTGTCGCGGTTTTGTCCCAGCCAAATTCAAATTCTAAGGCGACGCCGCCATAACCTTCTGCGGCGGTTGATGACATGGTTTTTAGGCCATCAAGCTCTTTGAGTTTGTTTTCAAGGGGTTTGACGATCAATTTTTCGCTGTCTTCGGCGGAAATACCCGGGAAGGGGACTGATACGAACAGCGCGGGGATATCGATATCTGGTTCGCCCTCTTTGGGCAGCGAAAAGTAGGCCATTGCGCCCGCCGCAAGCGACATGGCGACAAAGACTAAAATCATACGGGCGCGATCCGTTGCCCAATCAACTAAACCATGCATTATTTTGCGCCTTTGTAGGATACTTTGATGTCTGAGCCATCGGTTACGTATTCTTGGCCGACAACGATTACGTCCGCGGTTGCGGGCAGGCCAGTAACCCAGATACCTTCGGCGGCATCACGAATAACAGATATAGACATGAATTTAGCTTTGTCGCCGTCGGCAACGCGCACGCCTAATTTTCCTTCGCCGTTTAGTGTAAGGGAAGATTGCGGTAGGATGTGGCCCTTGATTCCAGCCAAGCCAATGTAGATGTCTGCGGTGGCTCCATCACGAATTGCCAAGGCGTCGTTTGGTACAGTGGTTTCAACGAGGAACGTTCGTGTGGTTGGATCTGCAGAACGTGAGATGAAGCTAACCTTGCCGACGACTTGATCGCCATTAATCAAACGTGCACCTGCTGTTGCTCCGACTTCGATCAGGGATACTTGTTGTTCGGTTGCGTAGCCCACGAGTTTAATTGGGTTTAGAGCCAAAACGGTTGCGCAGGGAGATCCGGGTTGCATGAATGCACCCAGTTCTGCGGTGTCCGATTCCAACAGGCCGTTAAATGGCGCAAAGATTTTAGTGTGATCCAAATCCGTTTGTGCACGATCTAGACCTGCGATTGCTGATTCAAGTGCTGCTTGGCGAGAGATGGCCTGTGTTTCTGATGCGAAGCCTTTTTTCACCAAGTTTGCAGATGCTGTATTGTTTGCTTCGGCTTCTGCAAGGCGTGCTTTTGCTTCGGCTAGTGCGGCGGCTTTGGTGCCTATTTCAAGTTCACATAGCAATTCGCCTTTTTCGACCAGTGTCCCTTTGCGAATTGGTTGTGAAATCACAGAGCCTGATGTTTCTGATTTTGCTTGAACGGATTTGAAGGCAGATGTTTGGCCGCGTAAAACGATGCCGCTGGTGACATCTTGTTCTGCGGATTTCATGGCCAGAACGGAAACGGCTTTGCTAACATTTTCCGCTTTTTCAGGTTCTTGTGAGGTGGCAGAGGCGTTTTGGAACTGTGTCAGCGATTCCTTGGCTGCGTTTAGTGTTTCAAGGCTCGCAGTCTGTTGTTGCTCTGCTGTTTTTACAGCGGCTTTTGCATCGTTTAATGCTTGTTCTTGGCGTGCTTCGGGGCCGCCAGTGAAGTAATCATAAATCGTTGTTCTTTTGAGGACAAAACCAGCGATGCCTAGGCATACAATTATGGCGATTAGAAACGATGAAACACGCATTTGAACACTCCGAAATTTGATCAATTTGCCAAGCTTAGGGAGGTGCCTGGTCATAATAGGGTGAAACTTACGCCTGTTGAACAACCTGCGCAAGCGTAGCTTTGAAGCGCTAATAGCGATGCGATGGTGGCTTCACAATTCAGGTTTTTTTAATTCAGTCTCGCATTTTAGCACCTAATGGCCTAAATCATGATTGAATTTAAGCGCTTAAGGACGCCTGTTACATGTCAACAACATCGACCATTTCCAAAGAATCACAAAGCGCCGCGCCGCGTAAAAAGATGACGGTGCCAAATTTTACAGCCCGTAAGGGTGGTGAGCCGTTGGTTTGTTTGACAGCCTATACTGCGCATGTTGCGCATTTGGTGGATGCGCAGGCCGATATGATTTTGGTGGGCGACAGTTTGGGCATGGTGATCCATGGGATGCCAAACACACTGGGCGTGACCATGGAGCATATGATAATGCATGGTCAGGCTGTTATGCGAGGCGCTGAAAAATCGCTGGTTGTCGTGGATATGCCGTTTGGCAGTTTTGAAGAAAGCCCCGAAGTGGCGTTTCGCAATGCCAGTCGCATCATCAAAGAGACAGGGTGTACCGCGATTAAGTTGGAAGGTGGCCGCGAGATGGCCCCTACTATTCGTCATTTAGCCGCGCGGGGAATTCCTGTGATGGCGCATATCGGATTGATGCCACAGCAGATGAATACCGCCGGAGGATTTAAGGCCGTGCGCGACGAGGATGTTTGGGAAGATGTTATTGCAGATGCAAAGGCTGTAGAAGCCGCGGGTGCGTTTTCTGTTGTTGTTGAAGGTGTAGCAGAAAAATTGGCGGATAAAATCACGCGCAATGTTGGTATCCCAACGATTGGCATTGGTGCGTCTGCGCAATGTGATGGTCAAATTTTGGTGTTTGAAGACATGATTGGTCTGTTTCCACGCGTGCCGACATTCGTCAAACGTTATGGCAATATGGAAGAGATGATGATCGATGCAATTTCGCGATATGCGGGCGAAGTTCGTGATCGTTCATTCCCTGCTGATGAGCATACTTATAAAGCGAAAAAGAGCTGATCTGACTGGCGTTACCGAATTTATCCAGTTAGACACATGCAAAGCAAGATTTTGGAGGCTCTGGCGTGAGTAATACAGAAGGTTTTATCGAGGAAGTAACAGAAGAAGTCCGCAAGGATCGGCTGTTCGCGATGTACAAGAAATACAGTTGGATTGCCGTTTTAGCGATCGTTGGGCTGGTTGGTGGTACAGCGTTGATTGAATATCGCAATGCTTCTGCTGAAAGTGCCGCGAAGATTCGCGGTGACAATCTGATTGCAGCGCTTAATCTGGATGATGCAAGTGCACGTGTCGATGCGTTGGCCAGCATTGCAAACAGTGGTGATAGCACGGCCGCATTAGCACAATTTCATCGCGCAGGTGTGTTGATGGAGCAAGGTGATCGCGATGGGGCGTTGGCAGTTTTTGATGATCTGAAATCTGGCGATGATATTTATGCACAAGTAGCAACACTTCGCGCGATTATGATCCGTGGAAATGACATGGATATGGATCAACGTATGGCGGAGTTGGAAAGCTTGGCTGTGGCAGGGAATCCATTCCGCACGCTTGCTATTGAACAAACAGCAATGGCGCAATTGGATGCAGGGAAAAAAGACGCGGCAATTGAAACGTTGACCGCGTTGCTGGACGAGGCAGGTGTTTCACAAGCGATGACGTCACGCACACGCCAATTGATCGTTGCTTTGGGCGGAGAATTGCCGTCCGCTGCGCGATTGCTTTCTTCTGGCGCATCTGCACAATAGAGTTAAGGGCCGCAACTGGGTCGACTAAGGGACGTTTTGAAATGCTACTTAAAATTTCGATGACTGCATTGGCTGGTCTGTTGGTTCTGACAGCTTGTTCTAAGAAAGAAGAGATTTTGCAAGGAGAGCGCATTGGTTTGCGCGCTGTGGCAGAAGTTGAAGAAGCGTCACTTGAATTGAATTTACCTGCGGCAACTGTGAATGCATCATGGACGCATCGAAATGGCAATGCAGCACATTTCCAAAGCCATCCCGCACTGTCCAGTAATCCGAAGCGAATATGGTCCACTGATATTGGCACTGGTAACAAGAAGCGCCAACGTTTAGCCAGCGATCCGATCGTTGCCAATGGACGCATCTATACGTTGGATGCAGATGGTACTGTTGCCGCATTCGGGCTGAATGGTTCCAAGCAATGGTCCGTTGATTTGAAATTGCAAAACAGCCCTAAATCAGATGGATCAGGCGGTGGTTTAGCGTTCGCGGATGGCCGCGTCGCGGTTACGACGGGTGTTGGTGAAGTTGCATTGTTGGATGCGCAAACTGGCGCCATTCAATGGCGTCACCGCGCCGAGTCTGGGATTTCAGTTGCGCCTGCATTTGATGGTGAAACTGTTGTTGTCGTGACCGGCGAAAATCGCGCCTTTGGTTTGGATGCCAAAAATGGCCGTATGCGTTGGAAGCAGCGTTCCAATACAATTGGCGCAAGCATTTTAGGTGCTGGCACACCGGCCATTGTCAGTGGCGTTGCCATTGTGCCGTTTGGTTCAGGTGAAGTTCAGGGTATTGTTTTGAGCAATGGTTTGCAGGCATGGAATCAAGTCATCAACGGGCAACGAATTGGATCGGCACGCGGTCTGATGAAAGCCGTTTCAGGTGGACCGGTTGTCGTCGGCGATACTGTTTATGTCGGCACGAATTCGGGTCGTTTGACCGCGCTAGATCGTAGATCTGGTCAACGTATTTGGACGGCTCGCGAAGGTGCTGTTGGGCCTGTATGGCCCGCTGGAAATTCATTGTTCGTTTTGACGGACGAGCAAAAGTTGAAGCGGCTTGATCGTGAAACAGGTGCGGAACTTTGGGTAACTGATCTGCCATTGTACCGAAAAGAAAAACGCCAACGTGGGAATTATGGGCATTATGGTCCTGTTTTAGCGGGTGGTCGTTTGTATGTTGCAGGAAGTGATGGCACGATCCGTGCCTTTGATCCGGCGACTGGTAATTTGGTGAATTCCATTTCTGTATCGGGTGGAGCAGCGTCACAAGTCGTTGTTGCAGCTGGTCGGATGTATGTTCTGTCGAATTCAGGACAACTCATCGCTTTCCAATAGCGATTTAATTCGCTAAAGGAGCCAACACAGAGTTATGCCCGCAGATAAATTGCGCGCATTTATACGAAGGCCCAAAAACAATGACTTTTACCGTCGCACTGGTCGGACGTCCTAACGTTGGCAAATCCACACTATTTAACCGCCTTGTTGGGCGGCGTTTGGCGTTGGTCGATGACACACCTGGTGTGACACGCGATTTGCGCGAGGGTGATGCAAAAATGGGTCCCGTTAAATTTACGGTGATTGATACCGCGGGTTTAGAAGAAGCAACAGACGAAAGCCTGCAAGGGCGGATGCGGATGTTGACGGAACGCGCCGTTGATATGGCTGACGTTTGTATCTTTATGATGGATGCACGTGCGGGTGTTTTACCTGCGGACCGTGTTTTTGCCGAAATCCTGCGCAAGAAATCAGCGCGCGTTGTTTTGGTGGCAAACAAAGCCGAAGGCAATTCAGGCGAAGTTGGATTTTTCGATGCGTTCAGTCTGGGTTTGGGCGAACCTGTGCGTCTGTCCGGCGAACACGGCGAAGGTATGGTGGATTTACAGCATGTATTGATGCCATTGGCCGAAGAATTCAAAGGCGAAGATGACGATATCGCGCCGCTTACGGATGTTGATATTGACGAAGATGATGACGACGCGGGTAAGGAAATCAGCTATTCAGCGGAACGTCCGTTGCAGTTGTCCATTATTGGGCGTCCGAATGCGGGTAAATCCACATTGGTGAACCAAATTTTGGGTCATGATCGTATGCTGACCGGCCCCGAAGCAGGGATCACACGCGACAGTATTTCGATCAACCACAATTGGGACGGTGTTCCAATGCGGATTTGGGATACTGCGGGCATTCGTAAAAAAGCCAAAGTGCAGGAAAAGCTGGAAAAACTGTCTGTGTCCGATGGGTTGCGCGCAGTGAAGTTTTCTGAGGTTGTTGTTATTTTGTTGGACGCGGAAATTCCGTTTGAGCAACAAGATTTGCGTATTGCCGATTTGGCCGAGCGCGAAGGCCGCGCGGTTGTTGTGGCTGTGAACAAATGGGATATCGAAAACGAAAAGCAAGAAAAACTGAAAGATATCCGCGAGAAATTTACAAGGCTGTTGCCACAGTTGCGTGGCGCGCCGTTGATTACGGTTTCTGCAAAAACGGGCCGTGGTATGGATCGTTTGCACGCAGCAATCCTGACGGCACATAAAATTTGGAACAAACGTTTGTCGACATCACAGTGTAACCGCTGGTTGATGGATGCAACTGATGCGCACCCACCGCCCGCACCGGGTGGTCGCCGCATTCGTTTGCGTTATATGACGCAAGTAAAAGCACGCCCACCGAGTTTTGTTGTGATGTGTAGCCACCCTGATTTGTTACCGACGAGTTATAGTCGGTACTTGATCAATGGTTTGCGTGACGATTTTGGCATGCAAGGCACACCTATTCGTATCTTTATGCGTTCGCAATCGGATCAAAACCCGTATGCCGACAAAAAAGAGAAGAAGGTGACCAAGCTGAACAAGCACAAAGAAGGTCGTTATGTGAAAGCTTTGGGTCGTGGAGCCAAAAAGAACCGCTAAACGACTTGATAAGCGAAGATGAGAACATTCACGTCTTGGTATCCAATTGTAAATGCAAGGCATGGCGCTGTAACTTCGGTTAGGCGCCATTTTCCTGTGTCGACCAAGGATTGTTGATATTCGCAAAATCCGTCGTTTTCGTATACGCTCTCACGTACTGAAAACACGATGTGTCCGCCCGGTTTTGTGGTGCGAATTAGTTCATCGAAACTGTTGTAAGGTGCATGGCCTTGGGTGAAGACGCCGGCGCTGATTACACCGTTAAATGTGTTGTCGCCAAATCCAAGTGTTTCACCAAGTGTCATTTGAGAAAGTTGGCTGTAAACATTTAGGTTTTTTGCATGGCCCAGCATGGGAACAGAGAGATCGATTCCAACGATATCTGAATATGCGAAAGTGGCGAGTGAATCGCCTAAAATGCCTGTGCCACATCCCGCGTCGAGAATGGGATCGGTTGTTTGTGGGACGTGACGCATGAACATCGCGATCACCATCCAAGGTAAGCGGTAACCAAGTGCCGCGACTTCGGCGTTATAGGTATCTACCCAAGTATCGTATTGTTGGGTGAGCTCATTAACCGTCGAGGCACCATATGCGCCTGCTATTGCCGTTTCGTGGTCGGTATCGCTCATGTCTGACTTTCCTTTGCTTTGACACAGGTTAGACCGTGTTTTTGCCGACACCAAGCGTTGTATCGGCCGGCGTAGCGAAATTCTGTGGCATTTCATCCAGCATTTGAGCCAAAACAGGTTCCAACATTTCGAGGTCCTCTGTTGTTGGGGTATGTAGAAGGTTGTTGTGTTCAAATGGATCGATGCGGTGGTCGTAAAGTTCCATTTCGTTGGTCCAATACATAATCAAACGGTGTGTTGATGAGCGTACGCTGACGGCATGTTTAATGTCATTGTTTGATTGGTTGATGCCCCAGATCGAGGTCGCGTGCCGACGTAAATTATCTGCGAATAGATCCTGACCAGAAAGGTTTGGATCTGGAGCGAGACCTGCCAACTTCAAAAGCGTTGGGCCAAATCGACTAAGCTGACGGGGATGTCTATTGTGGTTGGGGTGATTGTGGGGCCAGCAATCATCAATGGAACACGAAGAGCGCGTTCCCATAACGAGAATTTTCGAAACATCAGTTTTTCACCCAGCTGCCAACCGTGATCTGACCACAAAACTAGGTGAGTGTTTTCCCATAAATTATGTTCGTCCATGTGATCCAATACTTGGCCCAACAAGAAATCAGCATAATGGATCGAGGCCAAATAGGCGCGGATGAAATCGTGATATTCATCTGTTTCTTGTAGGATTTTTCCAGTGTTCAGCCATGCTTTAGCCATCTTACGTGCTGCTTTGGGCAAGTGTTCCCACAGGGTCGTGTTGTTGGCATCAAAATTATTTAAGCCAAGGCCCGGTGGGTTCGCCACCTGTGTTGGGATTGCATCAAAGAACCGTTGTGGAACGATAAATGGAAGGTGTGGGCGATAGAGGCCCAATGCCCAGAATTGGCCTGTGGAGCCAGTCTTCATTCCATTGAGGATGAAGTTTGTTGCCTGTTGATCGAAAATTTCGGCATTTTCGGGGGTTGGGCCGAAGTCATTTTTTGGTCGCATTTTGTTTTGCTGAATTGCTTTGGACACCGCCGTTGGCGGACCTTCGTCAAGGGGGAGGAATTCATCCCAACATGTTGTTGTTTCGTCATGGCTTGGCCCATGAAAAACCTTGCCGGCGCCAATCGTGCGATAGCCTGCTGATTTGAACCGCCCGATGATTGATTGATCTTGGCGCCCACCAAAATGATCCGTCCAACGTTGTTGATTGCCGTAAACGCCCGTTTCCCACGGGTATTTTCCAAATAGTGCAGCCGTGCGTGCCGGTGAACAAGCGGGTGCGGGGGTGTAAGCGGCCGTGAACAATGCGGCGCGATCGGCAAGGCGTTGCATATTTGGTGTGATCGTATCTGGATGACCACCAAGCGGTTCGATCCAATCGTTCAAGTCTTCGATGGAAAGGAACAAAACGTTTTGTGTTAGTGCGGTCATTCAGATTGCATTGTCACGATTTAAAATTCCTGATCGCCTGCGTTTGCTTGCCAGTCTTGTACAAGGTCACTGAAGCGAGTGAATTCGCCTTTAAATGCCAATTTAACTGTTCCGATAGGACCATGGCGTTGTTTTCCGATAACGACTTCGGCCTTCCCGCGTAGCTCTTCCATCTCTGCTTGCCAAGTTGCCATTTTTTCCATGTCGCTTTCACTCGGCTGTTCGCGCTCTTTGTAATATTCTTCGCGGTAAACGAACATTACAACATCTGCATCTTGCTCGATTGAGCCTGATTCACGTAGGTCTGACAATTGAGGGCGCTTGTCTTCGCGGCTTTCGACTGCACGCGACAGCTGAGACAGCGCAATGACTGGAATGTTAAGTTCTTTCGCAATTGCTTTCATGCCTTGGGTGATTTCAGAAACCTCGTTTACGCGACTGTCTTTGGCCGTGGCTGGGCGAACCAGCTGAAGGTAGTCGATGATCAATACGTCTAAACCATGTGTCCGTTTCAGGCGGCGCGCACGGGCAGCCAGTTGAGAGATCGGCAGGGCAGGCGTGTCATCGATGTACAATGGACATGTTTCAAGTTGTTTTGCGGCTTCTACGAATTTGCGAAATTCTGCTTCGGTCATATCGCCTGAACGAATGTTGTGTGAATTGATTTCCGCAGCTTCTGACAGAATGCGACTTGCTAACTGCTCTGCCGACATCTCAAGAGAATAAAAGCCAACGACGCCACCTTCGATGGCACCTTCTGTACCATCTTCTCGTCTGCCCTTTTTATACGCTTTTGCAATGTTAAAGGCGATGTTTGTTGCGAGCGCGGTTTTCCCCATTGAAGGGCGTCCCGCAAGGATCAATAAATCCGAAGGATGTAAACCACCGAGTTTTCCATCGATGTCTTTGAGCCCAGTCGAAACACCAGCAAGGCCGCCGTCGCGTTGATAGGCTTGGTTCGTGATGTTGACGGCACCCGTTACAGCCTTGAGGAATGACTGAAAGCCGCTTTCGACTTGGCCCTGTTCAGACAGCGCGTAGAGTTGTTGTTCTGCTTCGACAATTTGTTCGGAAGGTTCCGATGATACTTCGACCAAGCGAGCCTTGGATGAGATTTCTTCGCCGATGGCCATTAGGTCACGGCGTATTGCCATGTCGTAAATCATTTGGGCGTAATCACGCGCCGCAAAAACGGATACGGATGCGCCAGCCAGTCGCGCCAAATAAGAAGGGCCACCTAGTTCGGTTAAACCTTCGTCGTCTTCAAAAAATGCTTTGATTGTGACGGGTGACGCAAGTGCATTTTTTTGGATGCGTGTGGAAATGGTTTCGAAAATACGTGCATGTACGGGATCATAGAAATGGATATCTTTGACGATTGAAGTAACTTTATCAAAGACATCATTGTTGACCAGCAAGGCACCCAATAGGGCTTGTTCAGCCTCGATATTATGGGGTTGCTGGTTGATTTCTGCGCTTTCGGCAGGTTGAGAATCGCCTAAAGGTCTAATCTCGTTCATGAATTTCACCGCTCGCATTGATGTTGTTACCCGTTGCGATGACTATGACATGAAATCCACAGGTTTTCTATCTTGATAACCTGTGGATAAGTACATTTATGCGCGTCGCGCGGAGGATATTTGGGCAAAGTAAAGGGCGGACGGGGGTTAATCCACCACGCGCCAGTGGATATCGTGACCTGGATTGAAGACCGTAACGGGGCCGTCGCCTGTTTCAATTTTATCAGGGTAAGTGACAGGCAAATCCGATTTTTCGATAGTGATTTGGTCCGTGTTTGGTTTTAGGTCGTAATGGGCAGGGCCATTCAGGGATGCGAATTTTTCAAGGTTTGGTAATGCGCCGTCTTCATCGAATACATGTGCCAGTAGAGCCATTGTGTTGGTGGCGGTAAAGCAACCTGCACAGCCGCAACCCGATTCTTTGGCGGGGTCTGTGTGTGGTGCGCTGTCTGTTCCAAGGAAAAAGCGTGGATCGCCAGATGTGGCGGCTGCGCGTAGGGCGATGCGATGCTCTTCGCGTTTGGCGACGGGCAGGCAGTAGTAATGTGGCTTGATGCCGCCAACCAAGATGTGGTTGCGGTTGATCATTAGGTGGTGGGTTGTGATCGTTGCGCCATGGTTTTTAGGTTGGGATTTAACGTAATCGACGCCGTCTTTGGTTGTGATGTGTTCGGACGTGATGTTCAGTTCGGGCAGGGCGCGACGCAATGGATCAAGGGTGGTGTCGATGAACACTGCTTCGCGATCGAAAATATCGATATGTGGTTCGGTTGCTTCGCCGTGGATGCAGAGGGTAAGGCCGATTTCAGCCATTTTTTCCAACACTGGCATCACGTTTTTGATATCGGTGACGCCGCTGTCTGAATTTGTGGTAGCGCCCGCAGGATAGTATTTTACGGCACGAATGAGGCCATCGGCGTATGCAGCGGCAACATCGTTTGGATCGGTTTTATCTGTGAGGTATAGCGTCATTAACGGTTCGAAGTTTGAACCCGCTGGGCGTGCGGCCAAGATGCGATCACGGTATGCGGCGGCGTCCGATGCGGTCACAACAGGGGGCACTAAATTTGGCATGATGATTGCGCGACCAAAGTGGCGTGTAGTTTCAGGTGCTATACCTGCCAACATTGCGCCGTCGCGCAAGTGGAGGTGCCAATCGTCGGGGCGGGTGATTGTGATGCTGTTGCTCATAAGATTTGAATAACGTCTTTATTGTTGCAATTCTAGTCGGGAATCCCGCTGGACGTTGGTTATTTTCGAGCGTATATTTAAATCATTCTCAGGGCGGGGTGTAATTCCCCACCGGCGGTGATAGCCCGCGAGCGCCTTCATTGTGAAGGGTCAGCAGACAGAGGTGAAATTCCTTGGCCGACAGTTACAGTCTGGATGGTAGAGAACGGGTGTGTGGATTGTATCTGTGCACCTTACGCCTTGGGTTTTGTCTATTGATAGGAGACCCAAAATGACAAGACCCCTTAAAATCGCATTTGTAAAAGCACGTTGGCATGCCGCCATTGTGGATCAAACTCAGGTCGGCTTTGAAGCTGCAATGAAAGAGCAGGGACGTGAATGTCATCTGCACGAAGTTCACGTGCCAGGTGCATTGGAAATGCCGTTGGTGGCCAAGAAATTGGCTGAAACCGGTAAGTACGACGGAGTTGTCTGTGCCGCGTTGGTCGTGAATGGTGGAATTTATCGCCACGAGTTTGTGGCCCAAGCGGTGGTCGATGGCTTAGTGCGTGCCAGCATGGACACCGGTGTTCCGGTTTACTCTGTATCGTTAACACCACATGAGTTCCAAGAAAGTGCAGATCACATTGAATTCTATTCGAAGCATTTCGTTAAAAAGGGTGCTGAGGCAGCGAACGCTGTTTTGACAATGGATGCATTGGATATCTAATTACTTTGAACCAAGGGCAGTTATATCTGTCCTTGGTTTGACTGATGTTGCCTAAACCCCCGTCATTGTGTGACGTTTTAGGAAACTTTGCAAAATGGGCTGTGTAAACTATATATTGGGCATACCGTTTAGGGGGAAGTAATGAAGAAGCTAATTATCGCGCTCGGCGTGAGCGCCTTGTTGAGTGGGTGTGCCACGGTTTCCAAAGGGAACAAGCACCACATAATGTTCACGTCTACGCCGTCAAATACACTGGCTGTTTTTTCCGATGGCGTTAGTTGTTACACGCCATGTTCACGTAAAATTCAGCGTAACCAAGATTTGGATGTGACGTTTGCGTATAAGAAACAAACACGCGAGATTTCATTGGAATCGGGATTCCAAAAAGACACTGCACGTAATTTGGTGGGGAATGTTTTGTTCTTTGGTTGGGTTGGGATGTTTTTCGATGTTGTGTCAGGGAAAAACATGGGTCTTGATACAAGCCACGTTCACATAGACTTTTGATCAGTTCTGCCGCTTATGTTATTGTGACAATAGCGGCAGAATATCTTCGGCCATGACGCGTTGTGTTACTGGACCCGCGTGGCGCAATAAAACCGTGCCATTTCCATCAATTACGAATGTTTCGGGTACGCCGTAAAGGCCCCAATCCAAACCTGTGCGACCTTCATCGGCACCGATTTTTGTGTATGGGTTTTTAAGGCTTTTTAGAAACTGTAACGCTTGGCCTGTTTTGTCCTTGTAGTTCACACCGTGGACGGGGATTCCCAATTCAGCCAATTGTAGGATGTTAGGGTGTTCGACACGACAGGGCGCGCACCAACTGGCCCAGAAGTTGACGATTTTTATGCCGTCTGCGGTTAGGTCATCTGGAGTAAGCAGTGGTAGGTCGGACAATTGTGTAACTGTGAGTTTCGGAGCGTCGCGGCCGATCATTTGGCTGGGCAATTCGTTTGGGTTTTCGCGTTGCAGCCCAATAAACATCATTGTGGCCAAGCCGATGAAAATTGCGGGTGGTAATAAATAGAGCGGTTTAATTTTTACCATTTGATTTTGCCTGTTGTTCATCGAGGGCGCGTTTGACGCGTTTTGATTGTAGCAATGAGGTCGCGATTAAGACGGCCAACATTACGATTGAAACGCAGTAGGCCATCAATACTGTGTCGGTGTATTTGTCTAAGCCAAACATATTAAACCTCACGCGCGCGCAACGCGCCAAGACGGCGGGCGCGGATTTCGGTGCGGGTGCGAACCAGCACCAAAGTGATAAACAATAAGACCATACCGCCAATACAGACCAGAAGTGGAAAGTAGAACGCGTTGTCGACGTGTTGTTCTTTGTCCAAGGACAGTGATGCGCCTTGGTGTAGCCCTTGTGACCAGAAATTTACGGCGTAGCGTGAAAGCAATGCGAAAACGGAGCCAACAATACACAAGATCGAAGTCAGGTCAGCGGCTGTATCTTTGTCTTCGATAGCTTCCCATAGGGCGAGGTAGCCGAAGTAGAATACCAGCAAGATCATGAATGATGTCAGGCGTGGATCCCATGCCCAATATGTGCCCCACATGGGTTTCCCCCAAATAGCGCCTGTTGCCAATGCGATTAAGGTCATTGTCATGCCTATTGGTGCCGCTGCCTTGGCCGCTAATGCGGATACGTGGTGGCGACGTACTAACCAGATCAAAGATGCGACGAGCATCATGATCCATGCATTAATTGCCATCAAGGCTGTTGGAACATGTAGGAAGATTATTTTTACTGTGGAACCTTGTTTATAATCGGCAGGGGTTCCAAAGAAGCCCCAGATAAGGCCGCCAAACAACAGCACTGCCGCGCCGATGGTCAGCGTTGGCAGGATGCGTCCTGAAAGGGCCATGAATTTAGCCGGATTTGCGTATTCCCATAAAGACATGTGTTGTGTTTATCCTATTTCTGCGTGGATGGAAGGGTCAGTTGGTCACATCTGTTAACGTAAATTTGCGCGCAGGGCGATGGCGCAGGCCGGTGGAATTAAGGCGATGCTTAATAATGATATTGCGGCAACCAACGCTAACAGTTGCGCGGGGTTTTGTGTGCCGGTGGCGACGACTTGTGCGCCGAGCATTAGTGTGGGGATATATAGGGGGAGGACAAGCAAAGAGAGCAAGAGGCCCCCGCGTTTTATACCAACTGTTATGGCCGCACCGAAGGCGCCAATAAACGACAATGCGGGTGTACCAAGTGCCAAAGACGCGATCAGCCATGTGTAGGCGTCGGTAGGGAGGTTTAATAGGTAGCCCAATGGAATAGCGGCGATTGTGATCGGCAGGCCCGTTGTGATCCAGTGTGCGCATGCTTTGGCCGTTGCGATGCCGGACAGGGGGATGGGAGATGTTGCGAGCGCTTCAAGTGTACCGTCTTCCCAATCGAGTTGGAAGATACGATCAAGTGATAGAAGGCATGACAAGAGTGCACCGATCCACAAGATGCCGGGCGCAATGCGTGATAATAATTCTAGGTTCGCCCCAACACCAAAGGGAACGAACATGACGACGATTAAGAAAAATGCGAGAGTGAGTGCAAAGCCACCGCCAGAACGAAAAGCTAATTTTAGATCACGAAGGATGAGAGATTTCATTCAGAACACCCCTTCGAGGAACAGGTTTTTGTGATCTGTGGGTTTCGCTGTGAAGTCTGTGATGGTTAAAATGCGTGCGCGGGGAATGTCCAAATCGATATGTGTGGAAATGATTGCCGCGCCACCATTTTCACAATGTGCTTTGATGGCTTTGGCAATTACCTCAGAGGTGGCTGTGTCCAACGATACTGTGGGTTCGTCCATCAACCAAACTGATGCACCAGTCAGTAACATACGTGCCAGGCCAAGGCGGCGTTTTTGACCAGCTGACATGTCACCAGCCGCGCGATCCTGTAATGAGGTCAGCAAAAGTTGATCCATGACATTATTGACTTGGTCAAACCCATAGATACCGGCCCAGAATTCAAGGTTTTCACGTACAGTCAGGGTCGATTTTACCCCGTCCAGATGACCTGAAAAAGCAATGTTATTGTTGTATCTGCCACCACTTAACCCTGCCAAATAGCGCAATAGGGTGGTTTTTCCAGAACCGTTTGGACCACGTAGTATAAGGCAATCTCCGTTGTCCACAGACAGGGAAACGTTGGATAAAATCAATTTATCTGCACGCATGCAGTTGAGATTTGAGACATTCAATAACATATAAGCAGAACTATCCTAAACTTTCCAAGGAGGGAAGCGTGCAAGGGGCAGGTAATTTGACTGAAATGGGCTTTAGTGGTCCACCAGCATATCAATTAGCAGATTGGCGCTTGCAAATGCAAAGTCTGTATGCGGTTTTACGTGCTTTTGATGATCCCAAAGAAGCATGGAAATTATGGAAAGCGCGGCGCAATGAGCTGTTGGCGACGCATCCAAGCTCGCCCTTGAGTAAGGAGAAGAAACTGGCATTTCGCGGAGCGAACGCATTTGCATATAATCCAGCGTTTCGTTTTGAGGTGGATGTGACCGACGAAAAGGGTCAGTTGCAGTTTCAGGATTTGGGCGTAGATGGCCCCGTCCATTATCAGAAAATCGGGAATACAGTTGGATTGGCCAGTGCGCTGGGCAAAGAGCTGTCTGTGTATTGGATGTTGGGTTATGGCGGTGGATTATTCATTCCATTTCGCGATGCGTCGGCGGATGGGGATACATTTCATACAGGGCGTATTTTGATTGATGCGCTGAAGGGAGCCGATTTGGGCTTATCTCAGAATGGTAAATTGATCTTGGATTTCAATTTTTCATATCACCCTTGTAAACTGTGGAATGGCGCGTTGGACTATCTGAGTGTACCTGATGAAAATCACATATCTTGTACGATAAATGCGGGTGAGCGTCGATAGGTATACAATTGCATACCAAATAAGTCTTGCTCAAACATGGTTTTTGTCGCATAAGCCACGTAATCCAATTTTCTAACCTATTCGGAGGGCTGAAATGACAGTTCAAGTCGGTAAAGATACCAGTAAAACACGTAAAACCCTGACAGTTGGCGGCAAGTCCGTCGACTATTATTCAATTCCGGCGGCAACTGCTGCGGGTCTGGGCGATTTCTCAAAGCTGCCAGCAGCATTGAAAGTTGTTTTGGAAAACATGCTGCGCTTCGAAGACGGTGGCCGTACAGTTTCAGTTGACGACATCAAGGCGTTTGCTGAATGGGCGACTAAGGGCGGTAAGAACCCGCGCGAAATCGCATATCGCCCAGCACGTGTTTTGATGCAAGATTTCACCGGTGTTCCTGCGGTGGTTGACTTGGCTGCGATGCGTGATGGCTTGATGGCGCTGGGCGGTGATCCAGAGAAAATTAACCCATTGAACCCAGTTGATTTGGTTATCGACCACTCTGTTATGATCGACGAATTTGGCAATCCACGCGCGTTCCAGATGAACGTGGACCGTGAATATGAACGTAACCTCGAGCGTTACACATTCCTTAAATGGGGCCAAAAAGCATTTAACAACTTCCGTGTTGTTCCTCCGGGAACTGGTATCTGTCACCAAGTTAACCTTGAGTATTTGTCACAGACTGTTTGGAAAGACGTTGATCAAAACGGCGTAGAAATTGCATACCCAGACACATTGGTCGGTACAGACAGCCACACAACGATGGTTAACGGCGCAGCTGTTCTTGGTTGGGGCGTTGGCGGTATCGAAGCCGAAGCTGCGATGTTGGGTCAACCAATTTCCATGCTGATCCCAGAAGTGATTGGTTTTGAGCTGACGGGCGCAATGATGGAAGGCACAACCGGTACGGATTTGGTGCTGAAAGTTGTTGAATTACTGCGTGCAAAAGGCGTTGTTGGTAAATTCGTTGAATTCTACGGCGCTGGTTTGGACACGTTGCCATTGGCAGACCGTGCAACAATCGCAAACATGGCACCAGAGTACGGCGCGACATGTGGTTTCTTCCCTGTGGACAACGAAACATTGCGTTACCTGACAACAACTGGTCGCGACGAAGATCGTATCGCATTGGTTGAAGCATATGCGAAAGAGAATGGTTTCTGGCGCGATGCGGATTATGCACCAATCTACACTGACACATTGTCATTGGATATGGGCACAATCGTTCCTGCGATTTCTGGTCCAAAACGTCCACAAGATTACGTTGCATTGACTGGCGCAAAAGAAGCGTTCGCAAATGAAATGGAAAACACGTTCAAGCGTCCAATGGGTAAAGAAATCGCTGTTAAAGGCGAAGATTACACAATGGAAAGCGGCAAGGTTGTGATTGCATCAATCACATCATGTACGAACACATCAAACCCATACGTGATGATCGGTGCGGGCTTGGTTGCGCGTAAAGCGGCGGCGTTGGGTCTGAACCGTAAACCTTGGGTTAAGACTTCATTGGCACCTGGTTCGCAAGTTGTTTCTGCATATCTTGAAGCGGCTGATCTGCAAACTGATTTCGATAAGCTTGGTTTCCACTTGGTTGGTTACGGTTGTACCACTTGTATTGGTAACTCTGGTCCGATCCAAGCTGAGTTGTCTGAGGCAATTGCCGAAGGTGATTTGGTTGCGACATCTGTTTTGTCTGGTAACCGAAACTTTGAAGGTCGTATTTCACCTGATGTACGTGCGAACTACTTGGCTTCTCCGCCATTGGTTGTGGCATATGCGATTGCAGGTACGATGGATATCAATTTGGCGACTGACGTCATTGGTACAGACCAAGAAGGTAACGATGTTTACCTGAAAGATATCTGGCCAACGACGCAAGAAGTTGCTGAAATGGTTGAGAAAACTGTAACGCGCGAAGCATTCCAATCTAAATATGCGGATGTTTTCAAAGGCGACGAAAAATGGCAGGCTGTGGAAACCACAGACGAGAAGACATACGATTGGCCACCAGCGTCAACATATGTTCAAAACCCACCATATTTCCAAGGCATGTCAGCAGAACCAGGTGTGATTTCAGACATCAAAGGCGCCAAAGTTTTGGCCGTTTTGGGCGACATGATCACGACTGACCACATTTCACCAGCAGGTGGATTTGCGGCCGATTCACCAGCAGGGGAATACTTGATCGAACGCCAAGTTCCACTGCGTGAGTTTAACTCTTACGGGTCTCGTCGTGGTAACCACGAAGTTATGATGCGCGGCACGTTTGCCAATATCCGCATCAAGAACGAAATGCTGGATGGTGTCGAAGGTGGTTACACCAAGGGCCCAGATGGTAATAAAACATCGATCTATGATGCCGCAATGGCATACAAAGAAGCGGGCATTCCGTTGGTCGTCTTTGGTGGTGAACAGTACGGTGCAGGTTCTTCGCGCGACTGGGCTGCGAAGGGGACGAACCTGTTGGGTGTTTCTGCGGTTATTTCCGAAAGCTTTGAGCGCATTCACAGATCGAACCTTGTTGGTATGGGTGTTATCCCGTTTGAATTCACAAACGGCGACACACGTAAGACATTGGGTTTGACAGGCGAAGAGACTGTTTCAATTGGCGAACTTGAAGGTGACATCAAGCCACAATCAATGGTGCCTTGTACGATTACGTTCCCGAATGGCGATGTGAAAGAGATCACACTGAAGTCACGTATCGATACAGAAGTTGAAATCGAGTATTTGGAGCACGGTGGTGTATTGCACTATGTTCTACGTAACTTGGCTAAAGCTAGCTAAACATACTTAAAACTATAATTTAAAGGCACACGGTTTTCCGTGTGCCTTTTTGTTTGCAAGGTATTTACAAGAATCGGTACTACGTTTTTGCCCTGCTAAGGGTGAAATAAAGGGTAAGAAATTTACAAGTAAATCATGAGTTTTATTTTTTTCTTATAAAAATTTCTATAAAATACAGCATTAGATTGTTTTGTGTGCACGGGATTTTCGTTTCTTTCATATTGATAGCTACTTATAATGAATAAGAATTTGCCACATTTCATGGGATTCAATGAGTGGGTAAAGTTTATAAATCTTATTTAAGGGGACGATTATGAAAGAAGGCCATATACCACCAGGGCACCGCGAAAATAGCATTAGCCATGAAAACGGACAGGGGCACCATCACGACCACACAGGTTTCGAGAATGGTGTTGGCACCACAAATTTCATGGGGACGGCCCAGGTCCAGCGGAACCACCTATGGAAGGTTTATTTTTGTCTCCAGCGGAAACAATGATGAACGACGAGAACTTGATGGACGAAACAGAAGAAGATGAAATGGATATAATCTAGTATCTTCCGTAGAATTTTATTTTAAAGCAGGCAAAAGAGTTATCTTTTGCCTGCTTTTCGTTATTCAGTGCTTTTAAAAATATAGAGTAGAGCTATTATCTGACAAACATTTCAGAGAGTTCCATGACATTAAAACATTTGAATATCCCACCCGCTTGGACCTTAGTTGCAATCGCGGCGGCTTGCATTTTGCATTTTGTCTACCCGCTTGTTGTATTTAATTTTCGCGCAATTGATTTGGGGTTGATTGCGGCAGGGATGTATCTGATTGTTGCGCCCGTTGTTTGGTTTAAACGGAAAAATACCACACTTATTCCACGCCAAAAACCAACACAATTGATTAGCGAAGGGCCTTTTAAACTGTCGCGTAATCCAATGTATTTGGGCATGGTAATTTTAACCTTTGGTATTGGTGTCTCGTTGGGGTCAATCCAAGCTCTTTTCCCTGCGATTTGGTTGTTCTTTTTCCTACAGAAAAATTATGTTGTACCCGAAGAACGCAAACTACGTGAGGGCTTGGGTCAGGTGGCTGAAGACTATATTGCAACAACGGGCCGCTGGATTTGGTTTTTGTAACATTATGCTCTCGTTTTCTTTATTCGCTTTTCGGGGTTCAATTTTTTAGGTTCAAAGATGAAGAGAGTAGGGATTCGATAATGAAACACGTCACCGCATTGGCCGCCGTATCGGTAGTTGCCGCATCAATGGTACACGCCGAAACGTCAACAAAGCCGTTAATCGTTGTTGAGTTGTTTACGTCGCAGGGGTGCTATTCGTGTCCGCCTGCGGATAAAATATTGACCAAACTTGCCGCACAGGATGATGTACTGGCGCTGTCTCTGCATGTTGATTACTGGGACTATCTGGGTTGGAAAGACAAGTTCGCGATAAAGAAATTCGGTGAACGCCAATCCAGCTATAACGCGCAGATTATGAAACGATCTCGCCGCGTAACGCCGCAAATGATTTTCAACGGTGTGGCCGAAGTGGCCGGAGGTTCTGGCGGTTCGGTTGCTAAGATCGAAAAAAACGTGAAGTCGATGCGAAACTGGAAAGAGGGCGCGACATTGGATATGGTCCGCTCCGGTCAAAACCTGACTATGACATTGTCTGCGAAATCCCCAGACATGGGTACGGCAGAGATCAATTTGGTGCAATATACGCCCAGCGAAATTGTGCGTATTGATCGTGGCGAAAATGCTGGAAAGACAATCGAGTATACGAATATTGTCACCAGTTTTGATACCGTGGCAAAGTGGGATACATCCAAGAAGGCGAAGGTGAGCGTTAATTTGACCGGAGCCGGTCAATATGCCGTAATCGTTCAGGGGAAACGTTTTGGCCCTGTGATGGTCGCACGTCGCGTGCCTGCCTTGTCGAACTAAAGTTATCCAAAAAAAAGGCCGCTCAATGAGCGGCCCTGATTTCAATTTGCAACGGTTCTATTTTGGAATAGGACCGATCAGCATGGTCATTTGACGACCTTCTGTTTTAGGATGGTTCTCGATTTTGCCTGCTTCGGCTTCGATCACAGCAGCTTGTACACGTTTCAGCAAAGCTAAGCCCAGGTTTTGGTGTGCCATTTCACGGCCACGGAAACGCATGGTGATTTTCACCTTGTCGCCGTTTTCCAAGAATTTATAAACATTGCGCATTTTTACGTCGAAATCATGGATATCCGTGTTTGGACGGAATTTAACCTCTTTGATCTCGATTGTTTTTTGCTTTTTGCGTGCTTCTGCTTCACGTTTTTGCTGTTCATATTTGAACTTACCCAAATCCATGATTTTACACACAGGTGGTTTCGCATTTGGTGAAATCTCAACCAGATCTAATCCAGCTGAGTGCGCCATTTCGTTGGCACGTGCAGGTGTTACAACACCGACGTTTTCGCCTTCTGCACCAATTAATCTGATTTCGGGAGCGATTACGCGATCGTTTGCGCGGGGTCCGGTGTCGCGCTGTGGTGGCGCATTGTGGGGTCTACGGGCTATGGTACTTGGTCCTTTTATGATCCATATTGTGCTTTAATATAAAGGGCGAGGCCCTTTGTTCAAGCACTATCCTCTTGAAGCGGGAAACCGCGCAGGTCAAGCTTATTGCGAAAAAATTGGTTAAATAGCTTGAAAAAGGCGATGTAATTGCCCAAATCGCTACTGTGGCCTGTCGGATCTCTCGGCGGGTAAAAAAATTGGAGTTCTGTAATGAACAAAGTTATCTCATTGGTTATCGCGCTGGTTTTGGCCGGCGGTGGTTATTATTTCTATAACAAGTCACAAGTCGCAAACGAAGCGGCCGCAATGGAAGCTGCGAAAGACGCTGAAATGGCTGCTGCGAAAAAGGCCGAAGAAGAAGCGGCTGCGGCAAAGAAAGCGGCTGAAGAAGCTGCCCGTGAAGCTGAAGAGAAAGCAATGAAGGAAGCTGAAGAAGCAGCTAAAACTGCAGAAGATGCAGCGAAAGAGGCTGCTAAGGCAGCTGAAGACGCGGCAAAAGAAGCAGCCAAGGCCGCTGAAGACAAGCTGAAAGAAGCTGCTAAGGCAGTTGAAGATTCTGTTAAAGAAGCTGTAGGCGAGACAGTGACTGAAGGCGTTAAGGATGTTCTGAAGGAAGTTTTGGAAACAACAACTAGTAACTAAATTCTTCACAACATAAAATTTTGAAGGGTCGCCAGATTGGCGGCCCTTTTCTTTTGCTTAAATTTCAAAAGCGGATAGGGTTTGTGAATGCCTTATGTAGATTTACCCTTTGAAAGAGACGAATACGCGATGCGATTGGCCGCGGTTCGTTCAGCCATGGATGCCAAGGGCATCGACGTTCTATTTACGTGTGATCCAAGCAATATGGCTTGGCTGACCGGTTACGACGGGTGGAGTTTTTATGTCCATCAAGGTGTGATTGTCGGCCCCACTGGTGATCCGGTGTTTTGGGGCCGCAAAATGGATGCAATTGGCGCAACGCTGACGTGTTACATGAATGAAAGCGACATTCACGGATATTCGGACGATTTTGTTATGTCCAATCTGCATGCTATGGATGATTTGGCACGCGTGATTGCGAATTATGGTTGGTCTGGTTCGACGCTGGGTGTCGAGTTGGAAAATTATTATTACTCTGCAAAGGCGCATCACGTCTTGTCCTCAGCGCATCAAGGAAACATTGAAGATGTTACGGCATTGGTGAACTGGTGCCGTGCTGTGAAATCACAACAAGAATTAAAATACATGCGCCGCGGTGGACAAATCGTTGAACGCATGCATGCAAAGATTTTGGAAGTGTTTGAGGTCGGTAAACGCAAGAATGAAGTGGCCGCAGAAATTTACCACACAGGTATTTGGGGTGGTGAAGACGAAGATGGGTTGTTTGGTGGTGACTATGCCGCGATTTGTCCATTGTTGCCGACGAACGAAGAGGCAACAGCCGCGCATCTGACGTGGAATGATAAACCAATCCCCAATAATTCGGGCACGTTTTTTGAAATTGCGGGCGTGCATCGCCATTACCACGTGCCGTTGTGCCGTACGATATGGTTGGGTGATCCGCCGCGGGATGTTTCCTTTGCAGAAGAGGTGGTTCTGGAAGGGATTGAAGCGGGAATTTCAAAGGCGGTAGCCGGTAACACAACAGGTGATGTTGCCAGCGCATTTTATGGCGTTTTGGCGAAACACGGCGTGAAGAGAGAAGGGCGTTGTGGATATCCAATCGGCCTTAGTTATCCCCCTGATTGGGGCGAGCGGACGTATTCAATACGACCCAGTGATGAAACTGTTTTACAACCCAATATGACGTTCCATTTCATGCCAGCGCTTTGGATGGATAACTGGGGGTTGGAAATTACAGAAACCCTACGCATTCGTGAAACTGGTGTAGCTGAACCGCTGGCCGATGTGCCGCGTAAATTATTTGTGAAAGCGTAATAATGACTGATTTGACTAAGACACTGGAATTGATGGGTCAGTTGATTGCATTTCCAACCGTNTCCAGCGAAAGCAATCGCGATTGTATCGATTGGATTGCTGATTATTTAGGCGCATTGGGCGCTCGGTGCGAAATTACATCCGAAGTAGAGGGTAAAGCAAATATTTTTGCGACCCTTGGACCTGATACAGACGGCGGTATCATTCTGTCAGGTCATACTGACGTTGTGCCGGTTGCGGGACAAAATTGGACCCGTGATCCATTTAAGATGGCGCGCGAAGGTGGTGCGCTGTTTGGACGTGGTACGTGCGATATGAAGGGGTTTATAGCCGCTGCTCTGGCGATGGCGCCTAAGTATGCCGCAATGGATCTAAAGCGTCCTGTGCATTTTGCGTTCACTTATGACGAAGAGGTGGGATGTTTAGGAGCACGTGTGTTGGTCAATCAGTTGATTGCGAATGGGCTTAAACCCAGTGCATGTATCGTTGGCGAACCAACGTCGATGCGCATTATCGAAGGTCACAAAGGTATGTGTGAATACACGACAGAGTTTCGTGGTGTTGAAGGACATTCAAGCAATCCAGCTTTGTGCGTGAATGCGTTAGAATATGCGCATAAGTTTATGACCAAATTGATGGAGGTGCGTCAACAATTGCCTGCAATGGCGCCACCAAATTCGCGTTTTGTGCCACCTTATTCCACATCATCTATCTGTTCGTGCCATGCGGGGTCCACGCATAATGTGATCCCCAGTTTGGCTGAAATTGAATGGGAGATGCGGGTCGTTCAACGCAGCGATCGTGAATGGTTGCGTGGCGAAATGAACCGCTTTGTCGATGAAGAATTACGCCCAGAAATGCAGGCGAAATCGCCGATTGCAGATATTATCGAAACCGTTTGTGTTGAAACTGAAGGGTTGGAGCCGGAAGCTGACAGCGAAGCGGTTAAGATTGTTCAGGAACTTACCGGTGGAAATTCAACCGAAGTTGTATCTTTTGGAACAGAGGCGGGGTTGTTCGCGCGTGCTGGGATTAGTTCTGTTTTATGTGGTCCAGGAAGTATTGAGCAGGCGCATAAACCTGATGAATATGTGACCGAAGACCAGATGGTGTTGTGTCTTGGAATGTTGGATCGACTAAGCGACACATTGCGCTAGCCGATCCAACACCGCCACGAAACGCGTGTTATGTTCCGCGGCTGTGAATTCGGTTGTAAAGCTTCGTAATTATTTGACTACCTGTCTTTTCGAACATGAACGGAAGTATAGCATGGACCAATGCAGCGCCAGCTGCGGCGAACAGCCAAAAGCTGAATGTCAGAGCAAACCACATGTGTTCCAAGAATGTTTCGTCCACCGATTCAGGGTGAGATGTGAATAATTTTGCAATTTTCTGTGACATGTTATTTTCCTAATTTGTTGCATAAGAGATAGCCTAGGTTTGCTGTTAACCTATCCCGAATAAGCATTGTTATTTTACAATTTAGGGGATATTATCCCGATATGAGAGATAAAATAGATGGAATTGACCTTAAGTTATTACGCTTACTGCAAAATGATGTCAGTTTAAGCGTTGATCAATTGTCCGAAAGTGTATCCCTGTCGCGCAACGCCTGTTGGCGCCGTGTGAAGGCGTTAGAAGAATCTGGTGTCTTGCGGGCCAAAGTGGCGTTGTTAGATGCGGGGGCGATGGGATTGGGTTTGCAGGCCATTGTGATGATCCGCGCGTTGTCACACACGTCGGATTGGACGAGATCGTTCCAAGATGCTGTAACGTATATGCCAGAGATTATGGGTGCGTATCGCACAACAGGGGATTTAGATTATGTATTGCGTGTTAGGGTGGCTGATATCAGCGCCTATGATCGTTTCTATAAAGACCTGACAGAACGCGTGGAAATAGCGGATGTTTCTGCGAGTTTTGTAATGGAAGAAATCAAAGATACAACTGCGCTGCCAATTTAAGCAGATTTGGTAAAAATCCCACTTGCATCCCAACGCGTGGTTGCGCATATAAGCATAAGAGCGCGGGCGTTGTGTAATGGTAAGACCTCAGCCTTCCAAGCTGATGACGCGGGTTCGATTCCCGCCGCCCGCTCCAAATAATCCATATACCTCTATAAATATATAGTTTGAGACGTTGAGCTCGAAGCATTTTTCGGAAATTCTATTCTAATGGGTCATCAACGCCATCGTCGCTGGGTTCATCAAAATTAAGATGGTCCAAATTTATTAACTTAGACGAAAACCGTGAGGACGTCGCCACAGATTCATTCAGGGTCAGTGCATTTAAGCCAACCCAATCAAATGCTGGAATGTAAGGAGAGTAAGTTTCAATCAGAAGCAAATGTTCATCAATGCCCAAGTTGGGGATTGAGTCTTGGATATCTGAAGCCAGAAAACTGGGTTGAGGAACATGGGATGTATCAACAGACCACAGAATGGAAATTACGCCATCATTTTTTTGTACACTCGTTACACGTAGCCAGGTGTCATCCTTGCTTTTGGAGTTTGAAATTGTATCAAAAAGTCCATCTAACGACTGAATAAAGCTATCTTCTACGATCGTTTGGCGTGAAAGTAAGTCCGAAATTGTATAAGTCGCTGTGGTGAATTTCATCCATTTATGGAACGCATCATAAAATACAATCAACGCCATAAACCAGAGCAGTAGAACAGGCAAAATGACCATGAACTCTGTAATCAAAACGCCGTTTTCATTTTTTAAGAATTTTTTCATTTATGATGGCTCGTTTATATAAGCGTTATCTGAAACCAATGAAATTCCACCACTGTTGTCGTAGGCAAATGGCATAGCCATAGAAGTTGGTAAAATTGTATCGACGACGACACAGGCACGCATGTACATAACCTGCTGAATGTCTGCCGCACTTCTGTCGCCGTCGATAACCTGTGGCAAATCCGTTAAAGGATCAACTGGACCGGTTCTGTCGATGCAGGCGGCTGACGTGTTTGGAATCCCAGTAATTGCATCCACAGGGATAAGTTCGAGGAATAGAATTTCATTACAATCTTGTATAATGCCGATATTAGAACAAATTGTTTGCTTTATATAATCGTGAGCAAGTGCATTTGTTGAGGCAGAAGCAGGAATGCCATTTACTCTTACGTCTCGCGCGGCGGTTGCAAGCCCATGTTCAAGCATTGCCCAACGCATCAACACAAACCCCGTTTCAAGCATCCAACCGAAAATGAACATAAACAGGGTGGTGGCAATCACCATCTCATACGAGGCGACGCCTGCTTCATCTTTGCTGAACCGATAGGCAATTTTCCTAAACGAAGTCATTGGAGTATCGTTTCTAAACACTGGAATATGTACATCACTTTGTGATTTTTAATTTTTCAACTGCGGCGCCAATTTCTGCAAAGATGTCTTCTATGTCACCGGGTTCTGCCGTGTGGTAGAATGCTTCGTTGGTTGCGCAGTCCATAAGTGATTGCTGGCCATTTTGGCTGGCACCATATGCAATCGAAAATATAACGATTCCATTATTTTTGGCAGCCGTGCAAATGTTTGAAAAACGAGTGTTTTTTGTTTCTGGTTCTACTGTGTCCCAATAATCGCCCAATGTACCACCTGTTTCTAACAACAGTGTTTCAAGTGGAACTTTCGCCCATAGAGTTTTCCAAGTCATTTTTTTCCAAGATGAACCAGAACCAGACGGTTCATTAAACGTAACGTTGTTTTCACCGGCATTGTACCAACCATGGCTTGGATTGCTTTCATCATCACTTCTGTATTCTGGCTTAACTTTGTGTTCCGCCACATTTTGTCCGTCGGTGATAATTAACATGACTTTTTGCGTGCTTAATGATTCCAATCAACAGGGCGTTGTGAAAAACCTGGATCAACGGATTGCCTGTCTAATGCTAATCCATCCTCATCCCATAACGTTGAAAGATGGTTGATAACTGGGCGGCTACTTGGGTCAAGTAATGCAACACCCCATTTGGCCGCAATATCAAGTGACGTACTGCCACGTGATTTCATTGCTTCGAGTTGATCGATCAAAGCCGTTGCGTCCTTTGAAAATGGTAGAATTTGATCATATTCTTCTTGGCTACAATGGGGTAGGTCAATATTCCAGACGCCGCCACCTGAGCTTGCATTTTTATAAGCTGCATGCACGGCTTGTTCTTGCAAATTCGAGGAAAAACCAGTTTCCGCCCAAGCATCATCATACCATTCCGCACAAAAGCTTAATTGATGTTCTGCTGCGCCAAAGGCTGCTTCGTACAGTGCTTTGCCAGCATTCGTTTGCATATCATAAGGCACTGTCGAAATAGATACGCGGTTGGGGTTCGTATCATCATTTGCGGCCAATATATTCGTATAGAATGACGACAAGGCAGGGACCAAGCTAGTTAAACGACCACCATTCCCCATTGAATTGGATACATCAATCACGACAGAGATTTCTACATCTGGAACACGCTCTTCAGCGCCGCTGACAATCTCCATGTCTAAATCAGAAACGCCAAACGCACGCATAAATATTGTATCAACAGTTTGGGATGCAGAAACCTCTACGCGGCGAAATGATGATGTTGCAATTTCGTCCAAAATTCGAATCTCAACTTTGGGATCCAATTTTGCAGTGTCTAGATAACCATGCACAATGCTGGATGGTGTTTCCACTTGGCGCAAAGACGCCGCCGATACTGTGGCAATATCAAGTTGTGATTGAATATGTGAGCGCGCTGATTCAAACCGAACTAAGTCAAAGCCAATCCCGCCCAATGACACCATAACGACAAACAGCATCGCGATATAAATCGTCATCGATCCTGAGGTGTCAGAAGTGAATTTATCAACTTTGCATCGGATTAACTTCATATTCTCACCCATTTTCAAAAAATATACTATACAACTATAAGTATAATGAAGAAGTAATGTGGCAGCAATGGGGCGAGCAGGCGTTTATTGAAATAAATTACGTCGACAACGAAAAGTAAATCGCCTGATATTTTTGCAAATGCATCGTTTGTGAGCTGGTTGAGATTATAAGGATCTGATTATTGACTGTTATCTCTTGCTGCTGTGTTTTTAGTTTTGAGAGCCGCGCAATCCATATCATGCGCGGCCTTTTTTAGTGTTGTAGAATCTGCCCAAGGAAATTCTGCGTGCGTTTGTTTTGTGGATTATCGAAGAAGCTGATCGGATCGTTTTCTTCGACGATCAAGCCTTCGTCCATAAAGACAACACGATCGGCAACAGCTTTTGCAAAGCCCATTTCGTGGGTAACACAAACCATCGTCATGCCGTCATTTGCAAGCTCAACCATGGTGTCCAAAACTTCGGACACCATTTCCGGATCTAATGCAGATGTTGGCTCGTCAAACAACATGACTTTGGGTTTCATACATAACGATCGTGCAATCGCCACACGTTGTTGTTGGCCACCAGACAGTTGGCCTGGGTATTTGTCAGCTTGTTCTGGAATACGAACACGTTCCAGATACATCATGGCTGTTTCACGGGCTTCTTCTTTGCTTAGTCCACGTACCCACATCGGGCCAGCCATCAGATTCTCTAATATTGTCATGTGGGGAAACAGGTTGAAGTGTTGGAATACCATTCCAACATCCATGCGCACTTGGTCCACGTTTTTCATTTTGTTGTGCATATCGGTTCCATTCACACGAATGGTTCCTTTTTGATGCTCTTCGAGGTAATTCAATGTGCGGATCATTGTGGATTTTCCAGAACCTGACGGCCCGCAAACAACAATTCTATCGCCTTCGTTCACTGTAAAGTTGAAATCGCGCAAAGCATGGTACGTGCCGTACCATTTGTTCACGTTTATCATTTCAATAATCGGTTGTGACATCGTGATCTCCTAATGGCTTGCTGTGCGATAGTGACGTTCGATCCGGCTTTGGATAAGTTCCAAGCACATCGATAGGCACCAATAAATAAGGGCGGCGGTGATCAACATTTCCATGTGGCGGAAATCTTTATTGCCCAACGTTCGCGCAAGGAACATTAATTCCCATACACCAATGACTGAAACCAACGAGCTGTCTTTGAGCATTGCAATGAATTGATTGCCTGTCGGTGGAATAGTCAAGGGCATTGCCTGTGGCAAAATGATACGACGCATTGTTAAGGCAAAACCAAAGCCCATTGATCGCGAGGCTTCCCATTGGCCTTTGTTGATCGACTGAATGCCTGCGCGAAATATTTCAGTCATATAAGTGTTAGGGCCAGAATGCCAGCAGGGACGGCGTCAATCACATAGCCAAGTTGCGGAAGGCCAAGATAGATTAAGTAAACCTGCATAAGCAGCGGTAACCCGCGAAAGAATGATGTGTAAAAGCTGGCGATTGCGAATGCGAAGCCATTTGATGACAGTTTTGCAACAGCGCCGAAGATTGCGAAGCCCAGTTTGCGTCTGTTGCTACTGTTAAGGTGCCAGATGACATCACACGATCAAGTACCTTGTCTGCGAAGGCGACATTCGACGGCATAGCGAATGCAACACCTGTTGCGAGTGCGAAAATGCATCTGTTAAGTTTCATAAATTTCTCCAGATTTAGAGCTGATTTTTTTCGGGTATTGAATGCCTTTTGATTGGCTCAAAAGGCGCCATAACGGTTGATTGGGGTTTGATAAGTAGCAAGTGTTTCGAATTTTGACCGAGGTTTTCTGATCTACGTCCAACATTTTTTCATGGTGTTGGATGAAATGACGATTACCCAAACTCTTTTATAGATCTTAAATCTAAGAAGAATTCCTTGAGTATTTTTGCTCGTGGCCATAGCGATAGCATAGAAAAATTCCAAAGGCCCAAAGATGATAGCAAGTTTGAT
>JGI20152J14361_10000459_pt1 | contig 29790 bp, 37 predicted proteins | sample COG_02_FD_14361 | JGI IMG/M metagenome (IMG submission 14361)
CCGCAGCATCAACCATTTGTATCAACAAAGGTTAATGCGTTTTGCGCGGAGGATATTTAAACAAGGAAAGGCGGGTTAAAGTCCCTTGGATCCGAGATCGAGGAACTTTTGGCGACGATTGTTTATCAGCTCTTTTGGTTTGAAGTCTTTTAATTCGTCCAGACATGCGCTGATTGCGTCACTGACGGTTGTGTAAGTTTGCGCGTGATTACGTTGTGCGCCACCCATGGGTTCCGGCAAAACCATGTCCGCCACGCCGAGTTTTTCCAAATCCTGCGCTGTTAGACGTAATGCTGCAGCTGCTTCGCGCATTTTTTCGGCGTCTTTCCACAAGATGGATGCACAGCCTTCGGGTGAGATGACGGAATAGACAGAGTGTTCCAACATCAGCAATTTGTCAGCCGTCGCAAATGCAACCGCGCCGCCTGAGCCGCCTTCGCCTGTGATGATGGAAATCAATGGAACGCCGACCTGTAAACATTTTTCAGTGGAGCGAGCGATTGCTTCGGATTGGCCGCGTTCTTCGGCGCCTTTGCCGGGGTATGCGCCGGGTGTGTCGACCAATGTAATAATAGGTAGGCCAAATTTATCGGCCATTTCCATTAGGCGAATTGCTTTGCGATAACCTTCGGGGCGGGCCATGCCGAAATTACGTTTAATGCGGCTGGATGTGTCCGAACCTTTTTCGTGGCCGATGACCACGACAGGTTGATCTTTGAAACGGGCCAAGCCGCCCATAACAGCCGCGTCGTCTGCGAAATTGCGGTCACCCTGCAGTGGTGTGTATTCGGTGAAGAGTTCGCGGATGTAATCCTGACAATGTGGGCGGTCTTGGTGGCGGGCCACCTGACATTTGCGCCATGGATTCAAATCTTTGTACAAATCGGTCAGCATGGACTGGGCTTTTTTGTCCAGTGCCGCCGCTTCTTGCTCGATGTCCATGTTATCTTCGGATCGTTCTGCGAGGGCGCGCAGTTCGACCGCCTTGCCTTCGATTTCAGCGAGCGGTTTTTCGAATTCGAGATAGTTTTGCATGATGACCGTCTTTGTCGTTGTGTTTAGCTATATATGACGAATGGGTGGGCGAATTGCAACGCCCAAGCCCTATTGTAAATCGCTGAATGCTTCTGTGAGGCGTTCCATTGCGCCAACGAGTTGTTCGCGTTGTGTGGCGAAGTTGAAACGTAAAAAAGTTTCGCCGCCTGCACCAAACGTTTCGCCGTGATTTGCGGCAATATAAGCCTGTTTCTGTACGCGGTCAGTGTATTCTGATTTGGTCATGCCTGTGTCTGCAAAATCGACCCATGATAGGTATGTGGCTTCCATTGGCATGGATTTGATGCCCGGGATTTTCGCCATGGTATCATCGACGATTTTGCGATTGCCATCGAGATAGTCGCACAATGCATCGACCCATTCATCGCCGTGATTGTAGGCGGCTTGGGTCATGTACAGGCCGAATGAATTGGCCGACGTGCCGGTCGCGTTGATGGTGGTCGCAAATTTAGCGCGTAGTTTTTCATCGGCGATGATGACGTTTCCAGTGTGACAACCTGCGATGTTGAAAGTTTTTGTGCTGGCGGTCATCATTACCAAACGATCTGTGATTTCAGGTGCGGCCAGTGGCATGGCAGTGTGTTTTGCGCCAAATGTCAGATCGTGGTGGATTTCATCGGACACCAAGATCAGATCGTGGCGTTGTGCGAATGCGGCGACTTGTTTGAGTTCGTCAACTGTCCACACGCGGCCACCTGGATTGTGGGGCGAACATAGGATGACCATTTTTTCTGATCCATCCATTTGCGCATCATAGGCGTCAAAATCCATTTCATAGCGACCATCGTTTTGGGCCAATTTACATTCGACCACGCGGCGATTTGCAGCGCTAATTACGCGTGCGAATGCGTGGTAAACGGGGGTGAACAGCACGACGCCATCGCCCGGTTCGGTGAATGTTTGAACGCACAGGGCTGTTCCGTTCACCAAGCCGTGTGTCGTGAAAATATGTGCTGGGTTAACGTTCCAACCATGGCGGCGATCCATCCAACCACAGATGGCGTTGCGGTAATCGCCGTCATTGCCATAATAGCCATAGACACCTTGGTCAGCCATCGTTTTAAGCGCATCTGATACTGCTACGGGTGGTTCGAAATCCATGTCCGCCACCCACATTGATGTGCCCTTTTCAGGGTCAACGCCGTAAAGCGGTTTCATCATGTCCCATTTTGCGGAATGAGTGTTTAGGCGATTGATTGGCTTGTCAAAGTTCATGCGGTGTCTCCTTGGCGTGAGATTATCAATCAGTTCGCCAAGGGCAAGCGATTTTCAGGTGCCGCAGAAGGTTTTATAACTTGGATCGACCATCAATGGCGGCTTGGCATAGACCTCTTTGCCCGGCTGTTCACTAAACGGGTTGGTGATGATGGCCAAAAGCTGTTCGAATTGCGCGTAATCGCCGTCTGTTTGGGCGGCTTTTAGGGCGGCTTCGATCAAATGATTGCGGGGGATATAGATCGGGTTGGCGGCGCGGATATTTTGGGCCGCGTTTGGTTCGTTCGTAATGCGGATTTCGAAACGTTTTATCCATGCATCCGTTGCAGAGGGCGTCAGGTACAGGTCGCGCAGTGGTGTGGCGTTACCGTCCGCCAAATCAGCCAACGCGCGAAAGGCGAGGGTGAAGTCGACCATGTTGTCATTCATGGTTTCAAAGAATGTATCGAANAGGTNGGCGTCATCATCTTGTGTGATTTCAAAGCCGAATTTGCGGCGCATTTCAGTCNGCCAATGGGTTTCGTAGAGGGCAGAGAATGTTTCGATGATTTCAGTGGCCTGGGTGATTGCGATGTCTTGGTCTGTGTTTATCAAGGGGATCAAAGATTCCGCCAAACGGGCAAGATTCCAGCGTGCGATTAAGGGTTGGTTTGCATAGGCATAGCGCCCTTGCGTGTCGATGGAAGAGAATACTGCATTGGCGTCATAATGATCCATGAATGCACAGGGGCCGTAGTCGATTGTTTCGCCAGATAATGTGACGTTGTCGGTATTCATCACACCGTGGATAAATCCAAGACCAATCCATTTTGCGATCAGGTATGCTTGGGCGTTGGCGGCNGATTTAAGNAGTTCGAGGTATGGGTTTTCGACGTTTATCGCGNCTGGATAATGGCGATTTATTGTGTAATCCGCCAGTTGTTTGAGTTTTTCAGTCTCGCCGCGTGCAGCGAAGAATTGGAAGGTGCCGACACGAATGTGGCTGGCGGCAGTGCGGGTTAGGACAGCGCCTGTTTGGGCGGTTTCGCGTTGCACGCGTTCGCCCGTGGTAACGGCGGCAAGTGCGCGGGTGGTTGGCACGCCTAATGCATGCATTGCTTCGGCCACTAGATATTCACGTAGGACAGGGCCAAGACCTGCTTTGCCGTCGCCGCTTCGCGAAAAGGGAGTGCGGCCGGAGCCTTTTAGTTGGATGTCGATGCGTTTGTTGTCAGGGGTGATGATCTCGCCCAACAACAGTGCGCGACCGTCGCCGAGTTGGGGGGAGAAGCCACCGAATTGGTGGCCTGCATATGCTTGGGCCAGCGTATCCGCGCCGTCTGGTTTGAGTGCGCCAGAGAAAATGGAGGCGAGGTCGAGGTTGGCGACATCAAGGCCGAGTTCGTCCGCGAGTGCGTGGTTGAATTTGATCAGTTTTGGATCTGGGGCGACTGCGGCATCGTATGGGGCGTAGAGGCCGGATAGGTCGCGAAAGTATGTGTTATCGAATTTCATGGGATGAGTGTGCATGAAATTCGGGGGAGGTGGAAGACGTAAACACACTAGGTCATGTTCTGGTGAATTTCGTTTATCCGTTTTTGAAGTATTGGCAGGGATACATACCATGCAAGCGTAAGAAGAACCATTTTTGATGTGCTTGTTTCGTGAGATGTGATTGCATCAAGTTTCTTTGTCAAAAGCGCGACGCACGTACATAAACTAAGAAACGATAGAAAGATCAGACAAAGAAATGGCCAAACAGGCAGAAAGTTAATTTCACCGGCAGTTCTTGTACTGATAGTCCAGATTAAAGCTATGAAAAATACAATAAAGAAGAGTGTAATGGATGTAACACCCAAGTTGGCCCACCATTTTATGCGGCGATCCAGCGCAGTTTTTTCAGATCTACCTTGTTTCCATACCCAATAGAATGCGTAAAGGCTGCTAGTGGCGAGGACGCTTGTGTATACACCCGCGGCAGACATTCTGTGCAATTCAGGGGAAGGAGTGCTGTCGAGTTTCATTGCGCGAGTGTGCATGAAAATTGAGGGAGGTGGAAGGGGGGCTCTGCATCTGCGACCTTCATTTATCGGTGCACGGTTTGTGTACAGTGATCTTGGGCTATATCTGACTACGTTTACCTAACGTTGGTGAGGATTGCGCGTGCGATGAAGTAGGTGACTGGTATTGCCAACACTGTGCCCGCCACGGCGGCGATTAAGATTGGGATCATGGTATCATAGCCCAGTACCAAGCAGGCAATGATAAAAGTGCCTGCCAAAGATGTGCCGACGATTGAGTATAGTATTGATGCAAGTCGAAACATGACATGTTCTCCGGATGATTGTGTTGGTTCAAAAAGTAGCGGCATTCAGATCACCTTGCTTTGATGTAGGTCAAACTTTGTCGCCCAAATAGGGCGGTTTTCCAATTTTTGGGTGGTGTGATGGAGAACTAGGCTGTGATTCGTGCTGTTAAGGCGGGACGTAGCAATAGGTGAGTGAGCATTGCGCCGATCCACATGCAGCCAACGGCAACCCAAGCGGTGAGGGAAAAGATAGCGCCACCTGACATGCCGGCACCAACCGCACAGCCACCTGCGAGCATGCTGCCAAATCCCATAAGGCATGCGCCGATAAGGTATTTTTCCATTGGTGTATCTTGGCCAAAGCGCGCGATATGAAAACCGCCAGTCAAAATAGCAACACTTGCCGAACCAATTGCAACGCCTGGAATTAAGCCAAGCCCAAATCCCAATGGTACGTTTTGCGATGATACTAAGGCCATAAGTGTATCCGATGATGGGCCAGAAAAGGTTACCGATGATACAGATACAATTTCAAACGATGCTTGCCCGATTTGATAAGTGCCGACCCAGCCCAAGGCCACCGCGAGGCCGACAATGCCAGCGGAGATTATTTTGAGCTTGGACACGTTTGATCGGACCGCAAAAATGAGCGAGCCAACAAGGCATGCAGTCGCGATTGATGCGGCGCCAGTTGCGTTGAGCCCAATGATTGCCAAAATATCACGCGCGGACCCACCCGATACAGACCATAATCCCGACAATGTTAGCCGCAGTGGAGAAAGGATACCTGTAAGGGAAGCCTGTGCGACGATTGTTAAGACCAATCCTGTAATAATTGCACGAAGGTTCCCAGTGGCAGACAGAACCAGTAATCGGCTGGCGCATCCGCGTGCCAACACCATACCAACACCAAACATTAGGCCACCAATGATGGCACCAGAGAGGCTACCGATGTTGGCGATTTGACGAGCGTCGGTGACAGCCAGCCAATCCATTGCGATGGCGGATTGCACGCCAAAGACGGCGGCGCAAAAGGCCACAAGCCAGATGGATAGGCGTTTGCCGAATTGGCCGTTGGCCACCTCGATCGTTGCGGCGCGTAGGCAGAATTCTGACCGATAGGCCGCCGCGCCAAAAATAAGGCCAACGAATCCACCAAAGGCAAACAAAACAGCGGCTTCGCCGTAGGCTTCAAGAAGGGTTTCCATGTGTGTCCTATGCGTGGTTTTGATGTGCTTTAACGCGCTTGGATTGACATGACTTTGCGCTGGATCAAAATTTAGTGGTTGGAGTTATTTAGGGGAAAGTCTTGATACCAATTCGGATATGTCCTACATCGCAGATATGTCTATTTTACCTATTCTTTTGCACCCTGATCCGCGTCTGAAAAAGACCTGTGATGTTGTGGGCACTGTCGATGCAGAGGTCCGCAAGTTGGCTGATGCGATGTTGGAAACTATGTATGATGCGCCCGGTGTTGGTTTGGCGGCGCCCCAAGTCGGATCAATGGCGCGAGTGTTCGTGATGGATTGTACCGACGGTGACACGGATGATCAGCCGTTGGTTTTGATTAATCCNGAAATCACATGGNCGTCGGATGATTTGAATGTGCATTCGGAAGGGTGTTTATCCCTGCCTGAATTGTTCGAGGATGTNGAGCGCCCAGCCGCTGTGCGCATGTCATTTTTGGATATTGATGGTAAGCCACATGAGCAACANTTTGATGGATTGTGGGCNACATGTGCGCAACATGAATTGGACCATTTGAATGGTATTTTGTTTATCGATCATTTGACGCGCATGAAGCGGTCGATGATGACCAAAAAGATGGTGAAGTACAAAAAAGAATTGGCGCTGGGCTGATGGCCGTTCGCGCGTTTATTCCGTTTCCCGACAAGCGATTATCGGTGGTTTGTGATCGGGTGGATGCGATTACGGATGTGGAGCGCGAAATTTGGCGTGATATGTTTGACAGCATGTATGACATGCCCGGTGTTGGGTTGGCGGCCTGTCAGATTGGCATTACGCGCGCCTTGGCTGTTGTGGATGCCGGTGACGGAAAAGAAAAGCCAGTACGCATGGCGAACCCTGTGATTTTGCACGCGTCTGGTGTTATGCGCGAACACCAAGAGGGCAGCCCGAATTTACCCGGCGTTTGGGCGAATTTGCAACGCCCGCGTGCCGTGACTGTTGAGTTTATGGACGAGAATGGTGATCAAGTCGAACGTGATTTTGTCGGCCTGTGGGCCACATCTGTTCAACACCAAGTAGATCATTTGAGCGGGCGTATGTTCTTTGATCGCTTAAGTGCCACCAAACGTAAGATGTTGATTTCGAAATCCCAAAAGCTGGTGAAAAAGGGGCTGATCTGATGCGTGTGGTCTTTATGGGTACGCCTGATTTTTCTGTGCCTGTATTGGATGCGTTGATCGAGGCAGGGCATGATATTGCCGCCGTTTATTGTCAGCCGCCCCGCCCCGCGGGACGTGGGAAGAAAGATCGCCCGACGCCTGTGCATAAGCGTGCTGATGAATTGGGTTTGGATGTGCGTCATCCGTTGAATTTTAAAGAGAGCGACGATGTTGCGTCGTTTGCCGCGTTGAATGCAGATGTTGCGGTTGTTGTGGCCTATGGTTTGATTTTGCCACAGGTGATCTTGGATGCACCCAAGCGTGGGTGTTTGAATATTCATGCGAGTTTGTTGCCGCGTTGGCGTGGGGCCGCGCCGATCCATCGCGCGATTATGGCGGGCGATGCGGCGACGGGTGTTTGCATTATGCAGATGGAAGCAGGGCTGGATACGGGGCCTGTTTTGTTGTGCCAAGAAACTGCGATATTGGATACGGACACCACGTTAATTTTACATGATCGTTTGGCGGTTATTGGGGCGGATGCAATAGTTGATGCGTTGGACCGGTTGGATGATTTGGATGCGATTACGCAATCAGATGATGGTGTGAGTTATGCGCGTAAAATCGAGAAGACCGAAGCACAGATTGATTGGTCCCGTTCGGCCGAGGATGTAGATCGCCATATTCGTGGATTGTCACCGTTTCCAGGTGCGTGGTTTACCGATGGTGATCAGCGCGTCAAAGTTTTGATGAGCCATGTCGTTGATGGCGTTGGCGAGGCGGGCGAAGTGATTGACCAAGTGAGCGTTGCTTGTGGAACGGGCGGGATTGCGTTGACGCGATTGCAACGTGCCGGTAAAGGGCCAATGGATGTTGGTGATTTCACCCGTGGCTATCCATTACCAACCGGTAAACGTCTTTAAATCTGGCTAATTATCCCTATATATAAAGGGAAGGAGGGCCTGATGCCTGTATTACTTGTTTTGATTGTTGGTGCCGCTGCGGGGGCCATTGCTGTTCATTTTATGAAGCTTGAAGTCAGCATTTGGGTGGCTGCAGCCATTGGCGTGTTAGGTGCTATTTTCGGTGGGATTATCCTGCGTGGCATGGCTGTTTTGATGCTGGGCGCGGGTTCGGTGGGCGGCCTGTTTATTGGTGGATTGGTCGGTGCGATTGTGCTGATCTGGATTTATCGAACTTATTTTGTTGGCCGTTAAGGTTTAAACGGTTCCATACCTGCACGAGCCAATTCATCTGCGCGTTCGTTTTCAACGTGGCCTGCGTGGCCTTTGATCCATTCCCAGATAACATCGTGGGTGTGGGTTGCTGCCTCTAATCTTTTCCACAGCTCTACGTTTTTGACGGGCTTTTTGGCGGCTGTTTTCCAACCGTTTTTCTTCCAGCCGTGAATCCATGTTGTGATGCCGTCTTTGACGTATGAGCTGTCTGTGACGATGGTGATTGCGCTGGGGCGTTCCAGTGTTTCAAGCGCCATAATTGCCGCGGTAAGTTCCATTTGATTATTCGTGGTTTCCGCCATACCCCCAGAGAGGTCGCGTGATTTCAGGACTGTTTCGCCGTCTTTGGCGAACATCAAAACACCCCAACCACCCGGGCCCGGGTTTCCAGAACAAGCACCGTCTGTGTAAGCGTAGAGTTTAGGCATAAGCAGTTACAATCATATAGGGATCGTGGGTGCCTGACATCGACATCGTTTCGTCAATGCATCCACTGCGATCTGTGTTGGGTTTGAAATTGGCGACGATCAACAGGGCCTTGAGTTCATCAGGTTGATAGTAAGTGTAGTTGCGGCCCAGTTTATCACGCTTTTCACCGTCGCCAGTTTTTAGGCCAAGGTGCAAATAGCCACCTGATTTAAGGGCAGTGTGAATTCGTTGTAAATTGGCGGGCATTTCGGACCGTGGTGCATGAAGAAGCGAAAAATTTGCCCAAATGCCGTCGTATTTCGCTACGACGTCCAGTTCGTCAAATCGTGCTTGGGTGGCGTTGACGCCGAAACGTTCACGCGCCGAGCGCACCATTTCAGCACTGGCGTCTGTGGCGTCTGCGATGAGGCCCGCAGTTTGCATCATTGCAGCGGAATTCCCAGGCCCGCATCCCAGATCTAGAACGGTGCCACCTTTTGGGACTGTATCGATGAAAGATTGCAGGTCGGTGTCGGGCGTTTCGCGGCTGACCATTTTGATATAGTCGTCAACGGATGCGTCGTAATAAGCGATTGTTTTTGGATCGATCATGAGAGTGCCAATGTTGCATGGATGAAGGTAATGAACTGGAAGATGATGAGACAGGTCACTGTGATTGCAGTGAATGGCAACTTAAAGCGAAGCCACCAATGCGGTGCGAGATTTAGACGTTTGAAATATATGTCCAGCGCGAGAAGCAATAAGAATCCAATGCTCAGAACCAAAAGGCGATATCCGCCACCAATGGAATAAGCGCTGAGCATATAGAAAGCGGGTAGGAGCGAAAGGACATATGGCCTGAATTTGCCGTCAGTACTGCGCGCAGCAAAACCCCACAACGCACCAGCCATAAAGCAAAATATGATTGTCGTATATGTGACCATCAATCGACCAGCGTGTGTCCCAAGATTGTCGCGCAAAAATTGATCCAAGGAATCGGAGTGACGCGCGATGAGTGCCAAAAAAATTGGTGCCAAAAGGATTGCGGCGAGGAATTTTGGCGCACGCGGGATCATGCAGTTTGACGCAAGACACGCGGGACTTTGAATTCCACGTTTTCCACGGCGGTTTCCACGATTGTTTCTGTGACATCAAAGCGATCTGTGAAGGCTGTGATGACTTCGTTTATCAAAACTTCGGGTGCAGAAGCGCCAGCGGTTATGCCGATGGATTTTGCGCCCTGTAAAGCGCGCCAATCGATGTCTGTGGCACGCTGTACGAGTTGAGAATATGCGCAACCTGCGGATTTTCCGACCTCGACCAAGCGTTTGGAGTTAGATGAGTTTGGTGCGCCGATGACTAACAGGGCGTCGACCAATGGGGCGACCGCTTTGACGGCTTCTTGGCGGTTGGTGGTGGCGTAGCATATGTCTTCTTTGTGGGGGCCGACGATTTTTGGGAAACGCGCCTGTAATGCGGCGACGATTTCGATTGTGTCATCCACCGACAATGTTGTTTGGGTGATATAGGCCAGTTGATCCGGGTCGCGTGGTGTCAAACACGCGACATCCGCTGGCGTTTCGACCAGCAACACTTCGCCGTTTGGTAACTGTCCCATGGTGCCGATGGTTTCGGGGTGGCCATCGTGGCCAATCATTACCATTTGCAATCCGTTTGCGTGATGGCGTTCTGCTTCGATGTGGACTTTAGATACCAGCGGGCAGGTGGCATCGACGAAGACCATTTCGCGTGCCTGTGCGGCGGCAGGAACTGATTTTGGCACGCCGTGGGCAGAAAAAATCACGGGGCGATCATCGGGGCATTCATCCAGTTCTTCTACGAACACTGCACCTTTGGCGCGCAGGTCATCCACCACGTATTTATTATGGACTATTTCATGGCGCACGAACACAGGGGCACCCCATTTTTCAAGCGACATTTCCACGATTTTAATTGCACGATCGACGCCGGCGCAAAATCCGCGTGGCGCGGCAAGGTATAGGTTCAGTGCTGGTTTTGTCATGGCGTTGTTTTAAACCGCGAAGGTCGAATTACACAATGGGTTTTGCGCAATCAGGCGAAGATCATTAAAACGCCGAAAATCATCATGCCGATTCCTGATATGCGTTGCATCCAATGTAGTTGAAGTTTTGCTGACTTTGCAGTGTAGGCTCCGATGCCAGCGTAGATCGCGATTGCGACCAATTCAAAAGCTAGAAAAATCAAACCCAAGATGCTGTAGCTGACGGCGTAGTTGTTTGTATCAACGAAAGAGGGGATGAAAGCGGCGAAAACCAAAATGGCTTTCGGATTGGCCAATGCTGTCATTGCTTCGCGTTTCATTGCCTTGGACATTGGAATATCTTGGGCTGTGATTGTTGTGTCCTTCACTATGAGAGAATCGCGAAAGACAGTGTAGCCAATCCAAGTAAGATATGCAGCGCCAAGTAATTTGAGTATTGTGAAGAGGATAGGGGATGTTGATAAAATAATGCCGAGCCCAAGCGCAGATAAAGCAATCATAATTGCAAAAGATACGATGCGCCCAAAGCTTGCTACCCATGCGAAAAGCACGCCTTTTTGAACGGCGTTGTTAATAGCCATAAGGTTATTTGGCCCAAACGCCATGTTCACAGCAAAACACGCTGGTGCGTATAGTAAGTAATTTTCCATAGGAAGCGTCCTGAGTGCGGGCAAAATTAAAGCCCTATCGATTATGATAGAGCTTTAATCGTTCTCGTTCTGTCGAAGTGCGACAGATTATTCGGTTGTTTCGACTTCGCTGTTGGATGTCTGCGCATAGGTCCCTTCGGGACGTGGCGGACGGCCAACGACATCACGCAATTCATCAAGTTCGATAAAGTTATCGGCCTGACGACGTAAATCGTCGGAAATCATAGGTGGTTGTGAACGGATTGTTGAAACAACTGAAACGCGCACACCTTGGCGTTGAAGTGATTCAACCAATGGACGAAAATCGCCATCGCCGGAAAATAACACGATATGGTCGACATGCGGTGCTAATTCCATCGCATTCACGGCCAGTTCGATGTCCATGTTTCCTTTCACTTTGCGACGGCCCATGGAATCAGTGTATTCCTTGGCTGTTTTCGTCACCATTGTGAAACCGTTATAGTTCAACCAGTCCACCAATGGGCGGATGGGTGAATATTCTTCGTTTTCTAACAAAGCAGTATAATAAAACGCGCGCAGTAATTTGCCCCGTCTCATAAATTCTGTTCTTAGAAGCTTGTAGTCTATATCAAAATCTAACGCTTTAGCTGCTGCATAAAGGTTGGATCCATCAATAAAGAGCGCCAATCGCTCGTCACGATAAAACATTATATTTCCTTTTTATAAAGCTTCGTCGACAAAAACGTCGGTTGCGTGTTAGACGAGGACGGGTCGAAGAAGCTGGTGCACAATAACCACAGAATGGGAATGATCAATAGTAAATGTTAACCCGTAATCAAAACAAAATCCTTATCGCATTAGGGTCAAATGTATCCGTAAATTTGACGGAATCTCTGGCTGTGGTTGCGGAATCAATTCAACTATTATCAAATAAAACAATCGAAATATCAAGTAAAAGTAAGTACTATCAAACACCTGCCTTTCCAAACGGCGCTGGGCCCAATTTTATAAATTGCGTTTTAGCCGCCGAAACTGAATTGGCGCCCGAGCAATTATTGGAAAGATTCCATGAGATCGAGGCAATTTTAGGGCGAACGCGGAACAAGCGTTGGGAACAACGCGTTATTGATATTGACCTATTAAACTATGAAAACTTGATTCAGCCTAATGAAAAGATTGTGAGTGATTGGATCGGCATGGCGTTGCCAGATCAGATGGAACAGACCCCATCGCAGTTGATATTGCCACATCCGCGCATCCAAGACCGCGCATTTGTATTGGTGCCTATGGCGGATGTAGCCCCTGAATGGTGCCACCCAATGTTGGGCCATACGACGTTGCAAATGCGCGATGCCTTGCCCGCTGAATTGATAGATGAAGTAAGGCAATATCTGATTGAAATCTGATTGATCTGCCCTTGCCATTGGTGAAAAAACACCTTAATGCTCGGCCCTTGTTGATATCCTTATATTTTGGAGTTTCCAGATGGCACGTGTAACAGTTGAAGATTGCGTAGATAAAGTTCCTAATCGTTTTGATTTGGTCATGCTTGCGGCACACCGTGCGCGTGAAATCGCGTCTGGTTCAGAATTGACCGTTGCGCGCGACAACGACAAGAACCCAGTTGTTGCCCTGCGTGAAATCGCTGAGGAAACATTGACGGCGGCTAGTCTGCACGAAGCAGCAGTTCAAAGCCACCAAACACAAATCGAAGTTGACGAGCCAGAAGAAGACGAAATGGCGTTGTTGATGGGCGGTGGTGATGATCAACCAGGTGACGACATGAACGACGAAAACTTGTTGCGCGCGTTGATGGAAGCACAAGAAGTTAAGTAACGTGCAAGGGCTGACGATGGAGCCACTTTTATGATCGAAGTTGAAACGCTGATTGATCATGTTCGCACGTACAACCCAAAGACAAATGAACAACTGATCCGCAAGGCATATGCTTTTGGCTTGCGCTCACATGATGGGCAGACACGCCATTCAGGCGAGCCCTATTTCACACATCCGATTGAAGTTGCTGTTATTCTGGCCGGTCAAAAGCTGGATGATGCGACGATCATCACGGCATTGTTGCATGACACGATCGAAGATACCGAGGCGACTCATGAAGAGGTTGCCGGCATTTTTGGCGAAGAGATAGCGCAACTGATTGATGGTGTGACCAAGCTGACAAATCTAGAGCTGTCGTCCGTTCAAGCCAAGCAGGCTGAGAATTTCCGCAAACTATTGTTAGCGATGTCACAAGACTTGCGCGTCTTACTGGTTAAACTGGGCGACCGGCTGCACAATATGCGCACGATCAAACATATGCGCAGTGAAAAGCAAATTAGCAAAGCGCGTGAGACTATGGATATTTTTGCGCCTTTAGCGGGTCGCATGGGTATGCAGTGGATGCGCGATGAATTGGAGGACCTGGCGTTTAAGGTTTTAAACCCAGAAGGCCGCAATTCTATTATTCGTCGCTTTATTACATTGCGCGATCAGTCAGAAGATTTGATCCCATCCATTTTGAAAGATATCCGCACGTTGTTGTCGACCCATTCTATCGAGGCGAGCATCACAGGGCGCGAGAAAAAGCCGTATTCAATCTGGCGTAAGATGGAAGAAAAGCAACAAAGCTTTTCGCGTCTGTCAGATATTTATGGCTTTCGGATTATCACGGAACATGAAGATGATGTTTACCGCGCGTTAGGTGCGGTGCACCAACGTTGGACTGCTGTGCCAGGTCGTTTCAAGGATTACATTAGTTCGCCAAAATCAAACGGGTATCGTTCGATCCACACCACGGTGGCAGGGCGCGATGGTAAATTGGTTGAAATTCAAATTCGAACGCGTGAAATGCACGAAGTTGCCGAAGTTGGCGTGGCTGCGCATTGGGCCTACAAAGACGGCCGTCGTGCGGAAAATAGATTTTCCGTTGATCCGCTGTCATGGCTGAGTAATTTGGCGGATCGCATAAACACAGATGAAGACGATCACGAAGAGTTTTTAGAACATGTGAAATTGGAAATGTTTGCCGATCAGGTATTCTGTTTCACGCCAAAGGGTGATGTTGTGCAATTGCCGCGTGGTGCGACGCCGATTGATTTTGCGTTTGCTATCCATACGCGCATTGGGTCTGCGACGGTTGGGTCCAAAGTTGATGGTCACCGCGTTCCATTATGGACGCGTTTACGCAATGGACAATCTGTGGAAATCCAAACTGCTGTGGGGCAACGCCCACAAGCGACGTGGATCGATATCGTCAAAACGGGGCGGGCCAAATCGGCCATTCGCCGTGCTCTGCGCGAAGACCATCAGGCGGGTTACATAAAGCTGGGCCGTGAATTGGCACGTGTTGCGTTGGAACATGTGGGTAAAAAGGCGACCGATAAGGCGTTGAATACAGCGGCCAAAAAACTGGGCATGAAAGATCATAGCGAAGTTTTGTCAAAACTTGGTAGCTCGGAATTAACGGGTGTTGATTTGGTCAGCGCGTTGTATCCATCACTGTTACACGACAAAAGCGGTGAGATAAATCAGCCAGAGGCCAAAATTGTTGGTTTGGAAGCGGATCAAGTCGTACAAGCGGCAGCGTGTTGTCAGCCATTGCCTGGTGAACGTATTGTTGGGATCGGCACGCGGGGCAAAGGTGTGTTCGTTCATTCAATTCATTGTGATACTTTGATCGAGTATGAAGATCAGCCAGAGCGGTGGATCGATCTAAGCTGGACCAAAGGTCGCAGTGAAACGGTGAATAAAGTGACCATAGAGGTCACGATGGCCAATTATAGCGGTGTATTGGGCCGTATTTGCATACTTATTTCAGAACAAGACAGTAATATTGTCGATATGCATTTTAGTGATCGTAAACAGGATTTTTACCGTATTGCGATTGATATAGAGGTACGAGATGTGGAACACCTGTCCAATATCGTCACCGCAGTTGAGGCTGATTCGGATGTTGCACAAGTTCTGCAATCTCGCCGCCACCAAATGACACTTAAGACTTAATTTTTGCCAACGAAGGTTATCGAACCGTCCGATGTTTAAACGCCGTAATCCACTGTCTTATTGGGCCTGGTTCAAAGAGGGGTTTTATCCCCGTGCTGGATGGCGTCGTGCGATCAATTACGTTGGTCACCGACTAAAACGTTTGCCCGACAGCCCGCATCGCATCGCGCTTGGGTTTGCCTGTGGTGCGTTTACAAGTTTCTCGCCTTTCTTTGGGCTGCATTTTTTCTATGCTATTTTGCTGGCGTATGTTTTTCGCGGCAATATTCTGTCAGCGTTGATTGGGACGTTTTTTGGCAATCCCATTACTTTTCCAATTATTGGTGTCGTCAGTTATCGTACTGGTTTGTTTTTGTTGGGCATGGGCCCCGAAGAAACGGCATGGCGGAAAATTCGCCATGGGTTTAGCGAAGCCTTTGGTAGTATGTGGAGCGGCGTAAAGCACATGTTTGGCTATGGCCCAACGATGTGGGATGGATTTGTCGAGTTTTTCCACAGTGTATTTGTGCCGTATTTCGTAGGTGGCTTGATCCCTGGCTTTATTGTTTCCGTAACAATTTACTTCGTGTCAAAGCCGTTGGTGCGCGCATACCAAGCGCGTCGTAAGGGCCGTTTGATGGATAAAATCAAAGAAATTCGCGAAAAACGCGAAGCCGAGGCCGCAGCACGCGAAGCAGCGAAAGAAGTGTCCAAAAATGACGTTTCTGGGGCTGACGATACCTAATTTTCTGTTTAGCCTGTGGTTAATTAAAGGAGCTTCGTGATGTCGAAAACTATTCAAAACAATTTGCGTTTAGGTGTGAATATAGATCACGTGGCAACAGTGCGTAATGCGCGAGGCGGGCAGTATCCCGATCCATTGCGCGCGGCTCTGTTGGCGCAAAATGCGGGTGCGGATGGGATCACTGCGCATTTGCGTGAAGATCGCCGACATATTACGGACACTGACATCGAAGCATTGATGACAGGTTTGAATGTTCCTTTGAATTTCGAGATGGCCGCAACAGATGAAATGCAGAAAATCGCGTTGCGCCATGTGCCGCATGCGGTTTGTATCGTGCCCGAAAAACGCGAAGAGCGCACGACAGAAGGTGGTTTGGAAGTTGCACGTGAAGAAAACAAGATTGGCGATTTCATTGCGCCATTACGTGAGGCGGGGTGTCGTGTGTCAATTTTCATTGCCGCAGATCGTCGCCAGATCGAAAGTGCGGCACGCATTGGTGCGCCTGTGATTGAATTACATACGGGTGCGTATTGTGATGCGCATGCAGAGGCGCGGTTCGCTGAACGAGACGCTGAATTAGAGAGATTACGCGAGATGTCAGCATTTGCGACTTCGTTGGGTTTAGAGGTGCATGCCGGTCATGGTTTGACGTTTGATTGCGTACAACCGATTGCTGCATTTCCAGAAGTGATGGAATTGAATATTGGACATTTCTTGATTGGCGAAAGTATTTTCATCGGTCTTGAAGGCGCGATAAAACAGATGCGTGAATTGATGGATCAGGCGCGAGGGTGACAGGTTTTGAGCTGGCATTGTTATGGCTGGCTTGGGCGCTGGCAGGCGGAAGCCCAGGGCCCGCGACATTATCCATTGCAGGAACGTCGATGACAAATGGACGCCGTGCGGGAGTAATTTTTTCCGCGGGCATTTTAGCGGGTTCCGCATTTTGGGGTTTGACCGCTGCCATGGGGATGAGCGCGGTTATGATGGCCAATGTTTGGTTGTTTGAGTTGGTGAAATATATCGGCGCAGCGTATCTGTTGTATTTGGCAGTGAAGTCGCTGCGTTCCGCATTCAGCCAAAAACGAGAGATTGCAAAGCGTGCTTATGGCGGAATGCCGCGCCAGATTTTCACAAAAGCAGCTTTGATCCATCTTACCAATCCCAAGGCAATTCTAAGCTGGGGTGCGATTTACGCAATTACAATGCCGGTGAATTCGACGGTGTTTGAATTGTTGGGCATGTTCATGTTCTTATTCAGTGCGTCCATAATCGTTTTCGTTGGTTATGCGTTTTTGTTTTCCACGGCACGCGTTGTTGCGATATATCAACGGATGCACCGTGTGTTTGAATTGGTCTTTGGCGGCTTTTTTGGCTTTGCCAGTATAAAGATTTTGACGGCCAAACTGCCTTAAGTGGGCAAGTGGCGTTGGCAATGATAGGTTGACTACGCGCTGTCATTGGCCCATTGAACATGCAAATGAAAATACAGGTTTAAAATGGCCAAAGCGCAAAAAAACGAAGACAGTATTGGTGAATTAATCAAAACTGTGGTTTACGCCCTGCTGATTGCGGGTGTGGTACGCACATTGTTTTTCCAACCATTTTGGATCCCATCGGGTTCGATGAAAAATACGCTACTTGTTGGTGATTTTATGTTCGTCAATAAAATGGCCTATGGTTATTCAAAATATTCATGCCCGTTTTCTGTATGCCCATTTTCAGGACGTATTTTAGGCAGCGAACCTGAGCGCGGCGATATCGTTGTGTTTAAGCATCCAGTGACGAAAGTTGACTATATTAAACGCCTGATTGGTTTGCCTGGTGATCGTGTTCAGGTGAAAGACGGCTTGGTGTATATTAATGGTGATGTAGCGCCCCAAGAAGATCTTGGAACTTTTGTTGAAACGTACGAAAGTCAAGGATCGTTGGGCGGGCGTCCATCGTGTACAAATAATCCGGCATTGGGCACTGATTGTATTAAGAAACTGGCCAAAGAAACATTGCCAAATGGCGTGGAGCATTTCGTATTAGATGTGCGTGATAAAACATCTGATCATACGTCTGTGTATACGGTTCCCGCAGGCAAATATTTCTTTATGGGTGATAATCGCGATAATTCTACTGACAGTCGATTTGCACAAATTTCACGTGGCGTTGGATTTGTACCGTTTGAAAACTTAATTGGGCGTGCAGATCGTGTGATCTTTTCGTCTGCGGGTAAGCGGATAATGTATTTCTGGACATGGCGTAGTGATCGTTTCTTTAAGGCTTTGAATTGAAGCCTTCTGCCGAACTGATCGCTTTTGCCAAACGGTTGGGGCATGATTTTCAACATCCTGAACTGTTGATTCAAGCAATGACGCATTCATCGCTGTCGTCAGCGACGCGTGGCGATAATCAGCGGTTGGAATTTTTAGGTGATCGCGTTTTGGGATTGGCCATAAGCGACGCGTTGTATCAAAAAGATACGGCTGCATCCGAAGGCCAATTGGCGCCTCGGTTTAATGCATTAGTGCGCAAAGAAACCTGCGCAGAGATTGCACAGATGATTTCATTGGGTGATGCGTTGAAAATGGGCCGATCAGAAATGATTTCAGGTGGCCGACGTAAAATGGCGATCCTAGGCGATGCGATGGAATCGGTGATCGGTGCAGTTTATTTGGATGCGGGATTTGATATAGCCCGTGCGTTGATCGTGCGGTTATGGTCAGATCATATCGAAAATGCCGCCGATGATGCGCGCGACGCAAAGACCACATTACAAGAATGGGCGCAGGCACGAAAGTTACCGCCGCCCAATTACACAGAAATGGCGCGTAAAGGCCCAGATCACGCACCAATATTTACGATTGAAGTTCGCCTTGAAACAGGGCAAAGCGCATCCGCGCAAGCAGCTTCGAAACGCGCGGCCAGTCAAGAGGCGGCCGCTGACCTTTTAGCCCAGTTAGAGAGCGAAACATGACAGAGACGAAATGCGGATTTGTAGCACTGATTGGCGAGCCCAATGCAGGTAAATCGACATTGATGAACCGCATGGTCGGCGCCAAGGTGTCCATCGTGACCCACAAGGTGCAAACGACACGTGCACGTATTCGCGGCATCGCAATGCAAGATAGTTCACAATTGATTTTTGTCGACACACCCGGGTTATTTAAAACACGACGCAAGTTGGACAAAGCAATGGTTGCAGCGGCTTGGACCGGTGCGGCGGATGCGGATGTTGTTGTTTTGCTGGTTGAAGCACACCGTGGGATTACGGATGGCGTTGAAATGATCCTTGAGGGTTTGGAAAAGCGCGACGTTAAGGGACAACGCATGGTTCTGGCGATTAACAAAATTGATCGCGTGCAATCCGAAGTTCTGTTGGCATTGACCCAAAAGTTGAACGAGCGCTTGAAGTTCGAAGAGACGTTTATGATCAGCGCTGAAAAGGGTTATGGCGTGCAAGTGCTGCAAGATTGGTTGGCTGTTAACTTGCCCGTTGGACCGTATTTGTATCCAGAAGATCAGATCGCCGATGTACCAATGCGCATGATTGCGGCGGAAATGACACGTGAAAAACTGATGCTGCGTTTGCACCAAGAATTGCCATACACGTTGACGGTTGAGACCGAAAAGTGGGACGAGAAAAAAGATGGATCTGTACGTATTGAGCAAGTGATCTATGTTGCCCGCGAAGGTCACAAAGGCATTGCATTGGGTCCAAAAGGCGAAACAATTAAAAGCGTTTCCATGGCATCGCGCACAGAGTTAGCCGAAATGATGGGTCGTGATGTGCATTTATTTTTGCAAGTGCGTGTGCGCCCAAATTGGGAAAACGAAGCCGAGCGCTATACTGAGATGGGCCTGAACTTCAAAGACACTAAATGACGCCACGTGTTACCACGGAATTTTGGATTTCTGCCTATCGCATGCGATTGCAATTGGCGGAAATCCCTGTGTTTATCACATCTAAAGGTGATGCAACTGCGGGCGCTGTGTTAGTAAAGCTGAACACGTTGGATGGAAATGCACGTGTGTTTCAGCGTTCGTATGACGTTGATTTTAATCGAGTTTGGACCGTTTTGTCTGAGGGCGATGAACGCGACGTCGATCATGCGATTTCTAATCAACGTGGGTTTGACCCTGACCTGTGGGTGATCGAGGTTGAAGATCGCGATGGGCGACATCTGCTGGACGATGAAGGTTTAAGCGGCTAGCGTAACCCAATGGATTGGTCTGGCGAAGGAGTGATTGTTTCAGTGCGAAAGCACGGCGAGAACTCTGTTATCATTGATGTATTCACCCGTGATCGTGGGCGCCATGCTGGTGTCGTACGTGGTGGTGCGTCGCGTAAAATGGCCGCAACTTTGCAACCTGGATCCCAAGTTCAATTGGAATGGCGTGCCCGTCTGGAAGAGCATCTGGGCAGCTATCGCGTTGAACCGCTGGAAAGCCGATCCGATTTGTTTGGTGATCGCGTGCGATTGTCGGCGCTTTCTGCAATTTGTTCGATGGTCTGCTTTGCCTTCCCAGAGCGAATGGCGTTGGAGAGTTTGTACGACAGCACCACCAAGTTAATGGATACGCTAAACGCCGATGGTGATTGGCGACCGCTGTATGCGTTGTGGGAATTACAGGTTTTGGAAGAGATGGGGTTTGGGTTGGATTTAACCGATTGCGCCGTGACAGGCGCGACCCAAGAGTTGGCATATGTTTCGCCACGGTCAGGGCGGGCGGTGAGCCGTTCTGGTGCGGGCGAATGGGCGGATCGATTGTTACCCTTACCCGATTTTTTGCGCAATGGATTTGATAGCGGAAGCGAAGCGGATGTTCTGGACGCATTGCGCACGACGGGGCATTTCATGGCGACTTGGTTGGCCCCAGCATTGGGTGACAAACCACTGCCTGATGCACGTGGGCGATTGATGACGCGATTGGAAAGAGGACAAGATGCAGAAGTTTGAAGTGATTTTAGATCGCGCGCAAAAGCGCAAAGGTGGGGCGAACTCGTTAGAGGCTTTGATGCCAGATGCGCCCGAAATTGATATCACCAAGATGGGTGATGATCGCATTTTATCGCAGTTTTCAAAGAATATTTTTCAGGCGGGATTTAATTGGTCAGTGGTTGAAAACAAATGGGCGGGCATTGAAGATGCGTTTCATGGTTTTGACATCGGGCGCAATGCGTTTATGTCGGATGATGATTTCGACGCACATTTGAAAGATGCGCGAAACATTCGATACGCCGCGAAGATTTTAGCTGTGCGTGACAATGCGATTTTTCTGAGTGATTTGGCCCAAGAACATGGAACGGCAGCGAAGTGTGTCGGCGAATGGCCGAGTTCCGATTTAGTCGGATTGTGGCAGATGATGAAAAGACGTGGAAATCGTTTGGGTGGCAATACTGGGCAATATGCATTGCGATTTTTGGGTAAGGATAGTTTCATTATGGGCCGAGATGTGGTGACTGCGTTGAATCTAGCGGGTGTTGTTGATGGACCCGTGACGTCAAAAGCGGCGCAGGCGAAAATCCAGAATGCGTTTAATGAATGGCATGCGCAGTCGGGCGAGAGTTATACCCGCATGAGCCGGATATTGGCGATGTCTGTAGGCGATTAGCACCAAGGATGTTGGAATAATAAAAGCTATTGGCGTTTGAAGGTTAGTATTGGGCCTGTGTCATCCGACAAAATCAAAGTTGTTTCACTGACTTCGGCCAAACGCGCAGACTGAAGTGTGGTGAAGTATTTGGTTTCTTCGGCCAAGTGAGGGCATGCCATTTTGGTGGATGCGATGGGGCCAGTTTCAAACCATGGTAGCGGTTTGGTTTGGCTGCCAAAGTATCGGTTGCAGGGTGCTTTACCTGCAATTTTTCCCTTTTCAGGGAAGGTTATTGTTATGTCGGATTCGGGGCGCGTTCCGTTAAGATAGGTCAACATCCAAACCGTATCGGTGTTGGTGTTGGTGTATCCAGTAATTGTTTCGTCAGCTTGGCAAGCGGTCATGGTCAGGGCCAGACATAAAAGGGTGCGTATCATGGTGCGAGAGTTGCAGAAATTTTGGCAAAAGAAAACCCAAGCCGAAGCTTGGGTTTTTAATAGCCGAATTTTGCTGATGCTTACTTTGGTTTGATCGCTTGAGCCAATACTTCGGTGCCTACGAAATTTTCGTATTGGGCGAAGTTGTCTGCGAACATTGAAACCAATTTTTCAGCGCTGGCATCATATGCATTTTTGTCTGACCATGTGCTGCGCGGGTCCAAAAGACCAGCATCAACACCAGTTAGTGCCAAAGGTACGTCGAAGCCAAAGTTATCATCTTTGCGGAATTTACCGTTGTTTAATGATCCGTTGAGTGCGGCAGTAAGCAATGCGCGGGTTGCTTTGATTGGCATGCGCGAACCAGTGCCGTATGCGCCACCTGTCCAGCCCGTATTGACCAACCAGCATGATGCGCCGTTTGCTGCGATTTTGTCACGTAGCAGCGCGCCATATACTTCGGGGCGACGTGGCATGAACGGTGCACCAAAGCATGTGGAGAATGTTGGCTGTGGTTCTGTCACACCGCGTTCTGTACCAGCAACCTTGGATGTGAAACCTGACAAGAAGTGATACATTGCTTGTTCGGGTGTTAGGCGCGCGATTGGAGGTAGAACACCAAAAGCATCGCATGTCAGCATGATGATGTTGTTTGGTTGACCACCAATTGCAGATTCAGACGCGTTGGAAATATAGTGCAACGGGTAAGCGCAACGCATATTTGCGGTCAGGCTGTCATCGTCGAAATCCAATTCCTTGGTATATTCGTCGTATACCATGTTTTCGATGACTGTTCCGAATTTATGCGTCGTGGCATGAATTTCTGGTTCCGCCTCGGCAGATAGATTGATTGTCTTGGCGTAACAGCCACCTTCGAAGTTGAAGGTAGTCGTGTCTGACCAACCATGTTCATCGTCACCCAAAAGGATGCGGTTTGGATCGGCTGACAATGTTGTTTTACCAGTGCCTGACAAGCCAAAGAACACAGCTGTGTCAGATGGATCACCAATGGCGTGGTTTGCAGAGCAGTGCATCGGCATGATGCCTTTTTCTGGCAACAAATAATTTAGAATTGAGAAGACTGATTTTTTGTTTTCGCCAGCGTATTCTGTGCCACCGATTAAGATCAGTTTTTGTTCCATAGAGATCGCAATAACAACGTCTGAACGACAGCCGTGTTTCGCAGGATCTGAATTGAATGTTGGACAGTTGATAACCGTGAAGCCAGGAGCGAATGTATCCAATTCTGTAGGCTCTGGCCGGCGTAACATCGTGCGGATGAATAAGCTGTGCCATGCTAATTCAGTGATGACACGTACATTAAGGCGATGTTCTGGGTCGGAGCCACCGAACAAATCTTGGACATAATATTCGCCGCCATTCATGTGGGCGATCATGTCTGCCTTTAGTTGATTGAATGCGTCGATTTCCATTGGCGGATTGTTTTCCCACCAAATGGTGTCTTTCACGCTGGGCTCGTTGACGACGAATTTATCTTTTGGGGAACGGCCAGTATATTTACCAGTAGTCACAAGGAAAGCACCACCGTTGCCAAGTTCACCTTCGTTGCGGCGGATCGCATGTTGGATCAGCGCTGGCTCTTGCAAATTGTAGTGGGCATTTTCGACACCAGAAATTCCGACATCTTGGAGAGTTTGGGAGGGGTTAACGCGTCCTGTGGTCATGTGATTTGCTCCTTGGTCAGCGTAGTAAAAATAGTGGCTATTTCGCGTTGATATAAACTGTGGGTATCACGGAGTCGACAGCCATTATGACGCTGGTGGCGCTAACAATTTGTAAGTTATGTATATAGTTGAAAAAGTGACGTTAGCTTTGTGATTGAAATGCGGCAACTCGTGTCTAAATACACTGGTATTGAACGCTGATTCATGCAATTTTAGTCCTTACACGTGAATATAGCGTGTCTTGGACGCAATGACTGAGTTGGCACGCACGTATATCGCAAAAAAGGGGGCTGTAGTAATGGCAATTATTGCACTGGTTGATGACGATCAGAATATCCTTACTTCTGTGTCTATGACACTGGAGTCGGAAGGTTTCGAAGTTCGCAAGTATAATGATGGACTGGAAGCATGGACAGATATGTCTAATGGAAACCTACCTGACTTGGCTGTGTTTGATATTAAAATGCCACGTATGGATGGTATGGATCTGCTGACCAAGGTTCGCCAAATTACACAAATGCCTGTGATTTTTTTGACATCCAAAGACGATGAAATTGATGAGGTTTTGGGTTTGCGAATGGGCGCCGACGATTACATCAAAAAAAAAACTGTTTTCACAACGTTTGTTGGTAGAGCGGATTAAGGCGCTGTTGCGCCGTGGTGTTGCGGATGAAAAGCCGATCGAAGAACGTGAACCCGAAGACGCACCCATTACACGTGGTAGCCTGGTTATGGATCCTATGCGCCATTCCGTTACATGGAAAGGCGAACCGGTTTCGCTGACGGTTACGGAATTCTTGTTGTTGCATTCTCTGGCTGTGCGCCCAGGGTTTGTCAAAAGCCGTGACCAGTTAATGGATTTGGCATACAGCGATCAAGTGTATGTCGATGATCGTACAATCGACAGCCGCATTAAGCGCCTGCGTAAGAAGATGCGTAATGCGGATAATGAGTTCGGTGCGATTGAGACGTTGTATGGCATTGGTTACCGCTATACCGAAGCGTAGATAAATGCGCCGTGTTCGTGAATTGGAATAATCAAATTGGCTGAGTCCGAAGAAAAGAAATCGAGCGACGGCTGGATTGGCGATCCCGATATGGTGTTGGCACAACACCCGCGTCGCGGCCGCTTTACTGGATTCCACAGCTTTAATCTGACGCGTCGGATATTTTTGGCGAATTTTATCGCGCTCGCGGTTTTATTGGTTGGGGCGGTGTTGGTTGGACAGCCACAAAGCCAATTCACCGATGCAGCCAAGGGGTATCTGTCCGACCAGGCCAATTTCCAACAGGCTGTATTGCAGCGTCGTTTAAGTGAAACGGATGGTGACAGTCATTACGCCATACTTGAAAATGCGGAAAAATCCCTTTTGCGACACGAAGGTTTGACGCTGGAAATTTATACAGATCAAATGGAGCTGGTGAGTCGGTCCAGCGCGGCCAGATTTCAATTTGAACCAACAGATATGCCGCTCGAAGAGGGAACAGTATCGTTGTGGACGAATTTGGCGCGCATCTTTGGCGCCGATAATCCAATTTCAGAAGCGCAAAATTTTGAACAATTTAATCGCACTTTGATGGAACGAGCAAACGGCGGAGAATTAGCACCTCATCAAACTGTTCTGCGTTCTGGTGATACCATTTTTGCTGTTGCGCGAACATTGAGCAAAAATGGAAACTTGGTTGGTTATCTGGTTATCCAAACACCGCGTAAACTGATTTCGGATTTATCGAGTGTCCGCACTAAAGCTTTGTTTGCTTTCTTCTTTGTTGCTGTTGGGGTCGCGTTGATGTTTGCGGCGGTATTGGCGCGCGCCATAACCAATCCGCTGAATGATTTGGCGCGTGCGGCGGAAATCGGCACTGCTGCCGATCTGGGGCCTGACGGCGCGCACAAAGCATTGATTCCGAACTTGGCTGGCCGCACTGATGTGATTGGACGTCTGTCCGGTGCCATGGCTGACATGACAAATGCGTTGTACGAACGCATTGCGACAAACGAGAGTTTTGCAGCTGACGTGGCGCATGAAATCAAAAATCCTTTGGCCTCTATGCGATCTGCAGTGGAAACCCTGCGTGTTGCAAAGGAAGGGAAGGGTAAGGCGGAACTGTTGGATATCTTGGAAATGGATGTGCGTCGGCTGGATCGTTTGGTGTCTGATATTTCAAACGCCTCGCGGTTGGACGCAGAATTGGTGAACGAAGAAACCCAACGGTTTATATTGACCAAAATGTTGTCCAATATTGTGGAGTTCCACCGTATGGAAGCGATCGATATTGGGATTGATTTGTTTTGGGAGGGCCCATCAAAACCAATTTACTTTGATGGATTAGAGGAGCGCTTGGCGCAGGTGTTTGTTAATCTGGTCACCAATGCGATTTCATTTTGCAAAGAGGGTGATGCCATTCGCGTTTGGTGCCGTATGCGCGGTAATCGTATATTGGCGGTCGTCGAAGACACCGGGCCTGGCATTCCAGAGGGTAGTTTAGAAGAGATTTTCCGCCGCTTTTATTCACAACGCCCTTCGGATGACTTTGGCAATCATTCAGGGTTGGGATTGGCGATTTCAAAGCAAATCGTAGAAGCGCATGGCGGCACGATTTGGGCTGAAAATATTCGAAAGTCCGAGGATTTGGATGAACCCGTGCTAGGCGCGCGGTTTATCGTTGGGTTTCCAATTTGAACCGCGCCCTTGATTTCGGCATTCAGCACGCATCATGTGTTGATTTTGACGGTAAGGGCGTTTTGATTTTGGGCAATTCTGGCAGTGGCAAATCCAGCCTTGCATTGGCGTGTATGAGTATTGGCGCAGTTTTGGTTGGCGACGATTATGTTGATTTGAATGTCCAAAATGGCTCTGTAATCGCGCGGCGACCACCAAATATTGCCGGTCTGATCGAAGTGGCGCGTGTTGGTATTTTTAATTGCAATTATATCGACAGTACGAAATTGGCACTGGCAATAGATATGTCACAATCAGAGGTAGATAGATTGCCACCGTGCAGACACATCACGTTACAAAGTTGTGATATTCCCTTGATTTATGGGGCTGACATTCCCTATTTGCACAGTGTAGCCTGTCAGTTCGTAACAATGGGCCGCGCAGATGTATAAGCGCAGCACTAGGAAATAAATGGAACAAAACGCAACAAGATTAGTTCTGATCACTGGCCCGTCTGGGGCCGGTCGTAGTACGGTTGTAAATGCGTTTGAAGACATGGGTTTCGAAACTATCGACAACCTGCCTTTGGAGTTTCTGCCACGCTTGTTAGCAGGGCCGAAATTGGGCCGTGATTTGGCGCTGTCAGTTGACGTCCGCACACGCGATTTCAGCGTCAAAGCTGTGATGGATGCTGTCGATATTTTGGAACAGCGTGAAGATTACGAAGCATCGTTGTTTTACGTCGATTGTTCTACAGATGTATTGTTACGCCGTTACAGCGAAACACGCAGGCGCCATCCGTCCGCGCCTGACAGTACCCCGCTAAAGGGGATCGAATTGGAACAAGATCTGTTGCATGTACTGCGCCACCGCGCGGATGTGTATTTAGATACGACTGAAATGTCCCCCCATGATTTGCGTGCAGATGTCGAAAAAATGTTTGGCACAGAGCGGGCGCGCAGTTTGGCGGTTAATGTGCAATCCTTCTCATACAAACGTGGCGTGCCGCGGGGAATTGACATGGTGCTGGATTGCAGGTTTCTTAGGAATCCATATTGGGACGTTAATTTACGTGAATTAACGGGCATGGATCCGGTTGTTCAGGACTATGTTAAGGCAGATAAACTATATGATGCTTTTTTCGCACAGGCTGTTGGGATGGCATCCTTGCTCTTGCCTGCGTATCGCGATGAAGGTAAAGCGCATTTCACGATTGGACTGGGGTGCACTGGTGGCAAACACAGGTCAGTTTGCGTGGCACAAGAGTTGTCAGCGGCGTTGACGAAATTGGGGTGGCAAGCTTCAGTACGTCACAGAGAAATGGAACGACGTGCGATGATCGCACGAGATGCAGGAGTGTTACAAACGTGATTGGTGTCGTGATTGTAGGACATGGACGACTGGCTGAAGAGTATTTGGCAGCAATCGAACATGTCATGGGCCCACAGGTGGGCATTAAGGCCGTGTCGATCGCGGCCGAATGTGATCGCAGTGACAAGCAAAACGAGATTTGCACAATAGCGGATTCTGTGGATCAAGGTAACGGTGTTGTTGTTGTGACCGATATGTTTGGTGGATCGCCATCCAATCTGTCCATGAAGGCCTGTCATTGTGAGGGCCGCCGTATTTTATACGGTGCGAACCTTCCGATGTTGCTTAAGTTGGCCAAATCGCGCCGTTTGCCCATTGAGCAAGCTTTGACCGTATCCATGGATGCTGGTAAAAAGTATATTAACAGTTGTAGCGGCTCTGCCGGAATATAGGGGCCGACATGAAACAAACACTTAAGATCATCAACGAAAAAGGTTTGCATGCGCGCGCGTCGGCAAAATTCGTTGAAACCGTTGAATCCTTTGATGCGACGGCTGTTGTTTCTAAGGATGGACTTGATGTAACCGGTGACTCTATGATGGGGTTGATGATGTTGGCGGCATCTATTGGAACTGAAATAGAAGTCGAGACCGCTGGACCTGATGCCGATAAACTGGCAAACGCGCTGAAAGCACTGCTTGAAGATTACTTTGGCGAAGGGCGCTAAACCCATGAGTGAGACAATGAACGATCATAACGAAGATTACGATCCAAATAAATTGTACGACCGATCAGAGCTGACTTATGCGAATTCATTCCCGAGTCGCACTAAGCGTTTCTTTATCAGCGCGATCGAGATTCTGACGGCGCGATATTATTTGTTATATAAAATGCGCAAATGGGAGCGCGATCAAAACAAGGACCCTGATTTTTGGGTATCTGTTTTGGAAGAAATGAACATCGAACTGACAACACCAGAGGCGGAAATCGCACGTATTCCATCCGATGGCCCTTTGGTGATTGTATCCAATCATCCACATGGTTTGATTGATGGGATTGTTATGGCACGGCTGATCAGCCAGGCACGCGATGATTATCAAATCCTAACCCGTGCGTTGTTGGTCGGTGTGACACGCATTGAAAAATATCTGCTACCCGTAAGTTTTCCACACGAAGAAGATGCCATTCGCAAGAATATTCAAATGCGCCAAAAGGCGATTGCTTCGTTGAAAGATGGCCATTGCATCGCGCTGTTCCCTGCTGGAACTGTGTCTACGTCGGACACGTATTTTGGGGAACCAAATGAGCGTGAATGGGCGACCTTTACGGCCAAAATGGTCCGTCAATCTGGTGCGCGGGTATTACCGATCTATTTCACTGGGTCCAACAGTCGTTGGTTTCAAATTGCAAACAAATTGGGCGATACCTTGCGCCAAAGTTTGTTGCTGTATGAAATCCGCAATGCGTTCAACAAAAAACAAAGCCCTGTTATTGGCGAGTTGATTGATCCAGAAACCGTGAAGTCATACGAAAAAGATGCCAAGGGTTTGATGGCGTTTTTGCGTGAAGAGACCTTAAAGTTGAAGCCTAAGAAGTAGGTTTTGGTTGGGTTTCCACGTGTGAACATGGGGTTAAAGGATTGATTTGACTTAACTATATTAATTTACACCGATTGATCTAATTTCAAATCAGAGTTCCCAACCCACGAGAGCTTATGGTAGTTTAATGCGGTGATAATCCTGATGCGATCATTAAGTGGTGCTGTTGATGATGGGCGCCGATTGTCATTAATCCAAAGAAGCCAAGCCCCTTTACTTGATCCAACTCCTCAGGCGAGTTGACTTGGATCTTCAGTGATGCACCGTTTGGCTTTCTAAGCGCAGTGGCACGCCAATTCGAAGATTGTTGTAACATTGCACTGTGCGCCGTGACCATGCGCTGAATTGACATAGCCACCACAACATCGCCAGTCACATTGAAGGTTATGCTCAGGCCATTTCTTTCCTGGGTTACTGATGCCCTGATTGTCACATTATCCATATCGACAAGGTGATCCCGCAGCGCTTGAATATCGACACGCGCCCAATCTGTTTCAGGGGTATCGCGGAGCAGTGTAACGATCTCTGCTATTGCTGCAAATTGGGATTGACCTGTTTCACTGGGTAAATTGGATTGGTGTTTGTGTTGTGCAAACGC
>JGI20152J14361_10000474_pt1 | contig 29111 bp, 30 predicted proteins | sample COG_02_FD_14361 | JGI IMG/M metagenome (IMG submission 14361)
ATGAGCCGTACAGAAGGTCGCCGCCGCAAAGTAAAGCAAGCACCTATTAAATCGTTTGCTATCCATCAGCTTGAAAGGCAAGTAAAACGTAACCGCTTTGCGCCAATGGCTGCGCTTGAGCCAGAGCAAGTTGAGCTAATCCATGATGCCTCTATGGATATACTTGAGCAGCTAGGTATTGAAGTGATGGGCCAAGCGGCGCTTGATTTATTTAAGCAAGCAGGTGCAGATGTAGATGCCCAAGGCATTGTGCGCATGGACAGAGCTTTGGTGATGGAGTGCATCAGCAAAGCCCCTTCACAGTTTACCCTTACGCCCCGTAACCCTAATAATGCTTTGGATATTGGCTCTAATATAATTCACTTTGGCTTAACTTCTGGCCCACCAAATGTGCACGACTGCATCAATGGGCGTCGTCTGGGAAATTTCACAGACTATGAGCACATGATTCGTTTTGGCCAATATTTTAATGTTATTGATTTTTTTGGTAATCAGGCCGTGGCCCCCACAGATTTGCCGCCTAATACCAGACATTTAGATACCACCTTTGCTAACCTAACTCTTGCAGATAAAGTGTTTTTTGCCCAAGGCATTGGTGCTGGGCGTGTTAAAGATGCTGTCACAATGAATGCGATTGCTAACGGTATGACATTGCATGAACTGGCGCAAAAACCAGCCACAATGACCAATATCAATATAAACTCACCTCGTAAGTTGGATGACAGTATGGCCTATGGCGCCATGCAAATGGCAAAAATGGGCCAAGCAGTAACAGTGACACCCTTTACACTGATGGGCGCCATGACCCCAACCACTATGGCAGGCGCACTGGCCCAACAAAATGCTGAAGCTTTGTTGGGTATTGCCTTAGTGCAACTGACCAAAGCTGGCGCGCCAGTAGTGTATGGCGGTTTTACCTCAAACGTTGATATGCGCTCAGGAGCCCCTGCTTTTGGTACGCCAGAGAACTGTTTAGCCAATATGGCCAGTGGACAAATGGCCAGACGATATAACTTGCCCTACCGCACCAGTGCCTGCAATGCGTCTAATGCAGTTGATGGGCAAGCGGTATACGAAACCCAAATGGCTTTGTGGGGCTCGGTGATGGGCCACGGTAATTTAATTTATCATGCAGCAGGTTGGTTAGAAGGTGGTTTGGTCGCCTCTTTTGAAAAAATTGTGATGGACTGTGAAATGCTGCAGCACATGGCAGTGATGATGCAGCCTCTAAAAATAGATCGCATTGAAATAGGCATGGAGGCTATGGAAGAGGTAGGGCCTGGAGGCCATTTCTTTGGTTGCAGCCACACTATGGAACGTTATAAAAGTGCCTTTTACCAGCCGTTTTTGAGTGACTGGAAAAACCATGAAAGCTGGGTTGAAGCAGGGTCCAAAGATGCTACCATGAGGGCCACTGAAATTTGGCAGAAAATTTTAGCCGAGTTTGAACCACCCAAAATAGACATCGCTAAAAAAGAAGAACTTGAAGCATATGTAGCCAAACGCAAAGAAGAGCTTTGTGGCAGTGAGCCACTACTTGAGCCGATTGATTAGAGCCTATCGAAATAGGTAGTACGCGACATAACACATTAATAAACAAGGTTAACTCATGGCATCTCATTACCCATTAGCAGACGCACAACATACTGCCATTGTCCCAATAACGATTGATCTTCGCAGTGACACTGTGACACGACCAAGCGAAGCTATGCGAGAAGTGATGGCCAGTGCCCAAGTGGGTGATGATGTGTATGGGGATGATCCTAATGTAAATGCCCTAGAACATGAGGCAGCCCAGCTATTAGGTAAACAAGAAGGTCTATTTTTACCCAGTGGCACCATGAGTAATTTAGCCTGTGTGCTGGCGCACTGCCAAAGAGGTGAAGAGGTTATAGTGGGTGATCGCTATCACATTAGTTGTGATGAAGCTGCAGGGGTGGCGGTGCTTGGCAGTGTGGCAATACATTCCATAAGCACAGATAAGTTTGGCTATTTTAATCTTGATCAGCTCAATGCGTCGGTGAAGCCCAATGATTTTCATTGCCCCATATCACGGCTACTATGCCTAGAAAATACTGTGGGAGGATGCATTCAAGAGCAAAGCCATATTGATGCTTTAGTAGATTGCGCTAAATCCCACGGGCTATCCACGCACATGGATGGCGCCAGACTCCTTAACGCTGCGGTAGCGCAAAACTTGCCACCAGCTCGATTAGTAGAATCTATCGATACGGTGTCTTTGTGTTTATCTAAAGGCTTAGGTGCGCCTTTAGGTTCGGTATTAGTTGGCCCTAAAGATACCATTCAAAGGGCGCGAAGGTTACGTAAAATGCTAGGTGGAGGCATGCGACAAGCTGGCGTGATTGCAGCTGCAGGCCGATACGCCTTAACTCACAATGTCGCTCGCTTAGCGCAAGACCATGTGCGTGCACAAATATTGGCCACGGCTCTTGAAGGCATAAAGGAGCTGTATTTAGATCGAACTTTAGTGCAAACAAATATGCTTTTTATACAATCTCCACAGATGCCAGCCTTGGCTGATTATCTAGCTAAGCGAGGTATTGCCATCACAGCTGTCGGAAAACATTGCCGGATTGTTTTACATAAGCAAGTGGATGATAAGGCTGTACAGAAAATTTCTGAGTCTATAAAAGCCTTTTTTACGGCCGCTTAAATGGTTTTATAAAGCCGTGTGTTAATCATGTCCAGTCATATGCTGTGGTGGTGATGGCTAATAAAGTAGTGTTTTTAATTGTCTAAAGTCCAGTATCCTTAGCAAAAATTTGCCTATTAAGGGCTTTATCATGATAATAACTACGCTAGTGTTTTTAGCTTTACGCTTTTTATAAATTTTAGTGACCACTTCTTACTATGCAAACTCTCGCACTGATCGACGATGATTTAGAAATCCGTCAGCTTCTAAGCCAATACTTGAGCCAACAAGGGTTTGATGTGATTGCTTTTACTGATGGTGAAAGTTTCTTAAAAGCCCAGATGTCCCAGTTTGATCTAGCTGTTTTAGATATAGGCCTGCCGGGTATGGATGGGTTAGATGTGTGTCGCAACTTAAGACAAACCTCAAGCTTACCAGTAATTATGCTCACAGCAGCCAGTGATGACCTGGATCGTATTTTGGGTTTAGAGCTAGGTGCTGATGATTATATGGGCAAGCCGTTTAACCCTCGAGAATTGTTAGCTCGGGTAAAAGCTTTGCTGCGCCGCGTCAAGGTTCAGCAACCTGTGGCCAATTCAGAAAATACGCCTACCTTAAACATAGATACTCTAACGCGCAGTGTCAGCTATGCAGGCACTAATCTGCCACTCACTGGCGCTGAATTTGATCTACTTAACCTTTTATATCAACACCAAGGGGAAGTGCTCAGTCGAGATGTCATTTGCCAAGTATTACATGGGCGTAATGCCCAACCCTTTGACCGCTCTATAGACACCACTATTAGCCGTTTGCGCAACAAGCTTAATCAAGTGGCAGGTGACAGCATTCAAAGTGTGCGAGGCAAGGGCTATGTGCTGGTATTAGTGTGAGTTTATTAAAAGGGATATGGTTAAGGGTACTCCCCAATTCTATAATGGCACGTGTCACCATGGTGCTCTTTGTTGGCATTTTGATGGCTCAGGTTTTTGGTACTTGGTTGTGGGTATCACAACTTAAAGCCAATGAAAGAAATCGTTTAGTGGACGTGTCCCAAACTATGGGTTCTCGTATTGGCCAAACGGTACAGTTTTTTAAGAAGTTGCCAGACCAATATCGCCACATTGTATTAGATCAGCTGCGTGATATGGGAGGCACCCGTTTTTTTGTCTCAGTTAATAAGCAGCATATTAGCTTGCGCAATATCCCTCAAACAGATTTTTCCCAATTGGTTAGGCAACAACTTAGCACCAGTATTGTTAATCAAATGGGCGAAGCAAACGGGCTGGATATTCAATTTGTTGATTTTGATGATCTAAAGATACTATCTGGCTCTAATTTAATGGTGGACTTGTCGCCCAAATGGAAGCGCTTTGCCCTCATAGAACCAGGTGATGATAGTCCCGTTGCCGTGGTGCAATTACCCGTAGCCAATGAATGGATTTACTTAGCTGCAGTGATTCCTGAAGGCCACATGCTCACCGGAGTAACTTGGCTTACAAGTGAGCGTATGTTAAGCATTAGCTTAGTATCTTTAACCGTGTTGTTGCTTACTTTGCTGCTGGTGCGCTGGGTAGTGAGGCCTTTGCGTCTATTAGCTAGGCAAGCAGAGGCCATAGGCAAGGGTCGCAAGCCTCGCCATATGCGTGAGCAAGGCTCCAGTGAAATGGTGGCTACTATTCGTGCGTTTAACACTATGGTTGGCCGCATTCAAAAGTTTACAGGTGACAGAGAGCGGCTCTTTGCTGCTATTTCCCATGACCTTAAAACCCCACTTACTAGAGCAAGGCTTAGGGCTGAAATGATCTCTGATACGGATCAAAAGCAGGCTTTAATTGGTGATTTAGAAAACCTAGAAACCATGGTTAAAGGCAGTTTGCAGATGATGAAAGACGATGCCATTCATGAAAACGCAAAACGCATTGATCTAAGCCAATTGCTTTTGGATTTAGCAGCAAACAACCAAATATATGGGCTACCTATAGAGTTAGACATTCAGCCTGGGTTAGTGATCGATGGACGCAGCATGGCCTTGCAACGCCTATTTAGTAACCTTGTTGATAATGCACTGGCCTATGGTAAAGCTGTGAAAATAGTAGCTAAAGCCAACCCACAGGGCACTTTAATTTCCATCATGGACCCAGGTCCTGGTTTAAGTGATGCTGATAAAGCTAGAGTATTTGAACCTTATTATCGTATTAATCAAAAACCCAGTGGTGACCACGTTGGTCTTGGGTTGGGCATTGCGCGCAGCATAGCCAACCTTCACGGAGGGGAGTTAGAGCTTAAAGACCGAAGGGGTGGTGGTCTAATGGTTGAAGTTTATTTCTATTCGTAACCTTTTGTCACACTTCCCTACGTTGTGTCACGGTGACCTATATAAACTCCTGCTACCGGAGTGTGACTGCCGGATAATAAGACTAATGAGGAATTCACATGAACACAAAGTTAACAGGTTTGGCTTTAGCCACTATGATGGCTGCGGCACCTAGCGTACAAGCAGGCGAAGTAGAAGTATTACATTATTGGACCAGTGGCGGTGAAGCTGCCAGTGTGGCATTTTTAAAGGATCAGTTAGCGGCTTCTGGCGTAGATTGGGTTGATTTTGCAGTAGCTGGTGGTGCAGGTGAAAGCGCCGCGACAGTGCTTAAATCTCGTGCTATTTCTGGCAACCCACCTACAGCTGCACAAATCAAAGGCCCATCTATTCAAGACTGGGGCGAGCTAGGCTTTTTGACTAGCATCGATGACGTTGCTCAAGCGAACAACTGGGATGAGATTTTACCAGAAGTCGTATCAAACGTGATGAAGTATGAAGGCAAATATGTAGCTGCACCAGTAAACGTACATCGTGTTAACTGGTTGTGGGCTAACCCAGAAGTATTCCGTAAAGCAGGCGCTACTATCCCAACAACTTGGGATGATTTCATGGTACAAGCTCAAAAACTAAAAGACGCAGGCTACATTGCCCTAGCTCACGGTGGACAAGCTTGGCAGGATGCTACTGTATTTGAAGCGGTTGTTCTAGGTGTTGGTGGTGCTGACTACTACAACAAAGCTTTTGTACAAGCAGATATGGATGCACTAAACAGTGCAACGACCAAAGAAGTCTTTGAAACCTTTGGTCAATTGCGTCAGTTTGTTGATATCAACTCTCCAGGACGTGATTGGAACTTAGCCACCTCTATGGTTATCAATGGTGAAGCAGGAATGCAAATCATGGGTGACTGGGCTAAGGGCGAATTTAAGGTTGCAGGCATGAACCCTGGCACAGACTATGTGTGTGTAGCAGCTCCTGGCACTTCTGGCGCTTATACCTTTAACGTAGACTCATTTGCTTTCTTTAACCAAAGCGATGCTGACAATACTCAGGCTCAAAAAGTGATGGCCAAAGAAATCTTAAGTACCGATTTCCAACGTGTATTTAACCTTAACAAAGGTTCAATTCCAGCACGTTTAGGCATGGCGCGTACCGAGTTTGACTCTTGTGCTCATGACTCTATGGATGCATTTGTTGCTAGTTCTGCATCAGGTAGTTTAGTGCCAAGTTTTGCTCACGGCATGGCTGTTTCAGAAGCGGTTTCAGGGGCAATCTATGACTCTGCAACTCAGTTCTTTAACTCAGATGACTCTGCAGAAGCTGGTGTAGCTGCACTTGTAGCAGCGGTTGCTGCTGCTAAGTAAGCACAACTTGCTTTGTCATTGCCAGCTTCATCGGCAATTATAGGCTGGGCCCAATCGTTGCAATGATGACTGGGCTTAAGTTTGGCAATGACATATTTCTAAAAAATTCATTGAGCTAACCTAGAGCTAACTTATGTTCGATTATCTCGAAAAACAATTACCCAAACTAATTTTGGCACCTACTGCCATTGTTACTTTGGTCTGTATGTATGGCTTTATAGGCTGGACTGCAGCACTGTCTTTCACCAAAAGCCGCATGCTACCCCAATGGGATTTTGTCGGCTGGCACCAGTACGAGCGTTTATTCGCTAACCCACGGTGGCATGTAGCCTTAGACAACCTGCTAGTGTTTACTGTGCTTTTTATTGTGATTGCATTGTTTTTAGGCCTTATGCTGGCCATTTTATTAGACCGTAATATTCGTAATGATGGGGCTTTACGCACCATCTATCTTTACCCCATGGCAGTGTCTTTTATAGTCACAGGTACGGCATGGAAGTGGATTCTTAACCCAGGTTTGGGTATAGAAAAAATGGTCCGCGACTTAGGCTTTACAGACTTTGAATTTCGCTGGCTAGTCGATCCAGATATGGCCATTTATACTATTGTTATTGCTGCAGTTTGGCAATCTAGTGGATTTGTTATGGCGATGTTTTTGTCAGGGCTTCGCGGAGTGGATGATAGCTTGATTAAAGCCGCCCAAATGGACGGGGCCTCGGTGTTTCGCACCTACTGGCATGTTATTTTGCCTGTCATGCGCCCTGTATTTTTTGGCGCCGTGGTGATCTTAAGCCACATTGCTATTAAAAGTTTTGACTTGGTGCAGTCCCTCACAGGAGGTGGCCCAGGCTATGCATCAGATTTACCAGCCACCTTCATGTATACCCATGCATTTAGCCGTGCCCAAATGGGCTTAGGCGCCGCAAGTGCCATGGTGATGCTAGCAGGTGTAATGGCCATTATAGTGCCGTATCTATACTCTGAGTTGCGAGGTAAAAAGTCATGAGCTCGTTAACTCTTTCTAAAAAGCTATACAAAGCCTTTTTTATTACTTTGTTGTTGGTGTTTGCATTGGCCTATTTAGGGCCTTTATACGTCATGCTAACAACCTCCTTTAAAGGCATTGAAGAAATCCGTAACGGTAACATCTTAGCTTTGCCAAATGCTCTAAATGGCAGCGCATGGGTTAAAGCATGGAGCAGTGCCTGCACTGGTGGCGACTGTTATGGCTTGGCACCCTATTTTTGGAATAGCATGCGCATTGTTATACCTGCTTTGCTTATCTCTACAGCAGTGGGTGCATTGAATGGCTATGTGCTATCTCAATGGCGTTTTAAAGGCAGTAATTTCCTCTTTGGTGCTTTATTGTTTGGTTGTTTTATTCCTTTTCAAGTAATTCTGCTGCCTATGGCTAAGCTCTTAGCTTGGCTTGGTTTGGCCAATACGGTAACCGGTTTAGTGTTAGTGCATGTGATTTATGGCATAGCATTCACCACCTTATTTTTCCGTAATTACTATGTGGGCATCCCCAATGAATTAGTGCGTGCTGCAAGGCTAGATGGCGCAGGCTTTTTTGCTATTTTTAGGCATGTATTTTTGCCTCTTTCTACTCCAATAATAGTAGTAAGTGTGATTTGGCAATTCACTCAAATTTGGAATGATTTCCTCTTTGGAGTGGTTTATTCCGGGCCAGGCACTCAGCCGATTACAGTGGCACTGAATAACCTAGTGAATACCACCATGGGCGGTAAAGAATATAACGTCGACATGGCTGCTGCGGTCATTGCCGCCTTACCTACCTTAGTCGTTTATATAGTGGCTGGTAAATATTTTGTACGTGGTTTAACTGCGGGCGCCGTCAAAGGCTAATAAGAAGATTTTACAAAGGAAAGAAACCGATATGGGTTCCATACAAATACAACAACTTACCAAGTCTTTTGGCGATACAGAAGTGCTAAAGGGCATAGATTTAGACATTAAAGATGGTGAGTTTCTCATCCTAGTAGGCCCCTCTGGCTGTGGTAAATCTACCTTAATGAATAGTATTGCTGGGTTAGAAGAAGTAACCAGTGGAGATATTTTAATTGATGGCGATAATATCACCGATTTAAGCCCTAAGGAGCGAGACATTGCGATGGTGTTTCAGTCTTATGCGCTTTATCCCACTATGAGCGTCTCGCGCAATATTAGTTTTGGTTTAGAGATGCGCAAGGTACCTAAAGCTGAAATAGAAAAAACGGTTGCTGATGTGTCCCAGCTATTACAAATAGAGCATTTATTAGATCGTAAACCTAGCCAACTTTCAGGTGGTCAGCGTCAACGTGTGGCCATGGGGCGGGCTTTAGCGCGCAACCCTCGGGTGTTTTTGTTTGACGAGCCTTTGTCTAATTTGGACGCTAAGTTGCGAGTAGAGATGCGCACCGAGATCAAAAAGCTACATAAACGCTTGGGTACAACCATTGTTTATGTAACCCATGATCAAGTAGAGGCGATGACTTTGGCTGACCGTATTGCGGTAATGAAAGATGGCCAAGTACAGCAGTTTGGCACACCCTATGAGATCTACAATAACCCAGCCAGTCGCTTTGTAGCAGACTTTATGGGCTCACCGCCAATGAACTTCATTGAATGTGTGGTATTGGATGACAAGTTAGTGATTGAAAGCCAAGGTGAGAAGTTTGAGCTTCAAGTACCTCATGGAGATCACCTTAAAAATGCGGGTGTAGACACAGTGATTCTAGGGATTCGCCCAGAAATGATTACTGAGCCAAAGCCCCATGTTGAAGGCGCGTTAGTGCATTCTATACCTATGCAAATTGAAGTGACTGAGCCTATGGGCCCAGATACTATTGCTTTTGGACAGTGGAATAGCACTGAAATTCAGGCTAGGCTAAGCCCAGAAGCAGGAGTAGATGCGCAGGATACTGGCAAGATTACGGTGCAAGTGGATACCAGTAAAGCCGTATTGTTTGATGCCTTTAGTGGTGCTCGATTAGGTGTTTAAGCATCCATAGTGTAATTATCAAAACTTAAATCACCGCGCCATGCCCATATTGCTAAAAGATCTTCGTCTTTGGTTTTCAGGGCATGGTCTATGCGGTCTAAATGTTCAAAGCTTGCCCCAGGTGTTTGGGGCTTAAAATCTTGGTCACCTCTTTGCCAAAGCGCTGTACCACTTATAATGTGGTAAAGCTCCAAAGCATCATGGCGATGCTTTGGATAAAAGGTATGGGCTTGTTGCCAGTAAATGCCAAAACGAAATTGGTCACTAAATTTCACACCCTCTGGGCCTACTAGCTCTATGTAGGCGCGGTTTACGTCTTCGCTGTTACTAAATACACCGCGTTCTACCCATGTCAAATAAGCCCCAATTTGCGCCATAGCTTTTCGAAACTCGTCGTCATTTATGGCATTTATGCTGGCCGCTAATGGCAAAGTGTTAGGGATGTCATTCCAAGTAGGGTGCGTCTTTGAAAAAGGCAGCAACAAGGGTGCAACCTCAATGCCAATAGCAGTATTACTTGCAGCAAACCGAGCACAGGCAAGGTGAATAAATTGTTGCCAGTGAAGGTTTCTACTTGAATTATTTGGCATGCTCTAATTCCAGCTTAGTAGTGTTTGGACTAACGAATTTCGGTGCGGTAACTAAAGCTATCCGCCCTGCCTCTAGTAATTCTAAACTCAACAGGGAGGTTATTTTTACTATAGGTTAACCGGTGCAATACCACCAGTGGTTCACCTACCGCTATGCCCAAGCTAGCCGCTGTGGTTTGGTCTGCTATTTCTGCCGTAAGGGATTCTTCTGAGCGAACAATAGGCAAATCAAACTGGTCTACAACCACAGCGTATAACAAATCTGGTATGTGCACTTCCTCTTTTTCCAAACCACGCACTAGATCTGCTACCCACCAACACTGCTCTATCAATACGGCTTTGTCATCACGAAAGCCTACTCTTTCTATGTAAACCATCTCAGTACCTGTGGGCACATGAAGCCTTTGGCAAATCTTTTCGCTGCCGATAGCAAGCTCTCTCACAGGGGTTTGCTTACGAATTCGTACAGGGTTTCCAGAGTGTGTGCCGTAAGAGAAGAAACGAAATAAGCTGTTATTAAAATCGATGCGAGACACGTAGGTGCCTTTACCTTGATGACGGTAGAGTAATTTTTGATGAACCAGGTTTTCAAGAGCTTTTTTAACGGTGCCAGTGCTGACTGAAAGGTATTCTGCTAATTGTGGCTCAGAGGGGATTAAATCACCAGGTGCTAATTCACCTGCGGTAATTTGTTCTTGGAGAAAATTTTCCACTACTTTGTATAAAAGTTTCCCTGGGGTTTTTTTGATGGGCCATTGAGTCATTAAGTATTTGAATCTCTGATGTTTATATAAAATTAACCTTTAAATTAACAGCTCGAATCTTAACAGATTCTGACATTGGACAAAAAAATATTATCATAAAAGCTTGACTCATGTATATGAGTTATATTATCTATACACTACTTTGAAACGTTAATTCTGAAAAATTAATAATAATTACAACTATGGTGGTGAGTTTTAGGCTCTCCCAGAGGAAGAATCCGTGGAAATATTTGATTATATTGGGGCTATATTCAGCGTCAGTAACCTTACAGTGTTGATTCTAGCCACAGCTGGGGGGTTGATTCTAGGGGCCTTACCAGGCTTAAGCCCCACCATGGCTGTTGCACTACTGATTCCATTTACCTTTCAAATGGATGCGGCTACAGGCTTAGTGCTTTTGGGCGCTGTATATACTGCAACCGTTGCAGGTGGAGCGATCAGCGGCATTTTAGTTAATATTCCCGGAGCCCCTGCAAATATTGCTACGGTATTAGATGGCCACCCCATGGCTAAAAAAGGTAAAGCAACCCAAGCGCTCCATTTTTGTTTTATTAGTTCTTTTGTTGGCGGCATTATTGGTGTGTTGGTGTTGATATTCTTTACGCCCCCCTTGGCTAAGTTAGCACTTCGATTTGGACCTTCAGAAATGTTTTGGATGGCCATTGTGGGTGTCACAGTCATAGGCACTTTAGGCTCCAAGTCAGTGGTAAAAGGGCTGTTCTCTGGGGTGTTAGGATTATGGATTTCAACCATAGGCATCAGCCCGATATTTGGAGAATCACGCTTTGTATTTACCGATCACCTTACTGGAGGGGTGCATATCGTTGTGGCCTTGATTGGTCTATTTGCTGTGCCTCAAATCTACCAACTTTTGGTGACCAGTAGGCAAAAATCTAGTGGAGGTTTATTTGCCACTGAAAAAACCTCGTTATTATCATCTATTCGATACAATTTAAGCCGCTTTAAAGCCTTAACTATTGGCACTCTTTCTGGAGTGATCGTAGGTATTATTCCTGGTGCTGGTGGGCAGATAGCAGGTTTGGTTGCCTATGATCAAGTTAGAAAGTTTAGTCCAGATGCTAGCAAGTTTGGCCACGGTGAACCCGATGGCGTTATTGCGGCAGAGTCGGCTAATAATGCAATGGTTGGCCCCTCATTGGTACCTTTGCTAACCCTAGGTATTCCAGGTAGTCCAACAGCAGCGGTATTATTAGGTGGCCTGCTGATTAATGGTTTGTTTCCAGGCCCTGATTTATTTACGGTGCATGCACAAGTGACTTGGACTTTTATTGGGTCATTACTAGTAGCGCAAGTATTTATGCTTATTATTGGCTTAGCTTTGAGCCGCAGTAGTAGTTACTGGGTGATGCGTGTTCCGTCTCAATATATGGCGGCAGCAGTGACTGTGCTTGCTGTGTTTGGCACCTATAGTATTCAAAATAGTTATTCTGATGTAGTGCTGATGTTAGTGCTTGGTAGCTTGATGTATGTCCTCAACAAATATGGCTTTAGTGCAGCACCTATAGTGCTGGGCATTATATTAGGCCCTATCGCAGAAGATAATTTTTCCATGGGCAAAATGATTGCTGATGTGGGAGATGGCGCACTACCTTACTTTTTGACAGGTTCGGTAAACCTAGTGCTTATATTTGTATGTGTAGTCTCCATTGGCTACAGCGTTTGGGTAGAAATAAAGCAACGCAGGCAGGTGGCTCCAGGTATGAAGCGCTCAGCCCCAGGCACACGAGTGGCTGCCATTGGTGCATTTATAGCTTCGTTGGTGGTGTGGGGCATGGTGATGTCTGCTGATGGCAGCCAAGCCTACGACTTCCCATTTTTACTGGCCGTGTTGATGTTTGCGTTTGCCGCTATATTGTTAATTGATGCACTGCGCATGTGGGCACGCCAAAAATCAGGCCCAGGCCTAGTGGAGTGGTCAGACCTTGGCATGGGCATCGCAGTGATTGTGGGTTACTTGTTGATCATGCAAACTTCAGGCTTTTACTTAGCGTCTTGGATTGCTTTTTCAGCTATTGTTTTATTTTATACAACGGATATAAATCGACAAAAAACCACCCGAATAGTGTTGGTTTCCCTAGGGTTTATGACCGCCATTTATGTGCTCTTTAGCCTTTCTCTAAGAGTTATAACACCAGGTTTTTTCTAAACGATTCGCACTATTTGGATGGTCCATATAATGCATAAAAACGCTACTCACATCACATGAGTTGGCTAATAATAAAAGGTAACTACCATGATACTAAAAAAAATAAAATCATCTATTCTTATAGCTGCAGTCACCACCGTATTGTTGGCGCCCAGCGCTACAGTATTAGCTGCTGATTTCCCTAATGCTCCCATTCAGGTAGCTGTTGCTTATGGCCCAGGTGGTGCAACAGACTTCCAAGCCCGTATTGCTACGATGATGGCTGGCAATGAAAAATATCTTAATATGCCAATGGTTATTTTTAACAAGCCAGGAGCAGGTGGCCAAAAAGGCTGGAACTGGTATGCCAGTAGTGCCAGTCAAGATGGACATCAGCTTGCAGCATATAACGTGCCACACTTTATTGCGCAATCACTTAAGTTTGACACCTCCTACAATATTAACAATCTAGAGCCCATCGCCAACTGGGGTGCAGACCCAGCTGTGCTTATTGTGCCAGCAGATAGCCCATTTAACTCAGCTACAGAGCTTGTGGCGTGGGCAAAAGCCAACCCAGGCAAGCTTACAGTCAGTGGTGCAGGTTTGTACGTAGGACATCACATTGCTGGATTACAGCTAGACAAAGCAGCCAACATTAGCACTCAGTACATTCCTGCTGGTGGCGGTGTGCCTGCAATGAAGATGGTGTTAGGTAGTCAAGTAATGGCTGGTTTTAACAACCTTAGTGATGCTTTTCGTCAAGGTGATCGTATTAAAATTCTTGCGGTAGCTGATAATCAGCGCGAAGAGACTTTTTTGCCAAACGTGCCTACGTTTAAAGAGCAAGGCATTGATATTGATGACTCGAGTGTAAACTTCAGAGGCATTATGGCTCGCACGGGCACACCACCTGAAGTGATAGATTTCCTTGCAGAACGAGTGCATGCAATGTTCCAAGACGCAAAAGTGGCTGGTAAAATGAAAGCAGGTGGTTCACCTATGCGCATTATGACCCGTGCTCAAGTGCAAAACATGTGGGCTGAGCGTCAAGTTTACTTAGACGGACTATTAGCAGATCTATAATCTTCGTTAAGTAATGAGTACAACTGCATAGACCNGGTCTTTTCAGTTGTACTCTTTTTCCAACTCAACCCTATCGTAAATAATACTTTGACATGGAGATTTAAATGTCACAGATGGACGCTCATAGTCAAGTAGCTCAGTTAATACAGCAAGCTAATCAAGCTCAAAAAACGCTTGAAGCTTATGATCAAGCTGCAGTGGATGAACTAGTGACAGCCGCTGCTTGGGCATTGGTTAACCCCGAAAACAACCAAAAACTATCTCAACTTGCCGTAGCCGAAACAGGCTTGGGTAAGGTATCAGACAAAATTACTAAAAATCACCGTAAAACCTTGGGTTTGTTACGAGACATGAAGGGTGCCAAAACAGTAGGTGTCATTAAACGTGACACCCAAATGGGCATTGTAGAAATTGCTAGGCCTGTGGGAATTGTAGGGGCTATAGTACCTTCCACCAACCCCGTTGCCACACCGATGAACATGATATTGAATGCGCTTAAATGCCGCAACGCGATTATTTTATCGCCTTCACCCAAAGGTCAGCCAAGTTGTAACCGGTTGATTGAACTCATTTATCTTGAGTTGGATCGCATAGGTGCCCCACGTCACTTAGTGCAAGCCTTACCGACTCCAGTTAGTAAAGATTTGAGCATGGAGTTGCTCAAACAAGTAGATCTTGTAGTGGTTACTGGATCTCAAAATAACGTTAGGGCAGCTTACACATGCGGTACTCCAGCGTTTGGCGTGGGGGCTGGTAACGTTACAAGCTTAGTTGATGAAACTGCCGATCTTTCATCTGCTGCAAATAAAATAAAGGCATCTAAAACATTTGATAACGCCACAAGCTGCTCTTCAGAGAACAGTGTGATTATCGTTGAAGAAGTTTACAAAGACATGTTAGAGGCACTGCATTTAGTAAATGCATGTTTGCTAAACGCCAAAGAAACGGCAGCTTTAAAAGCAGCGCTATGGCACAACGGTCATTTAAATGCAGCCATGCTTGCTAAGCCTGTAAGTGTGATGTGTGAGCTAGCAGGCATCACTCGCCAAGCAGCGTGTGATGCTGATTTTCTCATGGTGGAAGAAACAGGAGCAGGAGCTGAGTTTCCTTTTTCTGGTGAAAAAATGGCACTTGTGCTTGCTGTATATCGTGCTAAACACTTTGAAGATGCACAACACATTGCTAGCGAAATTTTAAACTACCAAGGTAAAGGCCATTCTTTAAGCCTGCACAGTGAATCGGTTGAGCGAGCAGAAATGCTAGGGCTAAAAATGCCCGTATGTCGAGTGATCGTAAACCAAGCCCACTGTTTTGCTACTGGCGGCAGCTTCGATAACGGCCTGCCTTTTTCTTTGTCCATGGGCTGTGGCACTTGGGGAGGCAATGTGACAGATCAAAATGTGCACTACCGACACTTTATGAACGTGACTCAAATAGTAACCACTATTGCACCCAGAGAAGTATCGGTTGATGATATGTTTGCTGATTACCATCTCAGGTATCTGTCATGAGCTTACAAAACTACATCCCGCCTGCAGATACAGTTAAAGCCCTGATACAACAACATGCTCGCTTACAGCCCAATAATATTTATGCACTATTTCCAGAGACACAAAGCGCATTAACGTATCAGGACTTGGAGCAAGAAATACTAGAATATGCTGCGCAATTTAATGCGTTAGGGCTAGTGCAAGGCGATACTATTTCGTTCATGATGGGCAACGGTAAAACAGCCTTAATGTTGTTTTTAAGCGCCTTGTATACCGGCCTTATCATTTCTCCGCTAAACCCTGCAGCAGGGCCAGACCAGATAGCTTATGTGTTACAACATTCAGACACCAAAGTAGTGTTTGTATCCCTAGCGTCCAAAGCTGTGATACTCGCTTTAGAAGACAATTTGCCCAAACAAATTAGGCTTATTGAAGCTGATGAAGACCATAGCCCTAACTGGATAAAAGCAACTCAAAGCACAACAAGCTGGGCAGAAATCACGCCTCAAAACGATGGTTTGTTGATGTATACATCAGGCACTACAGGCCGCCCTAAAGGGGTGATACTGACCCATAAAAACTTGCTGGCTGGCGGCATGAATACAGCCGTAGCCCATGGGCTAAAAAGTACTGATAGGGGCCTTTGTGTGCTGCCTTTATGCCATATTAATGCCCAGTGTGTGTCTGTGATGGCCTCTTTAGTAAGTGGTAGTAGCATAGTGATGCCACACAGTTTTAGTGCCTCACGTTTTTGGGATTGGGTGATTAAAAATCAGTGTAGCTGGTTTAGTGTGGTGCCTACAATTATCTCTTATTTGATGCATCAAGCACCAAACGGTGAAGCTCAACGTGTGGCACAAGCTACCACCAAAGTACGTTTTGGTCGTTCTGCGTCTGCCGCACTGCCTCCGGCGCTCCATGCGGGCTTTGAGAAAAGATTTGGTGTGCCTATTGTTGAGACCATGGGCCTTACGGAAACCTCGGCACAAATACTCTCTAATCCATTACCTCCTGAAGCTAACAAATATGGCTCTCCAGGGCTGGCCTATGGCACCCAAGTGAAAGTGGTAGATCCTGCTGGGCAAGAAGTATCCAGAGGTGTGGAAGGGGAGCTACTAGTAAAAGGCGCTTGTGTGATGCGCTGTTATTATAAAAACCCCATAGCTACTCAAGAAACCATAGATGACCAAGGCTGGCTTCACACAGGTGATTTGGCCATTATGGATGAAGATGATTTTTGTTTTATTACTGGGCGCATCAAGGAGCTAATCATTAAGGGTGGGGAAAACATAGCTCCGCGTGAAATAGATGACGTGCTTTACACGCATCCTGCAGTCATGGAAGCAGCAGCCATTGGCATTGATGACCTGCACTACGGGCAAGAAGTAGAAGCCTGTGTGGTGCTAGGCCAAGGTAAAGACATCACAGAGTTAGAGCTTATCCAGTTTTGTCAAAGCCGCTTGGGGAAGGTAAAAACACCAAAGCAAATACACTTCTTAAGTGATTTGCCCAAAGGCCCTTCTGGTAAAGTGCAAAGGCTTAAATTAGCACAACGAATGGCAAAAACGATACAAAGCTCATGAAGCTATTAGCTATCTATATAATAGGATGTAATTAAGCTGATTTGAGTCTTGCCGTTATCCTGTGTCGCAGGTGTCCATCAATGTGGCGTTTGTTTGCTTTGTTTACGCTCCAGCTTGCTGCATAATGAATCAAAATAAGATTCATCCTAGTGCACACCAAGAGGACACAACCGTGATTGCAAGCGACAAAACATTAGAACATGACTTCATGCACTGGCAGTGTTTAAGCCGATTATTTGCTGCACGCCAAGCAGCAGGGTTCCCATTAGATGAAGCAAAACCTTTAGTGTGCTATGGCGCCGAAGGTGACATAGGTGTTGAGCTAACTATTTTGATATTAAAGCGAGAGCTAGATCATCTGGTAGCACAATATAAGCACAACGCTATAAAAACGGTTGATCCTATTGAACGCTTTGAATGGGTAGTGAAACAGCTGTCTGCAGACTATTATCAAAAAGCGGATAGCTTTCAATCCACCATGACCGCACTTTGCCCCATAGATGCCCCCCATGCCCAAAAATTGCTGGATGCTGGTGAGTGTAGAATGGTGTTTCGAGCGCGTGGTGATGGCTATTTGGTGCCTGCCAAAGTGGTTCAGCTAGAGCCAGATGATATTAGAGCAAAATTCACCCAAATTCATAACTTCCATTTCAATCACAAACAGCCCCAACCCCATGTGATTTTAGGTTTTGAGCCTGATTGGGAAAACGCCTATAAGGTGGCGCCTTAAACCGCATAAGATTAAACCCATGCTGATAAATAATACAGGCCAATTGAGGCCTGCATTATAAGGCGTGCTACCTTCCATCAATACGACCTGACCAGTCACCTGGGCTTGCTCATATAATGGGGCAATGTGAGTAATCACTCCGCTAGCATCTACTAGTGCAGATACCCCGCTATTGGTAGCTCTTGCAACGGGTTTGCCATTTTCTAAAGCTCTCATCTGCGCCATTTGTAAGTGTTGCCATGGTGCTAAAGAGTGTTCAAACCAAGTGTCGTTACTTACGGTTACAATAATCTGTGCATCGGCTGCTTGCGCAGCTATCAACTGTGGGTAGGCGATCTCGTAACAAATATTACCTGCAATGGGTATGCTTTGCGTGAGCAGACCTTGCTCTTTTTGGGGCAATTTAAATGCAGACATCGGCAAGTCAAAAAACTCTATAGTGCCTCTTAACCAAGACTCTAATGGCACATACTCACCAAAGGGTACCAAACGCTGTTTATAATACTGCCCATCTTCGGCACCAAAGGCGATGAGTGAATTATAATAGTGTGCTTGTGTTTGGGCAGTATCTCGGATCACCGTGCCACTGATAATTTGTGTATTCTTTTGTTTGGCTAGCTGGGCAAGGGGTTGGAGCACAGGAGCAATATAGTCCCAATAGGTAGCGATGGCTGTTTCTGGCCAAATGATCAAATCACTGTCTAAATGCTGGTAAGACTGTGAAAGGTAATAAGCTAATGTGGGGGTTAGATTTTCTGGCAGCCATTTTTCTTCAAGCTTCACATTGGCTTGTAGTAAGGTGACTGTAATAGGTTTGTCTTGGCTTGGTTGAGTCCAAGAAATGGTGCTTAAACCATAACCAAAAAGCCATACACTGGTGAGCAAAACAAAACGAACAAGTGGCTTAGTTTGCATGCCAAACACTAATAAACTACTTAATAGCAACAGCAGTGTAACGCCGTGCACGCCAAGTATAGGTGCATATCCGGCTACAAAAGTGTCAAGCCCAGCATAGCCTAAATATAACCAAGGAAACCCTGTGAGTATCCAGCCACGCAATAAATCTAGGCTTAGCCAAAGGCCTATAAATAACAAGCTAGGGTATTGGTGATGAGGTTTTATACGAAAAAACACACCCGCAAAAAGGGCATAAAGTAATGCCAAACCACCACAGAAAAAACTAGTAAGCACAGTAGCTAGTAGCCAGTGTGTGCTGCCATGGTCTACCATGCTGACAAACACCCAGCTCACCCCAACGCCAAAATAACCTAGGCCATAGGCAAAGCCTACAAGGGTGGCGTGTTTGTTGGATTGGCTTTGATTTAGGCTATACCAAAATAGCATTACACTTAGCAATGCCAAAGGCCATAGGCCACTTGGTGCAAGAGCTAATGGTGCTATAGCACCAGCAAAGATGCTGGTGGCTAGATTAGCTTTGGGGTGCAGGCTCATTAGCATCAACGCTAACAGGGTTAACTTGCATGAGACGGATTCTACGGTTGTCAGCAGCCAAAATTTGGAAAATTAGCTCACCAATTTGAATTTTTTCATCTTTAGCAGGTAAATGGCCAAACTGCTGAGTGACAATGCCACCGATGGTATCAAACTCTGTTTCGTCGTAATAAGTGCCAAAGTGTTCGTTAAAATCTTCAATGGTAGTGAGGGCTTTAACTAAAAAGCCATTGTCGGCAAAAGGCCTGATGTTGCCATCGTCATCTTCTTCGGCGTCTGTTTCGTCTTCAATTTCACCCACAATTTGCTCTAAAACATCTTCGATAGTAACAAGGCCGGCTACGCCGCCGTATTCATCTAAAACGATAGCCATGTGGTAGCGATTAGTGCGAAATTCGTTAAGCAAAATAGAGAGACGCTTACTTTCTGGCACAAAAATAGGCTTGCGCAACATAGCGCTTAGGTCAAAATTATCCATTTGCTTAGCAAACGCAAGAGGTAATAAATCTTTGGCTAATAAAATGCCCAACACTTCATCTGGAGACTCACCAATAACTGGAAAACGTGAGTGTGACGTTTCGGTGATGGTGTGCATAAACTCTTGAGTGGTTTGGTCTGCCTTTACAACTGCCATTTGAGGGCGTGGCACCATAATGTCACGCACTTGCATGTTTGACATCTGTAAGGCGCCTTCAATGGTATCAAGCACCTCACGATCTAATATCTGATCTTCTTCTGCCTGACGGATACGCTCTAACAGATCTTCTTTGGTGCTAGGTCTGTCGCTTAGAAAAAAAGAAAGTTTATCCAGCCAGGAGCGTTTGTCCTGACCGTTGGTCGACGCGTCGTCGTTCATAAGGAGTGTGTATTCCTAAAAGTTAATAAAACCAGTTTATACGCTTAAGTGCTTTGTTTAGCAACATAAGGGTTTGGTATGTTGAGTGAGGACAAAAGCCTCGCCTCTAGAGTTTCCATCGCTTGAGCTTCTGCCTCTTGTATATGGTCGAAACCTTGTAAATGCAAGGTGCCGTGAATAACTAGATGCGCCCAGTGATCTTCTACCGGCTTGTCTTGTTCGGTGGCTTCTTGGGCTACCAACGCTGCATTAATTACTAGGTCGCCCAAATAGTTTATATCACCTAGCTCGGCAGCCATTTGTGCGGCTAACTCTGGGTCATCAAATTCGGGTTGTTCAAAGGCAAAAGACAACACATTAGTGGGCTTATCTTTACCGCGATATTGCAGGTTAAGTTCGTGGCTTTCGGCGTCATCTACTATGCGAATAGTGATTTCAGCTTCAGCGTCTGATGATTGTATTGCAAGCTGAGCCCACTGCTCTAGATGCTCAAGGGTGGGTAATTGCTTACTTTGGCTTGCAATTTGTAAGTCTATAATCATGATGTTTTGTTTTCAAAAGCGTCATAGGCATCAACAATGCGCTGCACTAGGGGGTGGCGCACAATGTCGCTAGACAAAAAGTGGGTGAAACCAATGTTGTCTATACCATCAAGCACTTCAATGGCATGTTTAAGGCCAGACGGGGTGCCTTTGGGTAGGTCTATTTGTGTGACGTCACCCGTGATAACCGCCGTAGAGCCAAAACCAATGCGCGTAAGAAACATTTTCATTTGCTCACGGGTGGTGTTTTGGCTTTCATCTAAAATAACAAAACTGTTGTTAAGCGTTCTGCCACGCATATAAGCTAAAGGGGCAATTTCTATGATATGTTTCTCTATCATACGAGCCACTGTTTCTTCCCCAAGCATTTCATAAAGGGCATCATAAAGAGGGCGCAAGTATGGGTCTATTTTTTGTGCTAAATCGCCAGGCAAAAAACCAAGCTTTTCACCCGCTTCTACCGCTGGGCGCACTAATAAAATACGACGCACATCTTCACGCTCTAGTGCTTGCACTGCACAGGCAACAGCAAGGTATGTTTTGCCTGTGCCTGCAGGGCCAATGCCAAAATTAATGTCAAACTCATCAATAGACTTAATGTAGCTTTGCTGAGTTTCACCACGAGGCTTAATAGTGACGCGTTTGGTGCGAATGCTAAGCCCAGTGTCTTGGGGTTGGTTTGCTTTAGGCGCCAAGAGGGCGGTATTGGTTTCTGTCATGGTATGTAGGGCTTCCACTAAGGCAAGATGAACCATTTCTGGGGTAACTTCACTGGTATTTTGGGCTTCACGATAGAGCTGCTGTAATACATTTTCACTAGCAATGCAGGCCTTTGCAGTGCCTGCTAAGTGAAAACGATTGCCGCGGTTACTAATGCTTACATGCAGCCGCTGTTCAATAAGGCGTAGGTTTGCATCCAGCTGACCTTGCAAGCTAGCAAGGTGTCTAGTGTTATCTGGCAACAGGCTAAAAATAGAGCCTGTGTGCTCAGAAGACGTGGATGAAGAGCTATTAGTAGACTTTGTCATAGAGTGCTATTGCAGCACGATTGGGCCAACTGGCGCAAGTCCGTCTAATTCAGACGCTACAAGCACGCCCCTTAATGAGTGAGGAAACGCTTCCAAAATATGTATTTGGGCAAACTTACCAATAAGGTCAGCATTGTTACTGGCAAAGTTTACCGAGCGGTTGTTTTCTGAACGGCCCGTTAATTTACCGGGGTCTTTCTTTGAATAACCATTCACCAATACACGCTGATAAGTGCCTACCATGGCTTTACTGATATCAAAAGATTGGCTGTCAATGCGGCGCTGCAACAAGGTTAAACGCTGCTTTTTGGTAGCGTCATCAGTGTTGTCTGGAAGATCTGTGGCAGGTGTGCCTGGGCGCTTGCTGTAGATAAAGCTATAGGATAAGTCAAAACCAATGTCGGCGATTAAATCCATAGTGGCCTGAAAATCTGCATCAGACTCGCCAGGAAAACCAATAATGAAATCTGATGAAAAGCTAATGTCTGGGCGCAGCTTGCGAATACGACGCATTTTAGACTTGTATTCTAGCGCCGTGTGGCCGCGTTTCATGGCCATTAATATCTTGTCAGAGCCTGATTGCACAGGCAGGTGTAAATGGCTCACTAGCTCTGGTATTTGGCCAAAGGCTTCAATAAGGCTATCAGTAAACTCAACAGGGTGGCTGGTGGTGAAGCGAATACGATCAATGCCATCTACATTGGCTACTAAAGCAATAAGCTCTGCTAAATCTACCGTGTCGCCGTCTTGGGCTTCGCCTTGATAGGCATTCACATTTTGGCCAAGCAAGTTCACTTCGCGCACACCTTGCTCTGCTAGCTGCTCTATTTCTAGCATTACAGAAGCTAGAGGCCTGCTTACCTCTTCACCACGAGTGTAGGGCACTACACAAAAGCTGCAATACTTAGAACAGCCTTCCATAATAGATACAAAGGCTTCTGCGCCATCTACTTTGGGGGCAGGTAAATTATCAAACTTTTCTATTTCAGGAAAACTAACGTCTATCACACCTTTAGCGCCGGCATCGGTAGCATCTACCATCTCTGGCAAGCGGTGCAATGTTTGGGGGCCAAAAATCATGTCTACAAAAGGCGCACGTTTAGAAATAGCATCGCCTTCTTGGCTAGCTACACAGCCGCCCACACCAATTTTAATATTAGGGTTAGCTTCTTTAAGCTTGCGCCAACGCCCAAGCTGGTGATACACCTTGTCTTGAGCTTTTTCACGAATAGAGCAAGTGTTTAGCAGCAAAATGTCTGCGTCTGCTTCACTGTGCGTGATTTCCATACCATGGCTATCTCCCAATAAGTCTGCCATACGTGAAGAATCGTATTCATTCATCTGGCAGCCGTGGGTTTTAATAAATAGCTTTTTTGTCATCTGGTACACCTACATTAATTGAGGGCGTATTATACATTTAAGCCAGCCCTTATACCTAGCTTCAAAACGCTGTTTTTATTGCTAATGGGCACTAATATGGATGATAAACACTACATAATCTATAAAAGCATATAACATGAACAAAACCACTATTAGAGAAGATAAAACTATGGCCCCAGCCAACAAACACACCGATGACACATTTGTACTAGATGCTCGGCTAGAAGCCGATTGCGAATGGGTAGCAGACATGGGGTTGTGCAAGCTATTAATGATGAATAACAAAAGCGTGCCTTGGTTTATTTTAGTGCCACGCATAGCTAGCGCCACAGAGCTGACCCATTTACCCATGGCACAGCAGCAGCAAGTGCTGCAAGAAATGAATGAAGTGGCCACCATGGTAACCCAGCTATACACCCCGCATAAGATAAACATAGGTGCCCTAGGCAATGTGGTAAGCCAGCTGCATATCCATGTGATAGGGCGCTTTACACACGACCCAGCATGGCCAGGCCCAGTGTGGGGGCAACTGGCGCCCAATGCGTATGATGATGAGCAGCTGGCTAAACACTTAGATGCTGTGCGTGGGGTTTTAGAGGGCTGAGCAAAAAGACTAATAGCCTAATAGGTTGTTGTGTTGCTATGGCCACTTAGTGACCTGATCACCTATTAATGCTTTAGGATGTGCCAAAATTGTTACTTTCTTATAGCTTTAGCGAGTGATATTTACATCAGATGCTATACTTTTATATTCTTATAGAATAGTATTTGTATAAGAAATAATTATACATTTTTCATTCGTCGGCTATGGATACACAACATATAAAGGAATATTAAAAGATGTTAAGAATAGCGATTTTTTTCATAAGTTTGGTTTCATTAACTGTAAATGCTGAGAGTTTAGAGCCAATTGATAAAGTACCTGATGATATTAAATCGGCAAAGGTTATTATCCCGATTTATAGCCAAAAACTTGCATTCCGTTTACCTACTGACTGGAAACCTGCATTTAAGGACCAAAACGCCAACATGTTCATGATTGAGTTCACACCAAAAAATGAAAGTATTAAGAGCTGGAGTAATTTGTTGTCGGTACAAGGGTTCAAAAATCTAGCAGCTAGGGGCAGTTCAGAGCAGTTTCTTGATCAGTTGGCATCTGTGTTCAAGTCTACCTGTGGCGAATATTTGATATATGAAAAAATTGATTCTCCAATTATTGATGGATATGAGTCTACAAGTGCAATTCTTGGATGCTCTAAGATGCCTAAAAGTCATCAAAGTGGTGTTAAAAAAGGACAAAGTGAGGTTGGATACTATCATTCGATTAGGGGAGAGAAAGACATATATTTTATTCATAAATCCATTCGAGGTGATTCGTTTGAAAATTCAAAACCCCCGCTTACAAAAGATAATGTCGCCTCATTTTTTAAGTCATTCATGCCGATAGAACTTTGTCAAAATTCTGGTGGGCAAGCTGAATGCATAAAGTAATCTAATAAGCTAAGCAAGTGGGGCAAGGTGCCTAGTGCTTTGGCTATAGCGTAATGCTCTGGTATAGATGGTAAAAGAGGTGAGGCAGACATTGGTGCATCCTGATATGGGCTTATGTATGCAGTTTTTTTTACTTTCAAAATAACGAGCCTAAATCGCTCGTTTTATAACGGGGCAAGTAAAGCTTAGATCAGCTGCTATAGTTTCAACTACTTATAAATTAATTTTTGTATAAGAAAAAATAAGAGGGCGGTTCTCTAATAATTATTATGAGGCCAATTGGCCTCATAAATGGACTGTCAGCACATTACTTATGAAAGATCCACAAATTTTCATCACTATATCAGAAGGTTTACCTTACGTAAAAAGCTCGGGGAGAGATGTGCTTAATGAAATATCACTACAAAATGAACTAATAAATAATAATATCCCATATTCATTACACGCAGAAAATTTAATAAATACCAAACTTAAGCAGCATATCGATATTTGCATAAGCAATATGAATATATTAACAAAATGTATAGGCAGACAAGATTTCCCTATAGAACATTTTTTGCTGCGAAAATACAGAGATGGTATTCACCATAATAATCCTGTCGTATTTAAACCAATTCGTTTTCAGAATAATATTGATTTTTTATATGGCCTACATTAAGTAAAGTAACAGATATATTGAAAAAGTATCCCTTGTGGTGTGAGGTTCCGAATATTGTTGCATTAAACCAACTAGTAGAGAAAAATTTAATATATGTCGAATCATTATTTGAGAAAGCTAGAAATGCATGCGATTTTAGTGGCTACAAATATCACAAAGATTATTTATTTCCAGAATTTACCCCGGGGAATAACCCAATTTCTAACCACGAATCATGGCATCATGAACCATGCTAACAAAGCAATGGTACAGATTTTCAAAAGCTCCGGCTTCGCCTCCACTTTCCAAAACTACACATTGCAGCGTTAGGCATCCGATGAAGCTATCATCTAAAACAAAAACTGCTGATATATTCGAAGATAGGCTCAGGAGGTTTCAGGAGCTTCTTTTTAATTATGAACCTGGCGATCTTGACACCTTATGTGAGCTTGCTGAAACCGTAGTAAGGGGATACGAATATTGGATTACGTCAAGAAGCAAACCGGTTTTAAATGGTCCATATCAAGCAGAATTAAAATCCTGGTTTAGAACTCATTTTTCAAATCAGGTTTGTCTGGTTCTTGAAAACGAAGGAAGAATATACTCTTACACCAGAAGGTACATACTTAAGAAGTTAAGGGGTATTGGAGTTCATAGTGATCAAAACGACCGTGACGAAAAGGATAAAATATTTAGAAAGTTTGTCTTTGAAGAAGATAAGCCAAGTTTTTATGGTTTTGCTGTAACTCATTGCTGGTTAATTACTGGTGGCATAGTTCGAGATACAGGCAATACGGATTCTTCAAATCCATTTCGTGAGAGAGTTAAGCTTAACGAAAGAGAAATAATAGTATCAACACTTGAATCACTGGTGATCAGCGTATATGTTGAGTTTTGGTTTACTCTTCAAGAAGGTAGCTACTACAACGCAGGAAGGCTTCTTTTTCAAACTGATCTTGGCCAGCTTCAAGAACGATTTGGAAAAAATATTGGCAAAGATTGTTATGATACAGTTCAATGGCACTTATCCAAAAATGACAAAATCACCTAACAAGCGCTTCCAGTCTGACGCCAAAACCTCCGCGTTTTTGTGTTACTCGCTGCGCTCAAACATTAACACAAAAACACTCCTGCTTTTGCGCAGCTGAAGCGGGCGTTAGGTGATAAGTCGATTACCTTTCAAATTTTTTAGGAAAAGTGTAAATGTTAGGAAGCTGTCTTTGCGGTACGATTAAATTTCAACTCAATATTCATAAAATGAAAATTTACCAGTGCCACTGCGAACAATGCAGAAAACAAACTGGCACAGCTTCAAGCTGTGGGGCTGTCGTTAAGGTTGAAAATTTCAAATGGCTCTCAAATACTTCTCCTATTTCAACTTGGGAAAAGGGCTCCGGTTTCACTTCTCACTTCTGCTCTGTTTGCGGCTCTTCTGTTCCAAATGAATTTAGAGGAAACCCTTTTTATTGGGTTCCAGTTGGGTTGGTAGAAGATGGTGAAATTGAAACGGTTGCAAACCTTTTTGTTTGCGAGAAAATAAACTGGAGCAATGTTAACTCAAAAATTAATCCATATTCAAAGAAACCAGAAATACATGAATTAGTTAAGCTATTGTGTGAGTAATCTCGCCTAAATGGACTGTTAGGTGATATGAGGTATCAATGAAGTCAAAATCATATATTGGTTATTTTTCTGAAATACGTGATTTAGAAAAGTCGAAACAAGAAGAATTATTAGAATTAGCGCGCTATGAGGCATTTACAACACTAAAACTAAACGGCATGAGTGCCCTTTATTTTGTGATTTCTCTTTTGTCATGTTTTCTTTTTGCTATTGGCTCTTACTGGTTGTTTGGCTATTCCTTATTGGCCAACTCAATTGCAATAGGAATGGGTGTTGTTATATCTTTATTTATGCAAAGGACACTAAATGGCCGCCTACTTAGAAAAGGGCTTTCCGTTGTACTTGCCAAGACTATCACCTAACAAAAACATTATTTCGCTCGCAAGCTCGCTGGGACAATTACTCACTGGCTGGNGCTTCGCGCAGTATAGCCAGCAAGTAATTGCCCCATATGTTAAGCGTTATGTGAAAAGGAAGGTTCATGAGTCTAGTCCCAAAATGTTTTATCTCATACTCACACGATAATGAAGCTCATAAAGAGTGGGTGTTAAATCTTGCTACAAGATTAATAAAAAACGGTGTAGATGTGATTCTAGATCAATGGGACTTAAGGTTGGGTGGGGACTTACCATCCTTCATGGAAGGTGGGCTAACAGATGTAGATCGTGTGATCTGTATTTGTTCAAAGGCCTATGTATCAAAGGCGAACCTTGGTTCTGGTGGTGTGGGCTATGAAAAAATGATTTTAACCTCAGAGTTAATGCATAATATAAATTCTGAAAAAATCATACCTCTCATCAAGACAAATAGTCCATCAAAGGCAACTCCTGTATTTCTTCAAACAAAGCGCTATATCGATTTTAGTAGTGAAACTGAGTATGAAAATTCATACTCTGATCTGATAAAAGAAATACATGGAGAGTCAATTAAGGCTCGTCCAGCATTAGGTAATAATCCATTTGAAAAAACTGATAGTCCAATAGCATCTTCAATTGCAAGTAGTGCCAGTCAATATTCTAATCCAAATTTTAACGGTGAAGTTGAATTTGATTATAGCAATCATAATGGCCGTTACATGATTGGGGCTGGCAGCATGCAGTTTGAATTAAAGTTTTCTAGCGCAAACAATGGTTCTATCCATATATATAATGATTCAGCAAACATTGAAGGTATAGCATTAGCTTATGGTGCTAGTTCTTTCTCTGAGATAAACGATGCCTCAGTATTTGACTATACCTCCAGAACAAGAACTCCCAAAACAGGTGAACTTGTTACTTTAGTGAACAGAAACGGCTTTTTTGCAGCTATTAAGCTTGGGGAAATAAAAACTAGAAGTCATGGAACAGAACGGTCATCGGTTTCACTTGAATATAAAATTAACCAAAAGAAAGAAGCTAGTTTCGTGTGATTTTCACATAAAAAAACATTGCAGAGGACAAGCCGCTGAATGCGGGCGTTATTCAAATATGGAAGTTTAATCAAATGAAAGATGATCAATTTAAAGCGTGGGAGTCAACGCGAACAAAAGGGAAATTAAAATTTGTTGTAATTACTGGTGTCTTATCATGGGGCTTACCAATGCTTATTGTAATGGCTTTTATGCATAAGCCTTTTGTTGATGGCTTCATATCGAAAGCCGCGATTATTCATTATGTAGTTTGGCCATTAGCTGGTGTGGTGGTTGGGTTGTTAACTTGGTATCTGTCGGAACGACAGTACAAAAAAGAACTAGGCCATCGTAGTAAAAAATAACAATCAATGCAATGAAGACCCTTTTACAGAAGCGTTATACACACTAAGGATAGCCAGCCGATGAATTGTATTTTTTGCTAAATAGTTGCAGGTAAATTGCCTTGCCCTAAAATTTGGGAAGATGATGAGCATCTAGCCTTTTTATCAATATTCCCAAATACTATGGGCTTTAGTGTTGTCATTCCTAAAAAGCATTACGCAAGTTATGCTTTTGATCAAGACGACGCAGTGTTGTCGAAGCTAACTTTAGCAACGAAGAAAGTAGCACTTCTTTTAGATAAAGCGTTAGATGGAGTTGCTCGAACAGGAATGTTTTATGAAGGCTACGGTGTCAATCACTTACACAGTAAACTGTTTCCTATTCATGGAACTGGCAAGAAGACAAACTTCCTATTAATCGAATCTAACGTAAATAAGTTTTACGAAAATTATGATGGCTATTTATCATCACATGATTTCAAGCGTGCTGATGATGACGAATTAAAACGACTTGCAACTTATGTGCGGTCTTACGTGTAACTAATCGCTTAAGCGGGAAAAGTCACCGTTTTCTCACTTCGCTCGATATTTTAGCCAACTAATACCCCTTAACGGGGCGTTAGAAATTAATAAAGGTTTGGGAGTCA
>JGI20152J14361_10000486_pt1 | contig 28746 bp, 19 predicted proteins | sample COG_02_FD_14361 | JGI IMG/M metagenome (IMG submission 14361)
GGAGCCTTAGGAGGCAACTTTAGCGCTCTTCAAAACAACCCAGCGGCAGGTTCTGTATTTGAACATACCCAATTCAGCATTACGACCAGCTCCATTCGAAATCAGACCAACGCCACCTATTTTGGAAGCAGTTATGAAACTAAGAATAGAGACTCTGAATTTGACCAAGTAGGTTTTGCTTTGATTTTAAAGAATACGGAACAGAGTCCGTGGTCTAAGATTGGCTTTGCCTTTGATTACCAAAAAACGGCAAATTTCAATAATGTTTTTGAGGCGGATGGCTACAATACAACTGGAGTCGATCAGTACTTTTTGAATAATGCTCAAGGTTTTGAGTTAGAAAATTTCACAGTCAATGTTGATGCAGGAGAAGACGTTACTTTCTTATATGAATACCTAAATGAATTAGATGTAGTTGGATTCATGGCTCAACAAGGTTTTTTAGGATATGAATCTTTGATAATCGATGCAGAAACTGTTGCATCAACAAATACTGTATACATCAGTAATGTAAGTTCAGGTTCAGAGGGGTATTTTCATGAATATGTAACCCAAAGAAGTGGTGGGATCAAGAAGTATACCTTCAATTTTAGTGGAGAGTACTTAAACAAGTACCATGTGGGAGTCAACATCAATTCCCACAAATTAGAATATCGTGAAATAACTGATTTTTATGAAGATAATTATTCTAACAGTTCTGATCTTAAAATGTTTCGCTTTAATAATGAACTCTTTACTTTTGGAAAAGGGATCTCTTTTCAGCTCGGGGGGATCGCTAAAATAAATAAGAATATCCGTGTAGGGTTGAGCTATGAAAGCCCAACTTGGTTTTCTATTAACGAGGAAACTAGACAGTTTATTGAAGCTAATGACGGACTCGATATTTTAGTAGCTCCTGAGAGTACCAATATTTATCCCGAATATCGCTTCAAAACCCCATCGAAGTATAGCGGAAGTTTTGCATATGTTTTTGGTCAAAAAGGATTGATCAGTGTTGACTACACTCAAGTAAACTACGATAAAGCACAATTCGACGAACCTAATGATGATTTTCTAAACCAGGAAAACGAGGTCATTATTCAGAACGTAAATGCCGCTGGTGTCCTCAGAGTTGGTGGTGAATACCGCTTTGGAAATTACAGCATTCGTGCCGGATATATTAAGCAAGGTGCTACTCTAAAAAACTTTGACAACAGCAGTTCTACCAAAAGTATTGGCGGAGGAATCAATTTTGGAGGAAGCTCCCTGGATCTGAGTATTGTAAGCAGTGAATTTAGAGGCCAACAACAACTTTTTTCTACGGGTCTAACAGATGCTATTGATCTTAAAAGAGAACGTTTTACCATCGGATTGACCTACACGCTTAAATTATAATAAAACTCCTGTATCTAAAAAGGGATATGCTCCAAAAAATCTAGCATAAATGATTATCTTTGTGAGACTTTAAAGATACTATGATAGTGAATAATTCCTTAGAAGAAACGATCGATGCTTATGGCGATGATCATGTAGGTAGTAGTGCTACCACGCCCTTACGTGCTGATGCTTTTGAGCTCAGCAACCCAAAAAAGGTAGAATTAATACAAGAAAAAGTTGCGGAAATCCTGGAAATTCTTGGGATGGATTTAACAGACGACAGTATTAAAGGAACTCCAAAACGGGTTGCTAAAATGTATGTCAATGAGATTTTTGGTGGGCTTCATCCCGACAAAAAACCAAAAGCTTCAACTTTTAGCAACAAATATAAATATGGTGAAATTCTCGTAGAGAAAAACATCACCCTATACTCCACTTGTGAGCATCACTTACTTCCTATCGTTGGTAAAGCTCATGTAGCCTATATCTCAAAAGGTACCGTAGTTGGTTTATCCAAGATGAATCGGATTGTACAATACTACGCTCAGCGTCCACAAGTACAAGAACGTCTTACCTTACAAATTGTAGAAGAACTCAAACAAGTTTTAGGCACAGAAGATGTGGCTTGTGTTATAGATGCAAAGCACCTATGTGTAAATTCTAGAGGGATTCGTGATATTAGCAGTAGCACGATTACTTCAGAATTTGGAGGGCAATTTAAAAAGAAAGAAACCAAACGCGAATTTTTGGATTATATCCAACTCGACACTGAATTCTAATGCAGCAGCTTTCTGTATACAATTCCCTCAGCGGAAAAAAAGAAATTTTTACGCCCATCACACCTAACTATGTGGGTATGTATGTTTGCGGTCCAACGGTTTATAGTAATGTACATTTAGGTAATTGTAGAACCTTTATGTCGTTCGATTTGATCTATCGTTACCTAAAGCATTTAGGGTATAAAGTACGCTATGTCCGTAACATAACCGATGCGGGACATTTAGAAAATGATGCAGATGAAGGCGAGGATCGAATTGCAAAAAAAGCACGCTTAGAAGCAATTGAACCTATGGAGGTAGTTCAACGCTACACCGTTGATTTTCACAATACGCTTGCAAAATTCAACAACCTCCCACCGAGCATTGAGCCAACGGCAACCGGTCATATAATTGAGCAAATTGAAATCATCAAGACCATCCTTGAAAAAGGGTTTGCTTATGAAATAAACGGTTCTGTATATTTTGATGTGCTCAAGTATAACGAAACCCATAACTACGGAAAACTTAGTGGTCGTAAGATCGAAGATCTCATTCACAATACACGAAGCTTAGAAGGTCAGTCGGATAAAAAAAGTCCACAAGATTTTGCGNTATGGAAAAAAGCAGAACCAAAACACATCATGCGATGGCCTTCACCCTGGAGTGATGGTTTNCCNGGATGGCATTTGGAGTGTACAGCGATGAGTACAAAATATCTTGGNNATCAATTTGATATCCACGGAGGCGGAATGGATCTGAAATTTCCCCACCACGAATGTGAAATTGCTCAAGCCGAATCGATGACCAACCAAGCGCCTGTAAACTATTGGCTACATGCTAATATGCTGACTCTTAACGGTCAGAAAATGGCAAAGTCAACCGGAAACAACATCCTTCCAGACGCCATGTTTTCTGGAGATAATGATATTTTCACAAAAGCATTTACTCCTTCGGTAGTTCGGTTTTTCCTTTTACAAGCCCATTACAGAAGCATTGTAGACTTGAGTGAAGATGCATTATTGGCTTCCGAAAAAGGGTTCAATCGCCTTCAAGAAGGTATGCAGACGCTCAAACAGTTAACACCTTCAGAGGCTACAACAACCTTTGATTTTAATGCTTGGGAGGCCAAGTGTTATGCAGCAATGAATGATGACTTTAACAGTCCAATTCTTATTGCGCAACTTTTTGATGCCGTTCGGTTCATTAATGCAGTTAAAAATGAATCAGCAACAATCTCTGCAGACGATCAAGAGAAATTATCCCATAAAATGGGTGAATTTGTTGAAGACATTATGGGTATTGAGTTGGATGGATCTGAAAATCAATCCGCTGTAAACACAGCCCTAGAGGGTACTGTATCCATGTTGATCGACATTCGGAAAACTGCGCGTGACAATAAGGATTTTGCTACTTCAGATCGTATTCGAGATGAACTCCTTGCACTGGGCGTTCAACTGAAGGATGGCAAAGATGGAACAGGATTTAGTCTGTAACTGGCACTCTGGAAATGAGAAAAATCGCGATACTCCCTTTTGTACTCCTCATTAAATTTTATCGTTCCTATATATCGCCACTAACACCTCCATCGTGCAGACATACACCCACCTGTTCACAATATGGTCTTGAGGCTTTTGAAAAACATGGTCTATTCAAAGGTTTTTATCTAACCCTTAAACGTATTTTAAGCTGTCATCCTTGGACCAAGGGAGGATATGATCCTGTTCCGTAAACTTGGAGATAAATTCATAAAAAATAGCTACTTTTAACTAACTAATATAGACGCATATGCTTTTTTCTAAAATACAATGGGCACCTTCTGACACTTTATTTAAAATTGGAGGTTTTGGGGTTCATTATTACAGTTTAATGTTTGTTGTTGCATTTTCAGTGGGTATATACCTGATGAAGAAAATGTATGAAAAAGAAAAAGTATCTGTGGATTATGTGGAACCCCTGCTTTTTTATGTAGTCATAGCTACCGTTCTTGGAGCTCGACTGGGAGAAGTGTTTTTTTACAGTTGGGATTACTATCAAAATCACTTAATCGAAATTCTTTTACCCATACGAGCTTTGGAAGGTTCCAGCTTTTTATTCGGCTTAATCGATGGATATGAATTCACAGGATTTAGAGGATTAGCGAGTCATGGAGCTACCATTGGAATTTTGATTGGCTTGTATCTGTATCAAAAAAAATACAGTTACAAACCTTTAATTTGGATCTTAGATCGACTGGTCATTCCTGTAAGTTTAGGAGCAGCATTGGTTCGTGTTGGAAACTTTTTTAACTCAGAGATCGTTGGAAATTATACAGATAATAATTTTGGGGTTGTTTTTCTTAATCGAGGAGAAATTGCTCCCCGACATCCTGCACAATTATACGAAGCCATCGGATATCTAGCACTATTTTTCTTGCTACGTTATTTATACAACAACAAAGTAAAGCGACCCAATGGATATTTATTTGGACTGTTTTTTGTCGTGCTTTTTAGTGTTCGCTTTTTAGTAGAATTGGTTAAAGTAAGTCAAGGTGGTTTCGAAACCTACCTTCCGCTTTTATCCACAGGACAATGGCTGAGTATTCCCATGATCCTTTTTGGTCTTTTCTTTATGTTTAAAAAATCAAATTCAAACCAATAAACCATGAATCCCCTCGATCTTTTACGTTACCCTACTGGAAAGTTTGTTTGGCCAACTGCGCAACCTTCTCTCGAAGATAAAGGCAGGGCACTATCCATTTTAAAGGATTTTCCGAAACTTCTTAAAGAAGAAGTAAGCAGCCTAAATGAAAATCAATTACGAACTCCTTACCTAGAAGGTGGGTGGACCGTTGCTCAAGTTGTTCATCACTTAGCGGATAGTCACTCCCATGCATACCTCAGATGTAAACATGCACTCCTTGAGGATACCCCAAAAATAAAAGATTATACAGAATCGGATTGGGCAAAACTCGACGATGCTTCCGCAAGTGACGTTTCCCCTATCCTATCCATTATCGATGGTATCCATCATTGATGGGTAAGCTTCTTCAGTAAACTTTCGAGCTCTCAAATGGAACGTACGTATTATCATCCTGAAGGTTCCAAAGAATACCCTCTATACGTAGTGCTGGCGATATACTCATGGCACAGTATGCATCATCTTGAACACATACGGGTTCTTAAGAAGAGTTTTTAAATTCTAATACCAAAAAAAAATCACGACTTACTTCGTGATTTTTTATATTCAGTAAAAGCTTAAAACTTATTCTTTTAAAGCCTTTTTATTTTGTGTGTCATACATTACAGGAGTAGCAATGAATACAGAACTATAGGTTCCTACAATAACTCCAATGATCAAGGCAAACATGAAGCCTCGGATAGATTCACCACCGAAAATAAAGATGGCCAATAATACCAATAAGGTAGTCAATGACGTATTCAACGTTCTACTCAATGTGCTGTTTAAGGCAGCATTAACCGTTGTATCCAATTCCCATTTCGTATGTTCATTTGTAAATTCTCGTATGCGGTCAAAAACTACTACCGTATCATTCAGTGAATAACCAATTACGGTCAATATGGCGGCAATAAATGCTTGGTTTATCTCCATGCTGAAGGGCATGATAGAATAGGTAAGAGAGAAGATACCCAACACGATTAATACATCGTGGAAAACAGCTGCTACCGCTCCCAAAGAGAACTGCCACTTACGGAAACGCAATAGGATATAAAGGAATACTACGATCAAAGAACCAAAAACGGCTAGGTAGGAGTTTTTCTTAATATCATCAGCAATAGTTGGACCTACTTTGATAGAAGACATAATTCCCACGGTCTTAGAATCCGAACCGTTTACAAATTCATCATAACTAATTCCTGCTGGAAGATAAGCTTGAAGACCTGCATAGAGCTTTTCGTAAATCTCTACATCAATTGCAGTTCCTTCCTCATCTACTTTATATTTAGTAGTGATTTTCAACTGATTATCGTCCCCAAAAGTTTTAGCTTCTACACTTCCAAAAGCACCTACAAGAACGCTTTCAACTTCAGTTGGGTTTACTATTTTATCGAAACGAACAGTATACGATCGACCTCCAACAAAATCAACACCTTGATTTAAACCATTAAGAGTTAAAGAAACAAGACTTGCTACAATTAAAACTCCTGATACGATATAAGCTGTTTTTCTTTTTCCTAAGAAGGTGATGGCCATGTTCTGGAACAACCCTTTAGTTGAAGCGGTTGCAAATGAAACTAGTTTTCCTTTTACCGAACGTGAGTCGATTAAGAGTCTCGTAATGAAGATTGCCGTAAATAAGGAAGTTGCAATACCAATCAATAAGGTCGTTGCAAATCCTTTAATAGGACCCGTACCAAAAACAAATAAAATCAAGGCTGTTAAACCGGTCGTTATGTTGGCATCCAAAATAGAAGACAATGCATTATCAAACCCATCAGCAACAGATTTCAATTGTCCTTTTCCCTTCTTCAGTTCCTCTCGAATTCGCTCAAAAATCAGCACGTTAGCATCTACCGAAATACCGATTGTTAATACAATCCCTGCAATTCCGGGTAAGGTTAATACAGCGCCTAGACCCGCTAAAATTCCAAAGATGAGTAAGATGTTCAATACTAAGGCAACATCAGCAAATATACCGGAAGAACCGTAGTAGAAAATCATCCAAAGTAATACAATGATCAAGGCAATTCCAAAAGAATAAATACCGCTCTGAATCGCTTCTTTTCCTAAGGAAGGTCCAACAATTTCTGATTGTATGATGTCTGCTGAAGCAGGGAGTTTACCCGCTCGCAAAACATTGGCTAAATCAATTGCTTCATTCAAGGTAAAGCTTCCAGAAATCTCTGAACGCCCACCTGATATTGCACCCTTAGAAACTCCGGGAGCNGAATATACAGTATTGTCAAGAACGATGGCAATATTACTTCCTTCTTTCGATGCTTTCCCAGTCATAGTCTCCCAAATACGTGCACCTTTAGAATCCATTTGCATGGATACCGAAGGCTGCCCAACTTGATCGTACGATTGTAAAGCATCTACTATAACCCCACCACTTAAAGGAGGAACTCCTTCACGATTTGATTTTAAGATGTATAAGTCAACTATTTCAGATCCCTCTTGTTCTTTTCCCCAAGCAAATTCAACATAACGGAATTGTTGTGGCAATAATCTGCGAACTTCTGGAAGGTCTAAATATGCCATTACAGTATTTCTGTCTTTTTTGGCAAATTGAGCTAAAACTGGTCCTCCTTGGTAACCGTATCCTTTGACTAAGTCTAAAAGTGGGTTCCCAGCAGCAACAGTAGCCGAATCTTTTGCTTCAACATCTGCTAATAAATCGTCAATAGCAGAAGCTTCTTCTGTTTCTACTTTATTTTCATTTACCCCTTTTTCAATCAACAAATTGTTGGCTGCATAGAGGAAATTTAGGAACTGATCGTTTTTATAGGTTTCCCAAAACTCAAGTTGTGCTGTACTTTGAAGTAAATTCTTAACACGTTCTACATCACGAGCACCAGGAAGTTCAACTAAGATTCTTCCAGAAGTACCCAAACGTTGAATGTTGGGTTGTGTTACTCCAAATTTATCGATACGTTTTCTTAATACTTCAAAAGCCGAAACGATAGACTCATCAATTTTTCGGCGAATGATTGGACGGACTTGGTCGTCGGTCATCTCAAAATTGATGACATCACTTAAAGTTCTGTTTGCGAAAATCTCAGGGTTCGCTAAAGTAGTTTCACCTTTTATAGCGTCAAAAGCAGTAAAGAAAGACTCAACATATGGAACGTCAGAGCTTTTCTGAAGTAGGTCAGCATCGTCAAGTGCTTGATTGAAGGTTGGGTTTTTGGTATAATCCGCCAATCCTTTCAAGATATCTTTTACTGAAATTTGAAGAATCACGTTGATTCCTCCTTTCAGGTCAAGACCTTTATTTAATTCTTTTCCTTTGGCATCGTTGTAAGATGTGAAACCATATAGTGGTAAATTTCCAATTGAATCAAGGTAATTCGTTTCGAATTGTTCTCTGAGAGCAACATAGTCGGTTTGGTCTTCTGAAACTCTACTGATAGCGTAAGAAGAAGCTTTATCTTCTTGGCCACTTGAAATGAAAGTAAAAGAAAGTTGGTAGATGCTAACGATTCCAAAAAGGATCCCGAAAACTTTTATTAGTCCATTATTCTGCATTAGTTTGATTTTTAAGCGTGTTAAAGGCGAGCAAATATAAAATATAAGCTAAGATTTAACAACTTTATAGGATGGTTTTGTATCCAAAAAACCGCCAAAGGGGGCGGTTTCTTCTGATTTTTGATAAAATGCTATACATTACTGGACAAAGCGTCGTTCATTGCCCTTACAGCAATGGCGCTTTTCTTGAATTTTTCTTGTTCGCTTGCGTCGAGCTGAATATCCAAAATTTGTTCAACACCACCTTTTCCGATGATACAGGGAACACCAATACAGATATCGCTTTCGCCGTATTCTCCTTCAAGATATACAGAACAGGGAATCATGCGTTTTTGATCATTGATGATACTGTCAACTAAGTAAGCTACCGATGCTCCGGGTGCATACCAAGCAGATGTTCCCAGAAGCTTGGTTAGTGTTGCGCCACCTACCATAGTAGCCGCTGCAACCTCTTCTAGTGCTTCAGCCGATAAATGATTGCTCACCGGCGTACCGTTATAACTAGCCAAACGGGTTAGAGGAATCATGGTCGTATCTCCATGACCGCCAATCACCATTCCTTGGATGTCGTTAGCAGGCTTGTCTAGTGCTTTGGATAAATACGTTTTGAAACGAGAGCTATCTAAAGCGCCACCCATCCCAATAATTCTATTTTTAGGAAGACCTGTTGCTTTAAGAGCTAAGTAGGTCATCGTATCCATTGGATTAGAAACTACAACGATGATTGCTTCAGGAGAGTGTGCTAGTATACTTTCTGCTACTGATTTTACTATTCCAGCATTGATGCCGATCAGCTCTTCGCGCGTCATCCCAGGTTTTCTTGGAATTCCAGAGGTGATTACAACAACATCGCTATCTGCAGTTTGGGTATAATCGTTGGTTACCCCCGTAATTCGGGTGTTGAACCCTAAAGTTGTTGCCGTTTGAGTAAGATCCAAGGCCTTTCCTTCTGCAAATCCTTCTTTGATGTCCAATAAAACAACCTCGCTAGCAATTCTTTTAATGGCAATGTACTCGGCACATGAGGCACCTACATTCCCAGCTCCTACTACGGTTACTTTCATAATTTATGTGAATTTTAGTTTTTAATAAAAATTTATATTGCTATGTTAAGCGTCAATGTTTGCGTAAATCGCGTTTTTCTCTATGAATTCTCTTCTTGGAGGGACTTCATCCCCCATCAGCATAGAGAAGACTCTATCGGCTTCGCCTCCGTTATCAATTGTAACCTGGCGTAAGGTTCTGAATTCTGGATTCATGGTAGTGTCCCACAATTGTTCAGCATTCATTTCTCCAAGTCCCTTGTAACGTTGTACAGAAGTACCTTGTCCAAACTTCTCCATTAGTGTTTCGCGTTCTTGATCGTTCCAAGCATACTGCTTCTTAGCTCCTTTTTTAACTAAAAACAAAGGAGGGGTAGCAATGTATACATAGCCCGACTCAACCAATTCACGCATATAACGGAAAAAGAAGGTTAAAATTAAGGTAGAAATATGACTCCCATCGACATCGGCATCACACATGATGACTACTTTGTGATAACGAAGTTTTGTTAGGTTTAGGGCTTTACTATCTTCTTCAGTTCCAATGGTTACTCCAAGTGCTGTGTAGATGTTTCGAATTTCTTCGTTTTCAAAAACCTTGTGTTGCATGGCTTTTTCAACATTCAAAATCTTTCCTCGTAAAGGTAAGGATGGCTTGAAAATTACGATCTCTTCCTTGCTTTGCGGTTCCACCTGCCGAATCTCCCTCAACCAAGAACACTTCACATGCAGCAGGGTCTTGTTCAGAACAATCCGAAAGTTTCCCCGGAAGACCACCACCACTCATTACGGTTTTACGCTGTACCATTTCACGAGCCTTACGGGCAGCATGACGGGCTTGAGCAGCTAAAATTACTTTTTGAACAATGATTTTAGCATCGTTGGGATGTTCTTCTAAATAGTTTTCCAACATTTCAGAAACTGCTTGAGAAACTGCAGAAGTTACATCTCTATTTCCTAATTTGGTTTTGGTTTGTCCTTCAAACTGAGGCTCCGCTACCTTTACTGAGATAATAGCAGTTAATCCTTCACGGAAATCGTCACCACTGATTTCAAATTTTAATTTATCCAATAAACCAGAACCATCTGCGTATTTCTTAAGCGTAGAGGTTAATCCTCTTCTAAAACCGGCAAGATGAGTTCCACCTTCGTGGGTGTTGATGTTGTTTACGTAAGAATGTAAATTTTCAGAATAAGACGTGTTATAAATCATGGCAACCTCAACAGGTGTACCGTTTTTCTCTCCTTCAATTGAAATTACATCTTGAATGATTGACTCCCGAGAGGAATCCAAAAAGCGGATGAATTCTTTGAGACCTTCTTTAGAATGGAAAACTTCACTGACAAATGCTCCTTTATCATCTTTATTTCTTCGGTCTTCGAGTTTGATGGTAATCCCCTTATTTAGATAAGAGAGTTCTCGCATTCTACTAGCCAAGGTGTCGTAATTGTATTCTAAAACTTGTTGGAATATCTGAGGATCTGGCTTAAAAGTAACCGTTGTACCTCTTTTATCGGTAGTCCCAATTTCTTTGACAGGAGCTACAGGTTTTCCTCTTTCGTATACCTGTTCATAGACTTTTCCGTCCAAGTATACTGTAGCTGTTAAAACTTCAGAGAGTGCATTCACACAAGAAACTCCTACCCCGTGTAAACCTCCAGAAACCTTGTAGGAATCTTTATCGAATTTACCTCCAGCACCAATTTTAGTCATCACAACTTCCAAGGCAGAAACGCCTTCTTTTTTGTGCATACCAATTGGGATACCCCGTCCGTTATCCTCGGTGGTGATCGAATTATCTTCGTTAATGATCACAGAAATCGTATCACAATGCCCCGCAAGGGCTTCATCAATAGAGTTATCGACTACTTCATAAACTAAGTGATGTAATCCTCGAACGCCTACATCTCCGATATACATTGATGGGCGCATTCTGACGTGTTCCATACCCTCTAGGGCCTGAATACTATCAGCTGAATATTGTTGTTTTTTAGGTTCTTCGCTCATTGTTTTTTTAGTTGAGAATCCTGAGATTCAGAGTACTTTCAAATATACGAAAACAGCCTTGTTTCGACCAATAAAACCAACTTCAAACCCTTGAAGTTATTAACATTTTGTGTAAAAAAAGTAGGATTAATTAAAAACAAAAAACCCTTGAAAAATCCAAGGGTTTTTAGGTGAGATTTTTCGCCCTATTAATAGGCTTCATCGTGAACCTGAGACACGGCTCTTCCACTTGGGTCATTCATATTTTTAAAGGCTTCATCCCACTCCAAAGCTATGGGAGTGCTGCAGGCTACAGAAGGCACCGAGGGCACACACAAAGCTGCTGTATCGCTCGGGTAATGCTCTTCAAAAATAGAACGATAGTAAAACTCTTCTTTGTTTTGAGGGGTTTGGATTGGAAATCTATGATGTGCGTTTTTCATTTGCTCATCGCTTACGTTATCTTCTACTACCTCTTTCAAAGTGTCGATCCAGTCATATCCAACCCCATCAGAAAACTGTTCTTTTTGTCTCCAGGCCACACTTTCTGGCAAGTACTGCTCAAATGCCTTACGGATAACCCATTTTTCCATACGGTCTGAGGTTGTCATTTTATCAGATGGATTGATTCGCATTGCTACATCCATAAATTCTTTGTCCAGAAAAGGAACACGCCCTTCTATACCCCAAGCTGCTAAAGATTTATTTGCACGCAAGCAGTCGTATTGGTGTAGCTTATCTAATTTTCTAACCGTTTCTTCATGGAAATCTTTTGGAGTGGGCGCCTTATGGAAATATAAATACCCTCCAAACAACTCATCAGCTCCTTCTCCTGAAAGTACCATTTTAATTCCCAAAGCTTTTATCGCTCGAGCCAACAAATACATGGGTGTAGATGCTCTTATCGTAGTAATATCGTAGGTTTCTAAATGATATACGACATCGCGTATCGCATCTAAACCTTCCTGAATTGTGAATTTAACCTCGTGATGTACGGTATCAATATGCTCAGCTACTTTAGCAGCAGCTGCTAAATCAGGAGATCCCTCGAGTCCAACCGCAAAAGAATGCAATTGTGGCCACCATGCTGCCTGATCATCATCTGCTTCAATGCGCTTAGCTGCGTATAGTTTTGCCAAAGCCGAAGTTACTGAAGAATCCAAGCCACCTGACAGTAAAACCCCGTAAGGTACATCACTCATCAATTGACGGCGAACTGCGGCCGCTAGAGAATCGTGTAAATCATCAATACTTGTTTCGTTATCTTTTACAGCATCAAATTCCATCCAATCTCTAGAATACCACTGCACGGGAGCTTTTGTCTCACTTGTCATGTAGTGTCCTGGAGGAAATAATTCAATTTTAGTACAAACCCCTTCTAATGCCTTCAATTCGGAAGCAACATAAAAGGTACCGTTTTGATCCCAGCCCATATACAACGGAATAATTCCCATATGATCGCGGGCAATAAAGTATTCATCTTTAAGTGTATCGTATAAAGCGAAACCAAAGATACCATTCATCTCATCAATGAAATCGGGTCCTTTCTCTTGATAAAGCGCTAAAATGATCTCACAATCCGATGCTGTTTGAAAGTCATACTTCCCTTCTAGTTGTGCTCGCAATTCTTTGTGATTGTATATCTCGCCATTGGCAGCAAGTACAAAGCGTCCGTCGGAACTAAGTAGGGGCTGTTTTCCCGAAGTTGGATCTACAATTGCCAGACGCTCATGCGCCATAACGGTATTATCATTTGAAAAAACGCCACTCCAATCCGGACCTCGATGCCGAATACTTTTGGACATATCCAATACCTGTGAACGTAATTTATCTGAAGATTGTTTCAATTCGAAAGCGCAAACTATACCACACATAATTATTATTTTTAAGCAAATATAGCTTTAAAATAATTTTAATGAACTTAAATAGCTTATTTGATTTAAATTATAAACAAAAAGTAGATAATTGATATAATATTTAAAAAAATACAGTTGGTTTCACTCAAGATAACAAACAATCTTAATCCCTACAACTAATTGGATGCACGATAAACCATGTCTCCGTTAACAATTGTGGCGATAACTTCGACCTGGGGCACTTTGTGAATATCTAAATTCATAATATCCTGTTTTAAGATTACCATGTCTGCATATTTCCCTACTTCAATGCTGCCTTTAATTTCTTCTTCAAAATTAGCATATGCTGCCCATAGGGTCATCCCCTTTAAAGCTTCCGTTCGGGAAAGTGCATCACCCATCTGAAATCCACCCTCAGGGAGTTGTTCCTCCGTAGTTCGTGCTACTGCAGCGTAAAACGTTTTTAGAGGACTAACATGCTCCACTGGGAAATCTGTTCCCAAGGCAACCTTACCAGACCAATCGAGTAGGCTCTTGTATGCATAGGCACCTTGCATTCGTTCTTCCCCTAGACGTTCATCTGCCCAAAACATATCACTGGTGGCATGAGTAGGCTGAATTGAAGGGATTATTTTACTCCCAAAAAACTCACGGTCTTCTAGAGAAACAATTTGCGCATGCTCAATTCTCCAGCGAGGATCGGCATCAATTGTCAATGCTTTTTTATAGGCGCTCAATACTTCATAGTTTGCCGCATCTCCGATGGCGTGGGTATTCATCTGAAAGCCTTTTTTTACCAATACATCTGCAAGTGCTTCAATTTGATCAACTGGAGTAACAAAGGATCCGTGATTTCCAGGAGCATCTGAATACTCTTTTTTCAAGGCCGCTCCTCTACTTCCAAGCGCACCATCCGCATATACTTTTACAGAGCGTATATTCAATCGTTCCGTTTGAGTGGGTCCTTGCTCTAAATAGTAAGCTAAATTTTCAGGGGTATTACTAATCATCCCATAAACTCGGATATCTAAAACGCCCTCTTGATGTAAACGCTCAATTAACTCTAGCTGCTCTTTGTCGAGACCAGCATCATCGACAGTGGTTAAACCGTTTTGAAATGCAATGTCTTGAGCTGCTAATAAAGCGGCGGTTTGTTGTTTTTTTGTCGGCTTAGGTAGTGCTGCATAAACCAGATCCATCGCGTTATCTATCAACACACCTGTCAATTGGCCTTCGGAGCGAACGTATACGCCTCCATCCACCGTTGTAGTTGAGTCAATACCTGCCAAATCTAATGTTGCTTGATTCACCAAAAGTGCATGTCCATCGACGCGCTTTAGAGCGATTAATTGATTTGGAAAACGCTGGTCTAATATGTCTTTTGTGGGGTATTCTTTTACTTCCCAGGTGTTTTGATCCCAACCTTGACCTAAAACGGGGGTGCCGGGATGCGTTTCTATATATTGGGCTACCTTATCTACCACCTCTTCGAAACTCTTTGTACCGCTTAAGTCCAATTGCTCTTGCAGTAATCCGAAATTATAAAAATGGCAATGGGCGTCAATAAACCCTGGATATACCGGAAATCCATTAAGGTCAACTACACTTCTAGCGTTGTATTGATTCAATAAATCTTGACCACCAACAGCTATAAACTTTCCATCTTTAACAACTACAGCGGTTGCAGTATCGAAGCTATTGTTTACCGTATATATTGATGCATTATGAATTATCAAATCCGCATCATACGAGCTGCAGGAAATGAATAAAAGAAAACAAAAAATACGGGAAAAAGGAGTTCTCATTTGTAATGATTTTAATAAATAAAAACAAATGTAAGCTAAAATGACAGTAACTAGTAGAAGGCAGTTTTATATATTCTCAAACAATTCTTTGATATTGACATTCAAAGCGATTGCTACTTTGTATAAAGTTTTAATTGTAGGGTTCGTTCTACCAGCTTCAATGCGCTGAAGAGCACTTTCTTCCATACCAGCGGTAGATGCCAAGGCAGCTTGGGTTAGCTTAAGTTGTTTTCGTAAAACACTAATTCGTTTACCAACAATTACCTGAGGCCTATAACCATCATAATTCTCCATGTGTAATCTATTAAAATATAGAAATTAAAATTAATGGTAATTTTGTGTATGGAACACATCAAATATGTTTAATCTCATGTTCACAATATTTTTATGTGAATTTAACTAAAATATACAAGGCTGGAGTTAAACAAAGGGGTTTGTTTTACAATCAATTGAACGTTTCAAAGGTTTAAATCAAAGTTGTAACGGATTCCAGAAAGAAACCTAGTCCCGTAGACTTGATAGTTTGCCCATCGGAATTGGGGGGCATTAAAAATATTTTCACTTTTAATGTAAAATTCCCATCGATCATTCAACTGATAGCTAATGCGTAATTCCGCATCAACAAAAGATGGAAGGTCGACAACAGACTCACTGGCTCGATCCAGCGGCTGATTGATGAAATAATTTCGATAGGAGTGTTTCCTAACACCCCAAAAAGTTGCATTCGATTGCACAAATAACTTTTGTGCTATTTTGATGTTAGCTTTAAATTCGAACTGAAGCTCTGGTAAATTCCAAGCTTCCTTTGGCTCAGATGAAATCAATGGGTCAGCTTCATCTGTAACCGTATAATCTCTCCAATACGCTTCTAGAGATAAAGACCCTCCATTCTTAAACGCAGCTAAAACGGAAACATCTAAACCGATTTGCTCGATTTCTTCGTACACAACCTCAAATGCATTTGCATATCGAAAAGCAGTATAATCAGTATTTCTTTCGTCAAACACAAAGCTTTTAAAAAGTGGCGTATTAGTAGCCTTTTGATAATGACCATTAATCGTGAACTCCCAACCGGAAACAATCTTGGTTCTCAAACCCAATTCAGTAGTGTAAGGCACTTCTGTATTCTTCAATACGATGGCTGGTGCGGTATATGGGTTTCTATTTGTAAATGCTCTAAAACTATTTTGATTCAACGCACCAGAAACCTTAAGAAAAGGAGTGAAATTTCCTTTTTTGGGCTTATAAGAAAGATCCAAAAGTGGTAAAATATACAGCTTAGTTTCTTCAAAATCATCTCCAAATCCATACGCTCCAGTTGCTCCAATTTTAAATTTAAATCGGTTGGCTCCAGAACTAGCAGATAGCGCCATTTGAGAAACCCCCGAAGCAAACTCAGTTGCTTCAGTAGTGTAATAATCTGAGGCAAATTTGTTGTTTAAATAGCGAAGACTGGGTTCTGCATTGATTGCAATTGAACCAATTGAAACTTGAAACTTAGCGTTCAACTCCAATTCCAATTCATTGGTTTCAAAACTGTCTGTTGTCAAATGAGCTGTTAAATCTGCATCTTTTAATACCGTATCAAACCATTGCCATTGCGATTGTATTGAAAGGTATTTCAGTTGTTGTTTCGGATCTAAATTTTCAAGAATAATGGGGTCTATTATTGGATTTTGAAGTCCGTAAAAATTCTGACTGTGTGAACGGAAAAACACCTGAGAATGAGAAGAAAGCGTATTGGAATTGTGATGGTACCCTAAATGAATGAGTGTACTGTTTTGATTAGTAGCCAAAATAGGTTCAGGCAAGTCTTTTAAAAGACCATTAAACCGAACCAACCAGCTGACTTGTTGTCTGCGATCTAAATTAAGTAGCGCCGCATGATCCAACAGGATGTTATTAAAATTACCAAACGCTGCACTAGCGGTAGCGTTATATTTTGGAGTAGCTTTCTTTTTCTGAAGTACTTTAGCAGATCCTTTGGTAGGAATGAACGTAGAAGCAACAGGCACAGAAGAAATAGAGTAGGTTACTTTTCTTTTTTCTCTACCAATGGAATCCATAACCTGAGGCTGCTCTCTAATTTTAAAGACTTCAGACAAACTCGGTGTGTATGATTTAATAACAGTCACTTCCTGCACGCCCAGATCTTCCTCTTCTTCCTGACCAAAAACAGTTGAGAAATTAAAAAGCAAACCGACCCAAAGGCTGGCCTTGATCAATTTTATATTAATTTTCATTTTCTTCTTCAACTTTAATGGATGAATTGTTTTTAGATTCGATTGTCTTTAAATTCGCTAAATCCAATTGAGCTTGCTTTACTATTTCAGGGAATTGTGTGAAATTAGTTATTATCGATTCTAGAATAAAGGATGCCTGAAAAGCGTCGTCCAATTGATAGAAATTTTGAGACATCAACAATAAACTCTTGGCACCCCATTCAGGATAATTTCCAAAATCTTGCGCTATTTTTTCGATCAAACGATTGGAAGATGCGTATTCGTGGGCTATATGTTTTTGCTCCGCGTTGAAGTACAGTGCCTCAACTGCCAATGCTGCATCTGGAGCTTGCTCAAGAACAGCATAGGCTTCAGCTGCTTTCTTTATATCTTGAATTGCTACAGCAGCGCGTGCCAAAACACGATAAGCATCCCATTTTATTTTTTGCCCTAAGAACTGCAAAACAACAACCTTTTCGGCGTAGGCAATCGCATCAGAAAATTGTTCTTTTTCATAGTAAATCTGCATTAAGTTGAATAAGGCATAGCGTTTGTTTTCCTGAAACTGAGCCAGCTCTTCCAAAGTCTTCCAATAAGCTAAAGCATCTGACTTTTGCTCATTATTCACTAAAGCTTGCGTTATTCGAACCAGCGCCTGCTCAGAATACTCATGAGTAGGCTGCTCCAATACCAAGGCATATTGTTCTCTCGCTGCGGTCCATTCTTCATCTTGAAAATAAAGTTCAGCAGACAAAAACTGAGCCTGTAGCTGATTTGCTCCTTGGGGATAATTTTCCAAGTAAGAAGTTAATGCCTTCTGGGCTGCTTTTTTCTTGTTGTCATTGAAAAGACGTTCTGCTGCTGTAAAAGAAGCACGTTCCAATTCGTTGTCTTGAAGAGTAACTCCTTTCAATTGTTTTACCCAACTAGCAAAAACGTCAACTGCTGCTAAATCAATTGAAATTTCCTTAGCTGTCTTTAGTCCTTGTTGCGCAACTTCTTCATTCGGNTATTCCTGAACCAACTGTTGCAATACGCGCATGGCTTCTTCTAAAGATTCTGCGTTGTACAAAATCAAGCCTTTATTCAAAAGAGCACGAGATCGGTAAGGACTTTTTGGGAAGTTGTTGGCGAGTATCTCATAGGTTTCAACAGCCTTGGACGTATTGTTTTCGCGCGTATAGGCAAGGGCTAACTCAAAATACGAATCATCTAGAAGGGATGTTTTTGGATAATCTGAAATCAATTGATCAAGTGCCTCAATTTTTTTTGGGTTTCGTTCTACAAAACCATAGCTCAATGCTTTTTGATACAGGGCATACATTCCGCGAGAAACATCCATTTGAATGGCGCCCTCATAAGACTCCATGGCTGGCCAATATTTTCCTAAAGCAAAATGACTATCTCCTAAGCGTAATAGTGCATCCCGCTTATAGGAAGCATTTTGCTTGGTAGACTTGAGGTAGGTCTCAAACAAAGTACGTGAACCCTCGTAATTTTTTAATTTAAAATTTGCATAGGCCAAATGATATGACAAGTGCTCAACCCCTGATACTTTCTTGGCAAATGGGTGGCTTTTAAAATAGTATAATTCTGAAATTACAGTTTCAAAATCATTCAATTCGTACTTCGCTAATGCCCTCCAATACAAACAATTTGCTTCGATTGTTCGATCTACTTTATTTTTTAAAGCTTCATCAAAATATGTTATGGATTCCTCAAACAAGCCGCTTTGAAATAAGGCAATCGCTTTTAAATAATTTACTTTTTGTAGAGCAGCGTTAAATTGACTTCCCGATTTTTTCTTTAATATTTTTAATGCAGCTGCATAATTTCTTGAATTCACATAGGAATCAATTAGAAGTTGTTCGATCTCAACACCAGCTTTGTTTTTTGGGTATTGTTCCAGAAATGAAGCCAATAGTAAGGAGGTGTTTTCGTATGCGTTTCCGATTTCATAACTCAAACGGGCATAGTTCAACAAAGCATCTTCTGCAATTACAGTATCAAAATTTAAAGCCGATGCGCTTTTAAAGGCATTAAGTGCTTGGGTTTTCTTATCCGTTTTAAGGTAACAGTCAGCTAAGTGGTAGTAGGCGTTTTGTGCTACCGCATTAGCTCCAGAAATAATTTTGTTGAACTGCATGATGGCCTTCTCGTATTCACCCAAGCGATAATGGGTGTAGCCCAATTGATAAAAATCAGTATTGGACCATTTTCCACGTTTGCCTTTGTAGACTTCTAAATAAGGAAGCGCTGAACGGTAATCTTTTAAATTGAAATAGCTTTCGCCAATGATTTTAGAAAGTTCTGACGTTTGATTTTCATTAGCATTTGCCAAACTTTTTCTTGCCAAAGCAATTGCTTTTTCAAAGCGACCCAATTTAAAATTCATATCAGCCTGAAAATATCCAACCGTTGTATCGCCTTGTTCTGTTGTAACTTTGTTGAAATTCTCTACTGCTGCGTCGTAATCTTCCAACTGATACGCTATATAACCCAAATAATAACTAGCGTCGTAACGGTATTGGGGTACCTCCTCTACCTTCTTAAATAATTTTTCTGCCTGTTTATAGCGTTTGGTGGCAAACAGGGTGTATCCTTTATTGAAATAATAATCGCCCCTTTTACTAGAAGCTACATCGGTATCTTTGATTTTAGTAAACCACTTGAGCGCATAGGTATATTTTCCGTTTTGAAAATAATACGAGGCCAAATCATAATATGCCGTTTCGGTTAAATAACTCGTAGGATTATCGATCATAAAAGCGGCTAATTTCTTTTCAGCCCCCGGGCGATTCAAACGTAAATCTGTTGAAATTTTATAAAAATCAGCTGTAGTGGTTAGGGGTTGTAGTGTGGGATAAAAATCGACTAAACTTAAATACTGATTTACCTGTGAATAATTGTCGGCTGCAAAGAAATAAGAAGCTTGTGTAAACGGGACTTTATCTATCCCCAATTGTGCATTAGTCACTGAAAAAGATGCAGATACAAACACAAAAGTGATGATAAGGATTTTATTGCAGTAGGCTTTTTGCATACGATAAAGGTAAACTTAAGTTCTTAATTTAAAACGCTGGATTTTTTTTAAACGTATAAATTGTCAACAAAAAATTTCAACACCCACATTTTTCCTATTTTTACAGGACACGAATAATCATACAAATCATTCAAAAAGAATTGACCAATTAGAAAGCCATATGAAACTTCCCTTAGTTCAGTTTAGAAACGCAACCATCATTCAAAACAACCAAACGATTTTGAGCGATGTCAATATCGAAGTAGGACAAGGTGAATTTGTTTTTTTGATTGGAAAAACGGGGACAGGAAAAAGTAGTTTAATCAAAACTCTTTACGCTGACCTTCCCCTTCAANNNGGCACAGCTCANGTATCGGATTTCAATCTTGGNAAAATAAAGCAAAAAGAAATTCCTTTTTTAAGAAGGAAGNTGGGTGTAGTGTTTCAAGATTTTAAATTATTGTCGGACCGTTCGGTTTATGACAACCTCAGCTTTGTTCTTAAAGCAACGGGCTGGAAAGACAAAACNGAAATAAAAAACCGCATCGAAGAAGTACTTTCTTCATTAGGAGTGGCAGAAATTGCATCAAAATATGCCTTTCAGATTTCTGGAGGAGAGCAGCAACGTGTGGCCATAGCCAGGGCATTACTCAATGCTCCTGAACTTATTATAGCTGACGAACCTACTGGAAATCTAGACCCACAAACAAGCCTAGAAATCATGGAANTTTTTAGAGGTTTACATCAACAGGGAATGACCATCATCATGGCGACACACGATTATAATATGATNGTGAAATTTCCTGGGAAAATNCTGCGTTGCGATGATGGNAAAATTTACGAAGTTGNACAAAAAAACGAAGCCTAATGCATNGGCATTAGGCTTCGTTTATAATTAGAACATATTTGGGGTTTCTTATTTNCCCGTCATTCTTTTTCTTTGATTTTCGTCAAGATATACTTTCCGTAAACGTAAACTTTTAGGAGTTACTTCTACATACTCATCTCCTTGAATATATTCTAAAGCTTCTTCTAATGAAAATTTAATCGGTGGAGCCAAACGAACTTTATCGTCCGTTCCAGAAGAACGTACATTCGATAATTTTTTGGTTTTCGTTATGTTGACAACCATATCGTCTGCTCTTGAATTCTCACCAATCACCTGACCCGTATAAATTTCTTCGTTAGGAGCAACAAAGAATTTTCCGCGTTCTTGTAACTTATCTAGAGAATAAGGAATTGCATTTCCTTTTTCCATTGAAATAAGCGATCCGTTGTTACGTCCAGGAATTTCACCTCGGTAGGGTTGGAATTCTTTGAATCTGTGATTCATAATTGCTTCTCCAGCCGTAGCAGTAAGCAATTGATTTCTTAACCGATAATCCCTCGTGAAGGCATTAAAAATTCACAAACCATACGCTCTCCTTTAGGCTGCATACTCAACATCTCTCCTTTTCTAAGAGTAACCATCTCGATTGCTTTCCCAGAAACGTGTTCAGGTAAATCAATGGTCAATTCTTCGATCGGTTCGTGTTTTCTACCATCAATTTCTTTGATGATAACCTGTGGCTGCCCGATTTGAAGCTCATAACCTTCTCTCCTCATGGTTTCAATTAAAACCGACAAGTGCAATACACCACGTCCAAATACAATGAATTTATCAGCCGAATTAGTATTCTCCAGGCGCATTGCTAGGTTTCTTTCCAGCTCTTTTTCTAGACGATCCTTGATGTGTCGTGATGTAACAAACTTCCCGTCTTTTCCAAAAAATGGAGAATCGTTGATCGTAAACAACATACTCATTGTTGGTTCGTCAATAGCAATTGTGGGGAGCGCTTCTGGTTCAAGAGCATCTGCAACCGTATCTCCGATTTCAAAATTCTCTAATCCAATGATGGCACAAATATCCCCTGCTTTTACTTCTTTTACTTCTTTTCTTCCCAAACCATCAAACAAGTTCAATTCTTTGATTTTTGCTTTGGTTATGGTTCCTTCTCTGTTAACCAAACTCACAGCCATATTGGCTTTAAGCGTTCCACGTTGTAAACGTCCAATAGCTATTCGGCCTGTGTAGGCAGAAAAGTCAAGGGAGGTAATGAGCATTTGTGGAGTCCCCTCTTCTACTTTTGGGCTGGGTACGTGTTTCAATACCATGTCTAGAAGTGGTTCAACATTTTCTGTTTGCTCTTTCCAGTCTTCGCTCATCCAATTGTTCTTGGCAGAACCGTATACAGTTGGAAAATCGAGTTGCCATTCTTCAGCGCCCAATTCGAACATTAAATCAAAAACAGACTCGTGAACTTCTTCTGGAGTACAGTTTTCCTTATCTACTTTATTGACAACAACAATGGGCTTGAGTTTTAAGTCAATTGCTTTTTGGAGAACAAAACGCGTTTGTGGCATTGGGCCTTCAAAAGCATCTACCAACAACAAAACACCGTCAGCCATATTCAATACCCGCTCTACTTCTCCACCAAAATCGGCGTGACCAGGGGTATCAATGATGTTGATTTTGGTGTCCTTATACATTACCGAAATGTTTTTAGAAAGGATGGTTATACCACGCTCCCGTTCTAAATCATTATTGTCCAGAATTAAATCCCCGGTATTTTGATTGGTTCTGAAAAGTTCGCAATGATGCATAATCTTATCTACCAAGGTAGTTTTACCGTGGTCAACGTGTGCAATAATTGCAATATTCTTAATTTTGGACATAAGTCTGTATTTTTTTAATCGCGCAAATATAGCCTTATATATTCAGCTTTCGGCTAAAAGTTTCAGGTTTCGAATTCTACGTAGATTCAACTAAAAACTTTACTTTTGCAAAAAACATTTTATGGACTTCTCTAGACTCCCAAATATCAACCACCCAAACAGTGATCAATTCTTTCTGTTAGCAGGGCCTTGCGCTATTGAGAGCGAAGCAATGGCGTTTGAAATTGCTGAAAAAGTTCTGACGATTACTGACAAGTTGAATATTCCATTTGTTTTTAAAGGGAGTTTTAAAAAAGCAAATCGAAGCAGAATTGATAGTTTTACAGGAATTGGAGATGATGTAGCGCTTGAAATTCTTCAGAAAATTGGACAACAATTCAATATTCCAACCGTAACTGATATTCATGAGGCGTCGGATGCCGCCAAAGCTGCTGCCTATGTCGATGTGCTTCAAATTCCTGCCTTTTTGGTAAGACAAACCGACCTGGTGGTTGCTGCGGCAAAAACAGGAAAAGTTGTAAACCTCAAAAAAGGGCAGTTTATGAGTCCTGAGAGTATGCAATTTGCAGTTCAAAAAGTAAAAGACAGCGGAAACGATGCAGCTTGGATTACCGACCGAGGAACCCAATTTGGTTATACCGATCTGATTGTAGATTTTAGAGGTGTTCCTGCTATGCGCTCAATCGCACCAACGGTATTGGATGTTACGCATTCCTTACAGCAACCCAATCAAGCATCGGGAGTTACCGGTGGACGTCCAGAGTTGATCGAAACAATTGCCCGTGCAGGAATTGTAAACCAAATGGATGGTTTATTCATAGAAACCCATCCCAATCCGACAAAGGCGAAAAGTGATGGCGCCAATATGCTTTCACTAGATTTACTGGAAGGAATGCTGGGAAGACTAACAGAGATTCGAAAAACTATTAATCAGTTTTAAATAAATAGTATACTTTTACACCCTGCTTTTTAGCAAAGCAGATTCTTTGAAATAATGGGGTCGACTGGTTTTGACAGCGAGATCAATCGAACAGTTAGCATGTCGAGTAATGAATCACATCTCGTAAAACTTGGATTCAACATTTAACAGGCGAAGATAACTACGCTCTAGCTGCATAAGCGACTGAATTACAGTAAGTCACTAGCCATGTCTCAACTAGGTTGAGAAGCCGGATGTCTCTTGAAAGCCCTTGTTGGCGGCGTTCAAACCAGAGGCACCATAAAGGTCAACATCGAAGTCTGAAGGTTCCGGTCAGATTTTTCAATAAAGGAACTAAGGAGTGTATGGGCGGTTTTCAGTCAGTGCATTTTCGAAAACTAAATGAAAACTAAACATGTAGAAGACTTTTCTATTGCTTGTATGGACGAGGGTTCGATTCCCTCCGACTCCACGATATCACCCCGAAGACTCAATGTTTTCGGGGTTTTGTTTTTTTAGTGGGTCGAGGTGTGGGTCTAAACTCTGTTTTTAGCCTTAAAAAATATGACTGATCCGAGCGATTTGACCATGCTCTGGATGATGCAAAAATCCCTCGATTGCTTTTATCGATCGATATCCATTTCGATCATGCCAGGAATCTTGAGAAATCTATCAGGATATCAAAAAGAGGAAAAAGTGATTAATATTCTCATTAAGAAGCTTTAAACACACAAAATATTATTACAACTGAATTTATTGCTAATAATAACTTGAAGTAATAAGGAATTAAATACTGAGATTAACTTTTAACCTTATCCCAAATTTCTTTCATAGGCTGTTCAACCAAAATCCATCCACAACTAAGAATTCCCCCTAAGAAAGTCCATATTAATAATATCAATGAACGCTTTGGGCCTGACTTTTCATCCGGAACTTGAACCGGTTGAACAACGGTTAATATAGGAGTGTCTTTTTTTACTTGAATTTCGGCCTGTTCTATTTGTTTAGCCAATTCCGAATAAACTCCAAAAGCAAGAGAGTATTCACTTTGAATGTTTTGCTGCTTCATTGAGGACATCACTGAAACTACATTGTTGTTTCGATCTGAAAACTTAGCTAATTCTTTTTGAATCCTCTTAAAACCTATCTCTTTTTCCTTGATTCTTTCTTTTAAGAACTCCAAGTTTTCCTGAGCTTTGGCAATCTTAATTTTGGTAATGTATTTTTGTAGTAACCCTGTTACTCTTTCGGCTAGTTGAGCTGATAATAAAGGCTCAGGTGAAGTAGATTTAATTAAAATAAAATTGTCTTTTTCATTAATCTCAATGGATATGTTTTCCTCTAAAATCTCACTAACCTCTGCTTCTTTTTCCGTAAAGTAGAAAATAGTGCTGGATTGTGATAGATTACCCCCCCCCTTATCTTCTTTACCTTTAAGTACATCTAAAATCAAAAAAGGAAGGCCGATAGTATATTTTTTTATGATTTGAAATAAACTTAACTTTTTTATTTCCGTATGATATTTGATGAAGGATATAGGCTCTTTAATGGCTTCAAAATTGAACCTGCTTTGCATAAGTTCTAGCTGAAATGGGACTGATTCAACTAGGAGCGGATACACATACGGTGAGAGCTCATCAGAGGCCCCTACAGAACCAAGATTAATTCCTGCTAAAGCAGCTATTCCTGATAAATTTCCTCCGGCTATAGTTTCACCAGATAGTTGAGGAACAATTGAAACAGAGGCGGAATACGAATTAGGTGATAAAAGCGCTATAATTAACCCCATAAGACCACCTACAATGGCAGAATACAAAATTATCTTTCTTCCACTCCATATTTGTTTCAGCAGTTCAACAAGATCGATTTCATCGTCCAGTGAAGTATTATTATTTATCTGTCCTTCCATTTCACTTTTTATTTACAAATTTAGACACCTCTGGTTAATGATATTATAATCTTTCTACTAATAATATTACTGAAAGGATTGACGTTAAGGTTGCTAGTGATTTTGACAAAGTTGTCTCCAAATCTACTTTTTCTTTAGGTTCTAGAAGTTTCCGTTGCTTTTCAGTGTCCATATTCAAGCGAATCGTTGAGCCTGGAAGTACCCTGGGATATATATTAATCCCCAAAAATCTTTTTGTGCCTATAGTCTGATTATTTGGTAAGGTCACAACCATACTTTTTCTGTCAGCATTTTTTAAAAATCCACCAGAAAAATTATTAATATACCACTTTGAAGATTTTCTCCCTTGGTAAACAATATTTTGGAATTCTCCTTCCTCAGCTGGATTATATTTACTCATTTGAGTTGCTTCATTAAATATCTTTACAGTATTTTCAATTCGGTTAATGTTAATGACATCTCCTTCAAAAAGAATAGGATTTTTAATAATTTTATTTCTGCTCATCGGATAGGAGCTTATATCAAATGAAATATTTCCTCTATTTCTATAGGTTCTAAATAGTGAAGTTCCGAACTTATCTGCATCATCTAATAATCCCCCAGCAATTTTTATTACATCATATAAGTTAGTTGAATTATTGTCAATCAAATATATTCCAGGATATTTTACCTGTCCATTAATCTCAACCGTTTTTCCTAAATTAAAATCAGGAGTCATGCGAACAACTACATGGTCGTAGGGCTGAAGTTGAAAACTTTCAGGGCTTACCAATTGATAGTTAGAATCAACTTCTAAAGTAATCATCTCAAATTGTACTTCTTGAGAAGTTGATAAGTTAACTCTAAAGACTTGTAATCCAGAATAATATGCCCCTATAGAAAGACCCCCCGCATTAACAATAAGATCATGCAAGTTAATGCTCGGGTCGTAGCTTAAATTTTGTGTTTCTCTTACTGCACCCGAAATACGGATATTTCCAAAGTCAGTAAAAAGTGTTTCATCATAGATCTTCAGTTGATCACCAGCACGTAATTGCAATAAACTATCGCTTCTAACATCAACAGGAATGTACGTAGTTTGTTCAGGATTATTCCAGTTTTTTCTATATATGTAAGCATTTTTATTAGCGGTAGGTGTCAGCCCTCCTGCAATTTCTAAAGCTTTACCAACGGTAAACTTATCTTCAAATGAAAGGGTTCTTGTAAAAGGGTTACGAACTGATCCTACCACACTAAATTCCATTTGATCTTGATAAGTTTTTAAATCCAAAATTTTCACATTGTCTCTAGATTGTAATTTGTAATCCTTATTTTCTAGGATTGGCAAGGTTAATAATTCCACTGTTTGGTTGGGACGTATTCGCTCTACAAAAACAAGATCTGTTTTTGCGTTAAAATTTGGTTGTGCATTTTTTAACAAAGATGATAAAGTAGGATTTGACTCCAAATCATATCTACCCGGGTAATACACAGATCCTCGTATGTCTACATAATTTTCTAAGGGTCGTTTAATTGAAAGTATATTAACGCGATCTCCATTTTTTAATTCAACAGATTGCTCTCCGTTTAAAACATTGGTTAAATCATATTCAAATAACTTTTCCTCACCTTCTATTATTCGGGTGATTTTAACATAATCCGGACGGGCATCTGCATTAGTACCACCTGAAAATACTATCAAATCATTCAGATTTTCTTTTCCTTTTATTTCGTATTTCATCGGGCGTTTAACTGCTCCTGATATAGAAACTATTTTCTGTGCGACGGGAACAAAAAGTATGTCGTTGTTTTCAAGGGCAAGATCTGCATTTACAGAAGGGTTAACCATAAATTCATAAAGATCAAGTAATGTCTTTTTATCACCTCTTATCCATTGTATTTCACGAACTGAACCAAGTTGTGATGGTCCACCAGAAGCAGATAAGGCATTAAATGCTGAGTTAAGAGCTGAAATATTAAAACTACCTTGAGTACTTACCTCACCAAAAATATTTACAGTTATTGTTCGAGTACCATCAATTCTGATAACGAGCTGATCTGATCTAAAGTCATAATAGTTGGCTAAACGTTTAGCAATAATATTTTTTGCTTGCTTTAAAGACAATCCCTTGACAAATATTTTTGAAAATCCTGAGGGTTGGATAAATCCATCCTTCGATATTTTCTGCTGAATTTCCGTTTGAGAAGTTCCAAAAATTGAAATTCGGATTTCATCACCTACTCCGAGTATATAAGTTTCGGGAGCTTCAGCACCTTCGGTTGTTCGAAACAGGTCTAATGATTTGTTGGTGAAAATCGAATGTCCATAGATAGAATTGCTTGCTGGTTTTTTTCCAGCAACTAACTGTAATTCCCTTTGCTCAGCCTCAGCAACATATTCTTCAGGTGTCGTTTCAGGTATCATTAAAACTTTTGTCTTCGAGGCTATTTCGGCCTTTGAAAGATTTTCTGGATTGTCATTATTGGGGGAGTTTGTAGTTACTTCTTTAGACAGTTGCTTTTCCTTTTGCATTTGATCCAAGATGGAAAGGATTTGTTTTTGGTATTTAGGATATTCAGCAGGTGAAATAGAATTCACATTTATTCCTTCTTCGCTAAGCCTTGCTTGAACCTCAGTTTGAGTTAAACCACGTTTATTAATTTCAGCTTGTGCCAGATTAACTAACGCTGTTGATTGAGCAAAAACAGCTGGGGCTAATAAACTTAGAGCAAAAAATATTAAGACTAATTGTTTTGAAAATTTCATTGAAAATTTTTTGTAATTTTATAAATCAAATTTACTTATATCAAACGTCAAATAACACCGTTAAAGATTATCTCGTCTTAAATGATATTAAATTTAGAAGTACAAATTCAGAGGGAATAGCTCCTTAATTTGTTTTAATAGACAAGTAATGGATATGTTTTATTCAACAAGGAGAGCTAGATGAAGTTGAACAATTTATAATTAACTTAAGACTACAGTCCG